>Ga0265797_10010214_pt1 | contig 11994 bp, 7 predicted proteins | sample P2T30metagenome_FD_192433 | JGI IMG/M metagenome (GOLD analysis project Ga0265797, IMG submission 192433) | Plant litter microbial communities from East Loma Ridge, Irvine, California - P2 T30 | ecosystem: Environmental > Terrestrial > Plant litter > Unclassified | place: USA: California... | reverse complement strand
AACCTGACATGAAATCCAGCAACCATGCGCTGCGCGATTAGCGCGTGTAAACGAAAAAGGGACCAGATCTCTCAATCTGGTCCCTGAATTCTGGTGCGCCATGCAGGACGAAGCTGGGCACTGGGAGCTCGTCATTTCATGGCCGAAGAGAACGGCCGCCTCATCTTGAACTCAGTCGAGAGGTTGTACAGCTGAGACTGGTCGGACCGTGAGCCCCAGCTGTCGTGTCAGGCGCCAGAAAGGAAGAGGTTAGTCGCGCAGCGCCTTTCTGCGGCGCAAGAGGAGAACTCGTCGCTTCTACGGCAGGCGCTTCCCTTTGCCGCTTGCCGTCAAAACGTCGTCGTAGTGAAGGCCGAGCTTCTTTTTTTTCGAGAGGCATAGTCAATATTTCGCCACGTCATTTTAGATGTAAAATAAGAAACGCCGGCCACAAACTGACGGCTCATCTCAACTGGACATACACCCGTCTTCATGATGTTGGCACCCCGACTAGTCTGTTGAGAATTCCCTTTTTGCCGAAGTGAGCGTTGTCTTGAACTTAATTCCTCTAACCGATGCGCTGGCCACTGAAAAACTCCAGCATCCTAAGCTGAATGTGCTGCAGGCAAATACAGAGCTTTACACTGTGTTGGCACTACAACCGAAAGGCGATGTGCTTGCAACGGCGGACGGCATCGGGCATGTTGACCGGGCCGCGGCGTTTGCGACGATGGAGGGCTTCCTGAATCTTGCAACCGTGGGCGATAACACCCCCGATTTGTTAGTCGCGCCGGAATACTCCATGCCTTGGGAGGTGCTTCTAAGCGCGGTCGAGAAGGGCGTCGTGCCTAGTGTTGGGAAATTGTGGGCCCTTGGTTGCGAGAGTTTACCAATAGGGGAACTCGATGCGGTCCGCGCCCGACTCGGTAATAAAGCAGTGATAATCGACGAGAAGCCGGATTTTTCCTCGGCGACGACTCAACGGTACCTTAATCCACTTGTTTATATTTTTCGCACCGTTCATGAAAGCGGCGAAGAACGACTAGTGTTGTTAGTGCAGTATAAAACTGAAGTTTCAGGTGACGGGCATAACACTGAGGCTACAGGGATGTTTCCAGGTAGGAACGTCTATCTCCTCGGGCGTCAACCGGACGAAGTTCGTCTGCTCACATTGATTTGCTCGGACGCTTTCAAGTTTCAAGGCGACTTGGTAAAGGGAGTTTATCAAGGGCTGTTAGTATTACACGTTCAGCTCAATAATAATCCTCGTCATCCCCTTTACAAGCCCTATAGGAAAGAGCTTTTCAAATACGGTGGAGATACAGAAGTACTTTGTCTGAACTGGGCTTCAAATGTAGAGCTACGCGAAGGTGCCTTGGGGAAAGCCGTAAACTGGAAGAACATCGGCGGGTCGGCTTGGTATCTTCGTTCACCGCAGGCAAACCGTACCGACGCGCACCTGAGCGCTAACCAGCGTAGAGGAATTTATTACACCAGATACGAACCGCTAAGGGTCGACGCCTTGCAGTTTCACTACGCACCGCGCGCGTTCCTCCTCAAGGCGACAAAAGTGGTTCACCACGGGGTCCTCGGCGCCGCTTCATACCGAACAGGGCCGAGCGCAATTGGAACCTTCGAGTGGGCACCGAAGCAGCGAATTTGGGCTCCCGTAGCTGAAGATATTGACGATGGCTTTGCTGCAATTGTGGAACGGTCACGACTTGGTTTGGACTTGACGGAATGGAAGGAGATGCATACGACGAACCCTATTGATGTTGAACGGGTTCTAGCGATATGCGCAGGTAATTTCGGTCCTGCAACTGACTGGCACAGCGTAACGAAACTCGATTCAATGAAGATGTGCGAGAACGAGGTAATGTGGAGGGCGACGGTCGACCTAGACCCAGAAGCGGCGGACTTCCGTGCCAAACGCTTTTCTGCCGGCCGTACGCTTACGGCTCTGCGTGCCCAAGGGTATGAATGGCCAGTCGAGGTAAGCTTTTTGAAAGATGGATTCCGCTTTTCTTGGTCTCAGCAACATCCTCATCGAAATGCGATAGCAGCAAACGGACAGGTTGCGACGCTTGTGTACGCCGGCGCTATAACGGATGGGGACCGTCTAGCTGTTATCGACACCCAGGCTCGGCAGGCGCTCGCACATATTCCTGAGCCAGAGACAGTTTTGAATTCCGAAGAAGAGGTAAGGGCCCATCGCCTCTATCACCAATCACGTGTTCCTCGGGTATGCATCCTGTACCACGACGGTATGCAGGTAAGGCACTACAGAAATTTCAGAGAACGTAAGATAAGTGTCCCGGCCGGCGATGGGCCGGTAAGCATTTCCACTCCTGCACGAGTCCCAGTGGAACCTGATAATTTAAAAGGTAATTGATGAACGTTGATTTAGCGCGCCAACAGCTGGCTTCCAAATTGTCCGACGTTCAGGAGATTGCAAGGGGCGTGTTGCGGGGTGTTCGCCGTAACGCCGGGAGGGACGTCGCCGTCTATTTGTTTGACCTTAACGATAGACTCGCCGAGACTGCAAGCCGTTTGGAAGCTTACCAGGACGAGGTAATTGGGCGTTCATATTTTGACGCCAGCTCAGACTCAGATTTGCGTTGGAACCACTACTTGTATATGGTGAGTGGCCCTCGGAGTCGCTGCGACGGTCGGCTCCAAGAGCTGACAAAGAAGGTCGAATTCGACCAAAGCTATGCGAGGAAGTTCGTTATCGATGAGAGTGATTTCGAAGCCGTCGTGGCTCGAATTGACTCCGTGGTCTTAAACAGCTCCAGTGACGTCGGCGATGTGATGGAGGTTTGGTCCACGAAACTGCTAGAGGCGGGCTTAGGTTGCGTACTAGAGGTGGAAAAAACAATTGCGGATACAGTCCGCATTATCACTACTGGCAAGTCAAAAAATACAAGCCGTGTGCGTCCTATTACCGGTGTCGACGAAAGCGCCCGTTTGGCATCCAATTGGATTACCGACCTTGACCTGTCTGGATTCCGGCAATATCCGCTCCGGAAAAGTTATCAACAATTGGGCCGCGCTAACCTAATCTTTGGTACTAACGGCGTTGGGAAAACCTCCTTGATGGAGGCGGTCGAGTTTCTCTACTGTGGCACGAATCGGCGCTCAGCGACCGGTGGACTGAGGGTTGGCGCTCGTCTGTCTGATGGACGAGAAATATTCACGGCTTCGTCACAAAAGCTATCAGATTTCGATACACGCTTACGAGCATGGTATGGCTCGGAAAACAAGACAAGCACTAATAAATTGGCGCAAACCTTTGCGCGGTTTAATTTTCTAAATACGGATGCGGCCTCCGAGCTATCGCTAGCTAAGGATGGTAGTGGTCTAAAAGGCAACATTAATAGCTTGGCGGAGCTTGTCAGTGGTCCAGGGACCGCAACCTTGTGGAAGCGTATCAAAGATGTCGAAAAGGCTCTGATTGAGCACAAAAAGGAACTGACGACCGAGAAAAGACTTCGGGAATCGGAAAAGCAAACAGCTGAAAACGAGCTGCGCCATTTAATGGAACATCCCCAGCAAGCGGACGCAGAGTTTGAGATTCTCAAGCAAGAGCTCGGGCGGATTAAATGGCGGTCAATGCCGATGGAACGTGGCGCTGTTAACGCTGGCCTGGTGGCAGAGTTGGCGGAAGCTGGCGCTCGTTTGGGGCCAATACGGCGTCTGTCATGGTGGGACGGAAAGGTGACATCACCGCAGCTTGAGACCGCCCGGCGAACTCTTGAAGATTGTAGGGTTGAGGCTGTCAAGGCACATGAAATTGCGGAAGCCCGTAAGCGAGAGCGTGCCGGTAGGCTTGAACGACATACACGACTTGAGTCGCAACAACGTGAGTTGGTGTCCCTCGACTTAACCACATTCGAAAGGATGCTGAAGGCAAGAGATAGGTTGTTGGTGGCGGGGCGGGAGCTCAAATTGCTCTCTCCTTTAGTTGCTGCATACGACGCAAACGTGGAGGTTGTACTCTCTGACGAGATACTCGAGTCTCCACTTGCAATTGCATTGGCGGAGACTGACATTTCGTTGCAATCCCATCAAAAGGAGATTGCGACCAAAAAATTGGAGCTCGCCGGGGCGCAAAAGAAAAATTCGCTACTGGCAGAGATGGGTGCGAAAATTCGCCAGCTGGCCCAGCAGATGCTATCTCACGGCCACAATGAAGAATTGTGTCCGGTATGTAGTATGGAGTTCGAGCCAGGCGAATTAGATGCGCGAATTCATAAAGCCGTGCTAGCCGAAGGTGAGGGCGAGCTTGCAGCGCTCGGACAATTTATAGACAGGCTCGATAAGGAAGCGAAGCTATTGGGGCACACCCGGTCGCTATTGTTGAGTATGATTCGCTTCTGCGAGGTGGCAGAAGTGGACAAGGAACACGTCACAGTTGCTGCCGTCTTACAGAAAATTCGCGGCACAAAAGCGTTGTGGACCGCTAAGTCCGCGGACCACAGTCTTTTGCTCGAAGAGATGGAACGGTATCGCAAAATGGGCATTAGCGAAGAAGCAGTAAAGCGCCTGTTTCTATCGGTTCATGAGAAATTTCATAAAACAGAGCTTAGCGCGAATTTATATCGAGAGGTATCTGCGTACATTGCTGCTGAAATCAAAGAGCTGCAGAAACATATCTCTGACGATATGGCTGAGGTGTTGTCTGACACTCCTGAGCAGCTATCTGGTATCGCTGACAAAGCCGGTATTCGAGAGCAGGGCTTGGCGACCATTTCGCAGTTGATGGAACAGATAAATCTGCGGCTAGAAGCTGTATCTGAAGTGATAAAGGCTTCAGAATGGATTAGTGCTAGATCGGAGCTTACTGAACAGACAGACCTTCGGCCGCTCCATTCCTGGTTGGCTGACGTGGTGTTGCGTGCAGACGCTACGGCCAAGGCATCTGAACGAGAAACAATCGCGGGAGCTAAAGGTGCGCAACTGCGGGCAATAGTAGCCCAGCGGGTTGAAAAGATTGGGCAGCTCACTGAATCGTTAGAAAGTGTGGCAGTTGCGATTGCAACCATTGCTGACCTGGTAAAGAATTCATCAATGGAACAGGCAAATGAAAGAGCGATTGCCGCGACTCATTCTGTAGCTAACGAGGTGTTCGCTCGTATTCACGCGCCCAACGAGTTTCAAATTACCGCTGACCCGGCCGCACCTTTGTGTAGAAAAGCTAGTGGCCACGGTATCTCCCTTAATGAGATAAGCACAGGTCAACGGGCGGCTTACGCGCTTTCTGTTTTTCTTGCTATGAACGCGCAGGTCCGTACCGGTCCGAAGGTTGTCCTTTTGGATGACCCGATATCGCATATCGATGACTTGAATGCGCTATCTTTTTTAGACTACCTGCGGAATTTGGTGCTGACCGATAACAGGCAGGTATTCTTCGCCACCGCAGACGAGAAAATTGCGGGACTGTTCGCTCATAAATTCTCGTTCCTGGGCTCTGAACTGCGGACTATAGAGTTGGGGCGATAACATAAGTGTTAAGCTGAAATAACCTCTGCAGAATTCATGGGTGCGGAAAGTAATTTTCAGTTCGACAGCGAGCCAATTTAGGCGAGGTAAGACATGAGTGGGGAGAAGTTTTACGAAATTTATCGAAAGTTAACTCTAGGGCGGAGCAAACCCGAAGATGCTTTTTCGGCTATTGATGAACTCGCGCGGGTTTGGCGCGATAGAAAGGCGGCCACTTCGCTAGAGCAGTCTTTTGCTGAAGCTGGCAGTTGCCTTCATGAGATTGCACAATCGTCGGCTATGTTCGCCAAGGCAATGTCCAGGTGGCTTAGCACCCGTGAGGACGTTGAGCTCGCGAAGGCATTGCTCCATAAAGGCAGCGTTCAGCATTTGCAACAGCCGGCCGCCGAGCTTTACGACCTTTCTACCATTGATGAAGCGACGGCTATCCTTGTGGGGTGCCGGCTTTGCACGTGCATCGCAACCCCGGCAATTTCGCTCGGCTGGGCGCTGAGCCTCTGTCTCGCGTATCCAACTAGCGGAAAAGTGCAACACGCTGTCGACGGTCTCTTGGAATACCACGTCAACGAGTTCCCGTTGACCACGCGGCGATTGCTTTCAGCGGACGAGTCGCCGTTCAAGGGTATCGCACTCGCTGCAACAGCGCTGGCATTCCTTGATGACCAGGAAGCTCAACTGAGCAGTTTGCCAAAGCTCCGTGAATTCGCCATGACGCCAGAGATGCGACTTACGCTTTCGAGCCTGCGCCGCCGCGAGGGCCGGGATATTAACCATCACGCTCGAAAGAAGTCAGTCTTCATGCAATTCTGCAAAGTAGAACAGTTTAAGTACTCCCATAAGACTGCATTGGAGTTCACAGACGGAGAGCAAGTTCACGAGACATCCATGGAAATGTCGTCGTATGGCGTGGAGGTCGAGTTACCCGTTTCGGAGCGAACTGACCCTCAGGCAGGAATGCTCAGCCGGCGCCGCTTGTGGCGAGGAGTGCCCAAATGAGTATTCAACTTGTACTTTCCCATTACCTTGCTAGCCTACGCGAGCGAGACGAACTCGACGCGCTCCTCCCAGAGCTTCTTAAGGCTATGGGCCATTCGGTGCTCAGCCGACCGCAGATTGGCGTGCCGCAGGCGGGCGTCGACGTGGTTTCGAAACACACCGACGAAAACGGCACGCTCGAAGTTTTCATATTTGTCATCAAATTCGGTGACGTTGGGCGCGAAGACTTTTATGGCGGTAAGCAAGCGGTCGACCCCTCTGTCCGGGAGGCGTGCAACGACTTCATCAGAAACCGGTTACCGGAACGTCTGAGGGCAGTGCCCAAGAGGATTGTTCTTCTTACAAATGGCACCTTGAAGCAAGAAGCCCAAGCGGGATACGCTGCGTTGTCCCACGACGTGGCTGAACGCCCGCAGTGTTCGCTCGAGTTCTGGGGAATGGATGAGTTAACCCTCCTAATTGAGCAGCATCTGTTCGACGAGAATTTGCTCTTAGCGAAGGGGAAGTCGAACCTGCGCGCGGCGCTAGCAGGATTAGAGGAGTCGGAAACCGCCATCCACCGGTTTGTGCGTTTCGTCGACTCCTGCTTCGTGGTGGAGCCGGGCGCGACCCAGAGCCGCGCAGTGCAAAAAAAGAAGTTCTTAAAACGGTGTGCCGCAGCGTCAATGGGCTGGGCGGTGCTTCTCGTATGGGGCCAAAGTGAGGGCAACCTGAAGCCTGGCGTAGTCGCTGGAGAATATTTGTCACTCCGGATGTGGTCTGAAGCTGTCCAGACGGGATTCTTCGCGGATAAGGTTTTCACCCAACGTCTGGCGTCGACGTTGGAGTTGCAGGTCAACGCACTAGTGGAGTACTTCGACAAGGTTATGCCGCAGTTGTTGAATCGGCGTGCGGTATTGGCACATCGACCGGAGCGCGTTCTTTACGCGGACCTCGTGTTCGAGGAGTTGGGGCGTTTAGCGTCGCTTGCGCTACTACTCCAGAGTGTCCGGCCGGACGAGGACGAACTCCGAGCACGCGTTCGGAACCACCTTATTTTTCTTATGAACGAGCACAAAGGTGCTCTACTACCCATTTACGACGGCCAGACCATCGACCTTACACTAATATTCGCCGCCTTGATGCGCGAGTCTGACCGGAGCAACACTGCACAAATCGTCGCAGAAGTAGCTGACCGCCTTTATCTTGCACTCCGGTCCGACCGATATCTCCCCGTCGATAGCGACCTCTTAGAGGACGCGATGGCTGCTCACATCACTAAGGACGCTGCACCACGTGAATTTTTCAAAACGTCTTCGCTATTCCCTGCGCTAGGGACAGTCGCCGCGCTCCTGCGCGACGAGAAGGCACTTGCGCACCTGCGAAGCGAGGTTCAGCCCCTTTTGCAGGACGTGACGCTTGAGCGGTGGTTCCCTAACGCATCCTTGGAGACGTTGACCGGGTCCCGCTTGGCAGTACAAGACGTGGGTGTGTCGAGGTCAATCGCCGGACTCCGCACTACGACCGTCGAGGAAACAGAAGCATCGATAAGGTCGTTCAAGGGCGCAGCTGCACCAACAGATTTCAAGTGGAACGCAACCCCTTTCACCGTTCTCGTCGCATTATCTGCACGCCTGCACCGCCACCCGGTACCGACATGGTTCCTTAAAGAGTGTGATGATTTAGGAAATAACAGCATCGCAAGCGCCGCTACAATCTGAAACTTGTCGATGGTTGCGCATCCAAGTGTCATACCCGAATGAGGTTAGTCGTTAAGCGGCCCGAATCGCACCATCAAGGAGATTTTCCGAGCTTGCGAGTCGTCCCTTTGGTGCATACGGATGCCAGATGTTTGCCGCTGATGGCCCTGTTTTCACACGTCCAAATTCCTTGGACAGTGCGAGTGAGCCAGTGTCAAGACTATGTCGGACTACCCTAGAGGGGAGCCGAGACGGTCTACCTTCTCGAGAGCCCAACACTTGAATGATGTTGCCCCATGCGGGTAGGGTATCTGCATGCTTTTAGTTCCTGCTGAAAAGTATTAGTGTCGTCGCGAGGCTGGACGTTTTCAATGGGCTTCTGCTCGCTCCCCACATTGATGCGCTATTCGATGGCGGCCGGATTTCATTCTCGGACCAAGGCAGCTTACTTGTGTCCGCAGCCTTGCCGGCAGCTGCTAAGGCACAGCTGGGAGTATCGGCGGAGGGGACGATTCGCAATCTGAAGCAGGCCCATTTGCCATATCTGGCATTTCACCGAACCAATGAGCTTCGCATAGCAGCTTGAAAGTCATGGATACTTTCACGCCATTTTCGTCCCAACAGATAGAACCCGTTGCACATGTTGCCTGACGCCCAAGACATTCTTTGTCATTCCTAAGTGAACGCTTGGCGACAATACTTCTATCTCATCCGAATTCCTCTGTGTTAAAAGAAAAAACCCACGGGATTGCCGCACCCTTAGTGCGCGGCAGAGGGCCGAAACGTGCTAAGTTCACGCGTGTGGAAGTTCCCGCATCTGGTTCGGTGGTTCACTCAAACGGAGGTCATCGTGTCGAAAAAAATTGCACCGCAGGATAATTCGTCGAACATGGGTAACGCGAACAAGGGCACGTCAGGCACGAACAAGCAGTATGACCAGGTTCAGGGCAACCGGGGAAAACAGATGGCCGAGTCAAACAAGCAAGGCGGAGGTGGCACTGCGGGTAAAGGCGGGAAATCGAAGTAAAGCGCGCGGGTCACTCTAGCGCGCACTACTGCGCGCCAGAGTGACTTCCAAACCCTGGTTGAGACTTGATTTGTCAGCCCGCAGTCTCCATCAGACTGGGTCGACGTTGCGCTAGCAACGGGCGTTCGGCATATCCGCTGACATTCCACCGAGCACGAGGCGGGCGGTGAAGCTATCTAGGCGTCGCCGTTGGCAATCCTGTGTGCCGGCTAGACCGTGGGCCCGGTAGTTGGCGTCATCGAACTGGGCACTAAACCATATGTGTGTTGCGCCATTAGGATAGGTGCGGTCAGGCCACCTGCGCCGTCAACTGGGCCCGCTCCCATCGCGCGTCGGCACTGACAACAGGCAGGTACCAAGGCTATCGCGAACTCCCAGAGATGGCTCTTCCACCTTCCACTTTCCGCCGATAGTGCTACTGCCGCTGCCGCTGACGCCAACGGCTCGTATCCGATTCCTGTCCACCGCCGTCTATACGCCACGGCAAGCCCTTGGTGAGAAATCGAATCGTGTTCCCGCAACCCTATCGGTATCGTATTCACCCCGCGCCCTTTGAACACATTGGTGAACACATAAAAACTTGTCGCGATATGGAAAGCCAAGATGAATTCCCACTACTTGAGCGAGTTATGGCGGTCTGTGTTCTAGGTCGATAATTAACGTGGCGAAATTAATTGAGCGCGAACCTGGCCCGGACCTAAATTTGCTGGAAGAGTGTATACGTCTGCTCGCCTAAATATTCGCGCAAATATAGAACGTGCAAATTTGGTGGCAAATAGTATAGCAGCTGTAAATTGAGACGCAATTTTTACCTCTGACTTTTCTGACCTTAATCAGTAGCGCTGGGTTCGCAGAGATTCACCATTGCCCTAACAATGTTGATTCGGCGGGCATAATGCGAAATGTTCTAATACTCGGGTATCGCGGGCTGGAGGTGAAGGTTAGCTTCAGCCGAAATCATCGAGAAAGCTATCAGATCCAGCAGGTTCTTGATTTTTTTGTCGATGTGTTGCTCCAGGGCCCCGACGCCTTCGTAACCCGACTCCCGGGACCCGACATCATGCCGACTTCCGTGGCGCACTTTAACGAGAGCGAACCATCGACCAAGTGAGCCGCATTCTTTCGTTCCATGTCTTCTGGAGGACAACCCATGAGGGTAGCTTTTTACGTTCGAGTGTCGACCGACCGCCAAGCAGAAGAGGGCATGTCCATTGAGCGCCAGCTTGCGCTGATGCGCGACTGGGCGGAGCGCGAGAAGCACGAGGTTGTCGAAGTTTTTGAGGAGCCTGGCGTTTCTGCGTTCTCGGACGATAAGCGCCCAGTCTTCGGACATATGGTAGAACTGGCATTGTCGGTTGAGCGACCGTTTGACGCTATCGTCGTTCACCTTCAGTCTCGGTTCTATCGTGACAACGTAAAGCGTGAGTTTCTTGAGAGCCGTTTAGCCAAGCGTGGGGTGGTGGTTATCTCGGTTAGCCAGCCCAGGCCGGCCGACGACACTACCGCTTACCTAATCAGGAACGTCATAGGAATAATCGACGAGTTCCAAAGCCGCGAAAGCTCAAAGACGGTGACGGAATGCCAGCGTAAGAACGCCGAGCACGGATACTTTAATGGCTCGCGGCCGCCGTTTGGCTACGTGTCTGTCGCTACTGACGTGCGGGCTAGGAGCGGCTTCAAAAAGAAGCTGGAAATTTGCGCTGAGGAAGCGGAGCTCGTAAGGAGAATATTCCACCTGGCTGAGTTTGGCGAGGGAGGGGTTGACGTAGGGATGAAACGGATAGCCCAAACCCTAAATAAAGAAGGGGCGCAATATCGGCGGCGAAAATTTACTCTGCAACATATTGAGCGGGTTTTAAAAAATCGCGTGTACCTTGGGGAGTATATATCTTTTAAGCGAGACTGGAAAAATGCGCGGATGAGACCTGAGCCGGAATGGGTCAGAGCTTGCGTTCCGTCAATCTTGGCAGACCCCGAACAATTTGTCCGCGTTCAGCAAATTCTTGCTGCGCGTCAACCGAGTAATATTGAATCGAAGTCGACACAAGTTAGCACTCTGCTTACCGGGCTTCTCGTCTGCGGCTTTTGCGGTCGAGGACTCGCGCTAGCTACCGGTAAGGCGGGGCGCTACAAGTACTACAAGTGCGCCACGAAGTTAAAGATTGGCCCTGCGGAATGCGCCTGTCCAACCTTGCCGAAGGAGGAGTTCGAGAATTTAGTATTGAAGACAGTAGCAGATGAGGTGATAACACCCGAAAAGATTGGCGCCATGCTTAAGGCGCTAAAGGAAGTCTGGGATAAAGCTGTTGAACCAAACCGCCGTCGTCTACTAGCACTTCAGCGAAGCGAAGTGGACCAGCAAGAACGAGTAAGGGTTCTTTACGAGCAGATAAGTGATGGGAAGCTCGAGCTGGACTCGAGTCTTCAGGAAACAATCCGGACAATGCAGGCCAAGCTCCGAACAATACATCAGGAGGTACTGCTTCTAAAGAGCAAGCAACAGTTGCCCTTCAAAAAATTTGGAGAAGGCCAGCTACAGTCGTTTGTCGAAGCGGCCAAGAGCGCACTGTTGCACGGCGAGCATCCAAAAGCCAAAGCTTTTCTGCGTGCAGTTGTTACGCAAATTCGTGTGGAAGCGACTCGATGTCGAGTCCGAGGGAGCAGAGCTTTGATGGCTTCTACGGTGTCCAGATGGAATCTGGGCACCCCTGATGGGGTGCCCAGACTCGTATCAGATTGGTGCGGCTGGCAGGAATCGAACCCACGACCCCTTGGTTCGTAGCCAAGTACTCTATCCAGCTGAGCTACAGC
>Ga0265797_10010213_pt1 | contig 11994 bp, 2 predicted proteins | sample P2T30metagenome_FD_192433 | JGI IMG/M metagenome (GOLD analysis project Ga0265797, IMG submission 192433) | Plant litter microbial communities from East Loma Ridge, Irvine, California - P2 T30 | ecosystem: Environmental > Terrestrial > Plant litter > Unclassified | place: USA: California... | reverse complement strand
TGATGAGACACACGACGCTTGGGGCGGTTGCGAAGTGCATGTTTGATACTAGCCCTGGAATTATCGCAAGGCTGGAAAAGGCGCTCGATGAGTCTGAATATCACTAGAGATCTGTTGGTTCAGGCCGCCTTGTTGGCTTAAATACCCATGGCTGCAAGTAGAGGCCGCGTACTTTCGCAGCTTTGGCCTTCATTCAGATGCGTTGGTGGCGGGGAAACTCGGTAGCCTTCGACCTAATAACATCGACCTAGCTCTCTAGGTATTCCGACTCCGATGCAAAGTGCAGAACGACTCAGAAGCCTGTGTAGTATTTCTTGTGGGGCGGTCCGATGCAATCAAGCCCCCAAGTCGTGACTCGTGTGCGCGTATATCGACCTATACGAAAATACGACGTATCGAGGGTTCTCGCCTAGGCACTACCAGGGGCGAGACGTTCTTGCTTTACGATGTCTTGCACACAAACCGGCCGTGCCGAAACATCGTCTGAAGCCTGATTGTAGCCTGTATGTAATTAGACTGAGCCACACGTCGATACTGCGATTGCGCAACTGGGGTTGTGCAGAGGTTGCGCCGGGCTCTGCTGAATACGTCGTATAGCTAAGAGGATGTCAAGCGGAACGCTGAAGTTGCTTCTGCCTAGTTGGTGCGCGCCTGACGCTCTGGCTATGACGTCGCAAATCTCTGATCATTGTTGCTGCTTCGTGCAGATAGTGTGGCCGAAATCTTGTCTAACTTCGAACGGCGATAGGATAAAAAGAGTGTTAAGACGACCTAGAGAAGCAGACGTTCTTAATATATTAATGTAAGCCTAGTTTTATTTACTAAGGCGCTAGTCCAAAAGTAAATTTTCTCATTTATAATATTACCTACTTATAAAAATCAAAAATTCTATAAGTTTTTAAGATTAATTTATAATACTTTTTCTTACTTTTTACTTTTACCTAAATTATTTACTATAGTAATTAATTACTATATCTACTAGTATTAGCTAATACAAGATTTTTTTTACTAGTTTAAATAAGTTTATTATCTATTAGTAAACTAATAATTCTATAGCCTATAAACTAGTTCTAAAAAAGTAGAGTCTATTACTAGTATACTAAAGGATATATAACTAAAGGTTTCATTTACTCTTAAAAGTAGATAGACTAAAAGTTAGAGTTTTAGTACTACTATCTCTAAAGTAGTTAAAGCTTCTAAATTTAGACTAGCTATAAAGCTATTTTAATACTAAAGTACTCTATTAGAGAATTTTAATACTAATTCTTAAAAGAATTATAATATAATTATATATACTTATTAGCTTATAACTAATAGAGTAATATATTTTAAAAGTTTATAGTTAAAATATATATACTAAAATCTTAGTAAAAGCGTACTTTTTCTATTTTATAAGTTACTTTTAGAAATTCAAAATATATTAAAATTATAAGTAGTTTAAATCTAATACTAAACGTGGTACTAGTATATTAAATAATTTATATGTCTTTTTAGTAATTGTTAAAACAAAACTAATCTCTTACTAATTGTATTATCTTACTACCTTACTAGAGCTTTACTAAGTTACTTTATTATTACTATCTTTATAAGTTTTTTTAAGATTGTTATAAGAAATAGTATTTAATTAAATTTTATAACTTTCTTTATTATTTTTAAAACTACTACTATTATATATACTCTTAAAGCTTACTTTACTAATAGTAAAGTACTTACTAAAACTGTTAATAGTTACTACTTAATATATATTCTTTAAAAGAATCTAAAGTTAGTAAGTCTTACTATTTTTTATTAAAACTTTGTATTTAATAATCTTATTAATAAGATAAAGTAATTCTTTTATAAGCTAGATCTTAATATTATAGATTACTTAGTAGCTAGACATCTACGCTTTACTAAAACTTTAGAGAAGCTTTTTCTAGGTATACTAATAATAATTAAGTACTTTCTTTAAAGTAGAAATACTATTTATATCTATCTTACTATATATACAATTAAAATAGAAGTAAAGCTATATTTAGGTAAAATAATATAGAGTAATATTTACTAGTAATAGACTATATTAGAAAAGATATCTGAGAAGAATAATAAGAAATAAAATAAAAATAAAAAACTATTTATAAGTTCTTTCTAGTAAGTAGATACTATTATATAGATAGTAGTAGTATTAAAGTTCTACTAAAGCTATTATAACTATAAGAGATAGTTATTTCATTATAGTTATTAAGAAATAGAGATAATATTATAGTTATAGTTAATAGATAATAAAAATAGTAGTTCTATAAGTAGTATTTCTATTACTAAATATTATCTTAATTATTTCTAGTTATATTTTATGTAGTACTTTAGTTCTAAGTTTATTATTTAAGAACCTACTCTTATTATGTTAAATTTAATATTTATATCTATATTAGAAATTCTTCTATACGCTATACACTGCAAGGTATTCTTAGATACAAACAGACCTATATACTAAGCTTACTTATATAATATTTCTTTTGTTTAATAATAACTTTGTAATAACTTTATTATTCTTATTTAAAATATTCTTTACGCTAATCTATAATATTACCTCTATTACACTTTATATCTAGCGCTTTAAGTAGTATATTACTATTATAATATAAAACTTATTAACTTTTATAAGAGTAAAAAGAACTTACTATTTAAATTTTATAACTAAGAATATATCTTATTTTACTACTACTTTTATAGCTTCGCTATTAACTTTTTTAACTTACTATTAATAGCTACTATCTATAGGTATAAATACAACTATCTAAAAATAAAGCTTTAGTTTAACAGAGCTATATAAAGTTTAGATAATTTTAATAATATATAATATAAAAGTATTCCTACTAGTTTATTATAGTATTATAATTTAAAGTTTTTAGACTTAATTAATAATAGTAAAGCTACTAAAGCTTTAAAGTTGTATTGAAAAGAATTTTTAAAGCTTTTAAGTTAGTAATTCAGCTCTAGCTAGTAAAACCTTAGTAGAAATCTAATATTAAAAAAGTAGGCTTAGTTAGCGCTTAAGACTAAATCGCTCTAATATTAAAAATATAGAGTTCTAAGAGTAAAATTTTAAATTATACAATCTTCTATATACTAGAAAAATATATTTCTTTAATAACCTTTTTATAGATTACAAGTATAGAGTAAAGTACTTATTATTACCTAAAATATAGACTTTTTAGTAGAATAGTAGTATACTTTAATAAGTAAAGGCTTAAGACTCTAAAAAGAATAAAATTAATAGATATTACTTACCTATTCCCTTTAGTATAGTATAAAAGAGAAAGATAAAGAGATATAAAGTAGAATTTTATATTCTAAGAGTCTTCTTCTACTACTATAATACTTATCTTCTATAAGCCTACGCTACGTACCTATATATATATATATAAATATACTTTATACTTACTTATTTCTTTTTACACCTAAAAAGATATATAAATAGCCTAAGCCTTATACCTAGCTTAAATAATAAAGCTTTCTTATTCTTCTTATTCTTCTTACTAATACTAGCTACTTTTCTATATACTACTATCGTTATCTTTAGAAACTTAAAGTTCACTTTCTTTATAATTTTATTTAGATATACTTTTAACCTTACCTACTATTAGCTAAATATATATATATATATATAAAATATAAAGATACCTACTAGTTTCATCTAGTTCTAGAATAGAATAAGGCGTTATTTTATTACTTTTTATAGTCTTTTTATTACTCTTAAATATTTACAGATCTAAATAATATTTTGAATTATATTTTCTCTTTAAATTTTTTATAGGTATAATATATACTTCTATACTACTAAGATCTTATAACTAAACTACTTTCTTAGCTTACTTTTCTACTTTAGGTCTCTAGCTACTACGCTTGAAAATATAACTTAAATTACTTTAAAATACTTACTATACTTTAGCTACTTAACTTATATCTACTATAGTAATACTTTCTGTTCTATTTATAGCTACTAGAACTATACTTACTATCTCTTCTTATTACTATTACTATACTTTATAGGCTTTATTTCTTTTAATACTTTTTTAAGCTTATTGAGTTTTATAGTACTAATTTTAAAAGCACTTTCTTATAATTTAAAAAAGTATTTATTTATAGCCTAGCTAAGGCTTTAAGTCTAAAACAATAACTATTTAATTATAACTATAGAAAGAGGAAATACTCTTTTTTTTATATAGATGTTACTTATTCAGAAGTATACTATATACTATAAGAATGTAGAATAATAATAACTATTATTACAAAAATAGTAAAGGATTTTCGAAGAATCTTTATATTTTTACTTATCTTAATAATTATTAATAATATTATTCTAATTACTTTACCTATTAAGTTATATTAATTTAACCTTTACTATATATAAGCACAGCTACAAAATAGCCGACTATTATTTATTATCTATTAAAGTGTAAACTATAATAGACAAAACTAATATAGTATTTATTAGAGTTTGTATATATAAGCTATAGTAGTAGATTTATATAATATACTTTAGTAGCTTTCTACTATAGGTATAACTTACTATTCAAAACAAAATTTATTAAAACTTAAAAGAATATAAAGTTATTCTTTATATAGTAAAAAGATAACATATTTCATATTAATATACTACTCTACTACTTTAAATAATAGTAGTACACTAAAATAGATAGACTATAAAACATAACTTAGTAAAAGCTCTTAGAATACTAACCTCTAAACTTTATAAGACTTAGTTAAAATCTTTCTAGTAAATCTTCGTAGAAACTACTTTTAATTTATCTAATATTAAATAAGAGCTAATATTATTTTAGATTCTTTATATATATCAAGGTTTTAGTGCTTATTAAGAAACATAATTCTTCATTTAAATAGTCCATTAGTAGTATATTTATTATCAGAGCAAGAGAGATATTTAATGCCTAGAAATATTAAAGTATATTATAATTAATTACTATATAAAAAAGTAAGAATTACATCTTTAGCTATATATCTAAGAGCTAAGTAATTACGAATATAGAATACGATAACAATATCTACTTTTTAGCTCTAATATACTTTTTATAGTAGTAAAAGTATAAATTTACTTTACTCAAAATGGTTCTACCAATTTTACTATAATTAGTATACTTTATTAGAGTCTAGGCTTTAAAAGCTAAAGTATATTAGTAAATTAGATTTTAATTTAGGTATACAACTTCATCTAATACTAATAGTAGTAAGCCATTACCTTTTTAAATATAACCTAATAGCTTACAAGTTACTCTAATTAAAAAAGAAATTATCTAATACTAGTCGAAATTATAGCTAATAGCTACAAAACTTAAATTACCTAACTATTAGAAAATCGTTTTTTTAGTAAGATCTTATCTTCTAGCTTTATTTAGATAAGAATTTATAGTATTTTTAATAGCTTAATATAATACGCTAGCTACTTTTATAAATATATACTTAGACTAAAATTAGAAACCTTGTTTACACTAAAAAGCTTTTAATCTCTTTTTTTTTTTCTGTAATTATTCTATTCTTATTTAGTTAAGATATTTATTATAGCTTATTAACTAATAAGGTACTAAAAAAATTATTTTCATCTACTTAAAATACTACAACTCTTAAGCTTTTATACTTTTAAGCTTTATACTTTATAGTTTACCTACTTATAACTTTACTCTACAAAACTTTTTATTTTATTTTTTACTATAGTAAGTTTTTACTTTTATATGTAAATTACTAGCTAATAACTTTTACATAGTTTAATTATTAAACTTTTAACTTTACTAATAACTACGTATATAAATAATCTAGCTTAAGAAATTGCTATAATAGTACTATAAGTATAAGTAATAAGAATTATAGTAGCTTATATAATAGTAATAAGCGCGCTAGTACCTTATATACTATCGCTTAGCCTTTATTACTACATAATTAGCTTAAAACTATAGCTAATTAACACTTATAACTGCTATTCTATATAGTACTTTTGCTTAAAATCGTTAGCTAGAGTTTGTTTAGTTCTAGACTAGTAATTATAAGTAGCTTAGTATCTACTATATATTAGTATAGTAGGAACGTATATTAGCTATAAAATCAGTATTATTAGTAAGTAAAACTAAACTACTATAGCGCTTATTTAAGCTTTAAATATTTTTAGTATTAGACTTAGGTTAATAATAATAATAATATTTATTAATTAATTTAAAGTAAGACTAATAGTAGCTTTACACTTTATAATATTAAAAGTAATTTAATCTATGTTTTTAGTAATCTTAGTACGTTTAGTAATTAGAACATAAAAAGTAATAGAAGGAAATATCTTTTATTATAAGTTAGAGTTAAGATTAATGTTATTTATATAAGAAGTTAGAGTTTTAAGGTTTAAAGCTTTAAAATTATAAGTATAAGTAAACTAGAGCTAGATGTAATGTTAATAGCTTGTACAACTGCCTTTGTAATTAGAATACTTAGCATTAGCTCAAAAATACTATTTTCAAAAAAGAATAGTTTAATTTACTTTATAGAGATAAGTACTATATACCTTGTAATTCTTAGTGATATAATATACTTAATTGAAATTATTGTTTCTAGTTTTGAATTAGTAACATTTTTAGTATTAGAGTAAGTTTTATAATCTTTCTACTAGTTCTTAAACCTTCTATTAAGTCAAGACTAAAGTTAAAGTACTAAAAAGTATTATATTTTCGAATAAATACTTTATTATAATATTAAAGATTATAATAAAAATGATGCTGCTAAAACTTTGTTTAAAACTTTAAGTTAGACACTAAATAAAACCTTTAAGTCTTAAACTAGTAGTATACTCTAAAGAGTAAGAGATTGATACTCTAGAAAAAAAAAATCTTAGAGTAAACGAAAACTTAAGAACTATCTTATCTATAGCTTTAAGTAATCTTAATTTATATAGCTTTTATACTTTGCTTAAAATATTAAGTAAGAGTTTAAAAAGGCTTTTTTATATAAAATTATAAGTTAAAACTACTACTTTAATTATTATTTTAGTTTTGTAAGTAACTAGCTTATAATTCTTTTAAATAATATTTATATCAGCCTTTAGCTTAGCTTTAATAGTAGCTACTACTTTAATTCTAGTATTAGGTATCTTAGTTCTAGCTATCACTATTATAACGCTAGTATAATAGTTTACATAATAAGCGCTACTTATAGTAGTATAGTTATTAGTCTTAGTAGTGTAACTCTTAGTTTAAATTTTTTTAGGTCAGCTAATATACATTTAATACTTTATTATTTAGTATTATAAGTAGTAGGCTATATTACTATATATAAAATAGTAACTTACTAAGTTTAAGTATAAGTATAAGAGCTTTAAAATTTAGTCTTGTTATGTATAGCTTAAGGTTTAATAAGCTTACTCTACTAAAGAAGCTTATATATATACTTAGCTTAAAAGTTTTAAATATAGTTAAAATATTAGTAATAATTTTAGTAATTGGTATTAGTGGTAAGTTAGTAGTTATATAAGAAAAATTTATTAAAAAGCTTAGTAATTTATTTAGTTTTCTTTAAATCTAATTACAAATCACTTATTATTAATTAGGCTCTATTTATAGTAACTAAGATTTAGCTGTAAAGAAATTAGCTTTTATATTAGTAGTTTAAATAAAGCTTTTTTGTTTTTAATAACATCTTTATAGTTAAATATTACGAATCTTATAAGTTAAGTAGCTATTTAATTTTTTAAACTATTTCTAGATAAGTAGTTTAGTTTCTTTTATAAGTATAAATATAGTTTGCTAATACATAACTTTAAGAAATTCTTTAGTTTCTTTTTACTATATATATTTATTCTAGATATTAATATACTTAAGCTAAGTATTAATCTATTAATTCTTTTTTATAACTAGTTTAATAGTTTATAGATTATTATAGTAAACTATCTAAAGGTCTTTAGAATTAAGCGCTAGCCTTTAGAGAAAGTATCTAAGTATTATAGCCTTTTTAGTAGTATACTTAAAGGTAATTAGATATAGTAACTATACTTCACTTCATAGCTTTTTAAAAAATCTTATCTTTATATAGTTTTATAATCTACTTATAGAGTTAATTTTAAGCTCTAGAATTATTATTAAACAATATATAACTAGTAATTCTTAGTTTCAGTCTATTGTACTTATAGAACTTTATTATATAATAGTTAGTATAATTTAAATGTATAATTACTTAGTTTATAACCTTTTTATACGATTTACTTAATCTTATAAATAAATGTTGAAGCTTAGACATAGTATATACTTTTTTTAGTTAAAGTATAAAGCGTGCTGTTTTCTATTATTTCTAAATCTAAAACTTAGTTACTTCTTTCGTATCTTAAATTAGCTTTTGTAATATTAAAAATGTTAAAGAAGAATAGTTACTATTAAGCTTAAACTTATTATATATATTATTTATATATATATTCAATAAATAAGTATAATTTTCTTTAAGTATTACTTTTAAGCTATAAAGATACTAATAAACTACTTTATTTATCTTAAATTCTAGATATTATACTTTCCTAAAGTCTTTTCTTATATAGATACTAATTACTACTTTTTATTCTTATAGTAAAGTAATATAATAGGATTATTAAAATATACAAGAATAACAAATATGTATTCTAAATTAAAAAGGATTGTATCTTCTCTTAAGAAGCTATAACACTAATAGCTCTTAGTATATTTAGATATGTTTTATACTATACTAATAGTAAGTTTTTTAATCTATATTTTGTTATAAACTAACAAGTATATACTCTATAAGCAAGTTCCAAAAACATAAAGTCTATTACTAGTATACTAAAGAGTACATAACTAAAAGTTTTACCTTTCTTTAGAAGTAATTAGACCAAGACTTAGAGTCTTAGAGGTACTATTTATAGAGTATTTAAATATTTTAAATATAAGCTAGCTATAAAAGTAGCTTATAACTAAAGTACTCTATAAAAGAATTTTAACGTAAGTGCTCTTAAAGAATTATTATATAATTATCTGACTTAATAGCTTATACCTAATAAAAGAATATATCAAAAAGCTTTATAGTTAAAATATCTATACTAGAATTTTAGTAAAAGTGTACTTTCTGTTTTCTTTATACTTGTATTATAATAATATTAAGAGCTTTAAAAATTTTAAATATAAGTTGCTTATATATAATACTAAACGCTAAATAAGCTTATTATCTTAATAGATATTCTAGTACAGAAATACAAGTATAACGCGGTAAAGTAATATAGTATATTATTATATAATAAGTTTACTTTCTAGAGACTTTATTTTATAGTATAAAGTAATTTATCTTCTTTCAAAAGCCTAAGAAATTAAAAGTAAGTAATAAAACTTTATGCTACTATATTACTATAATAATACGTATATATAAATAATATATTAGTTTCTAAGATTATTATTACTATTAAACTAATTTTTTACTAGTTATGTTTTCTTACTATCTTATTATAAAGCTTTTCTAGATTACTTTATTACTACTACATTAAGTACCTTCTATTTAACTATATTACTATTACTACTATACAGCCTCTGTAAGCTACTTTAGTTGTACTAAAAAAGAATTTATTAAAAAGACAATTCTAAAAGCTTTTCTAGTTACTATAAGATAATCTACTATCTTTATTATAAAAGATATAATATAAAGATAAGTTTTATATTATAACGTATTCTACTAGTAAGCTAGCTACTCTAGTAAGCTAGCTACTTTTTCTTAGCATCGCGAACACTACGTATAAAATATAAAATTACTCTATACTCTCTATAGATTCTTTACATAATATAGCTATATTAGATTTAGAATCTTCTTCTATATCTTTCTAATATATATAAGTATTATATCTAGTCTCTCTATAGTTACTATAGCGCTATTAAGCTAGCTAAGTCTTTTCTTAACTACCTCTACTACTACTCTTCTTAGACGTTATATAAGTAGTAGAAGTACTTTTAGCTACCTATAATGCGCTTATACTAAACTCTATTATACTACTTTTCTAAATTTACTTCTTTTTATACTCTTTACGCTTTATTAACTCTACTACTTACTTTTTAAGCTCTTATATATAAACTTTAATAAGAATATTTCTATATAGTATCTCTTTAGCTTCTTTAATAAGCTTTAAGAAGCCTTCTTAAGCACTTATTAGTAATTATATAAAGAACTCTCTTATAAGCTTTAACTATAACCTAAATTTATATATATTACTTAGTATTTTAGACTACTAGAGCGTTTCTAGTAGAGCTACTAGTAGTAGCGTATAAAGATAGACTTTAAAGCAATTAATAACTTTCTGCGTATTAAGAGAAACTAATTCTATAGCTTTAAAAGCCTTTTTATAGTTCTTATATATAAATATATTAAAAAACGCGTCTTTAAAGGCTAGAAGAAAGCTTTCTTTATTAATATAGTAGACGCGTTAGCGTGCTAAGTCTTATACGCGTTAGAAGAACTTTAGCTTTAATAGTAAAAAGTATACTATATTAAATAGCTAGAGTATATATAATAAATAAGTAGATATATAGAGAGTTAGAATTTTATATTTAAGGTAGTAGTTCTTAAAATTCTAGTTAAGGTAGCTCTTATAGCTATCTAAGATAAGCAGCCTATATAACTCTATCTAATATAACTTTATATACTTATTAAAGTGCTTTAACTACTTAAGACTAAGCTAATTATTAGTCTAGCTATTCTTAGATACTAATAGCTTCTAGTTATATAGTATATCTTTTTTCTTATACTATATAGAGATATATACGCGTTCTTTATAGATAATAAATAGTAAAGTTATATACCTAGTAGCGTATATACTCTAGATATTTATAACCTACTCTCTATTACCTAGCTAGATAAGGTTTAGTCTTATATAATATTCTAAACTTATAACTACTTTTATTAAGCTAATAACGCTTATCTAGAAGCTTATCTTATTAAAGTTATAGATATTATTATCTATAATACTATACTTAGCTATTATCTCTTATATAAGCGTAAACTACGCGCTAATAATCTCTAGATCTTTCTAGAGTATTCTCTAGTAATTCTTTACTTAATTAAAAGCTATCTTAAGCTCCTCTATATAAGATATAAACTACTTAGACTAGTTCTTGCTAATAAGTATTCTACTATAAGTAGTTAATAGCTTATTAGCTATATCTACTACCTTATCAAGCTAGAGGGTAAACTCTCGCGCGTCTAGGTTAAGAATATATTATATAATAGTTTGCTTCTCTATTAAAGTAAGCTTCTAGATTCTAGGTTATATTTAGCGTTAATTTATAATTATATTAAGCTAATTAGAGAGCTGCTAATATTATACGCTAAAGGTAGTAGTAGCGCGTTATAGAGTCTAAAATTAGCTTAAGGTATAAGCCTAAAGAGTAAGATTAATTCTACCTTCTCTATATAATAAGTTAGGCTTATTTTAAGATAGCATTATAGTTTATACGTAGTGTTCGCGATACTAATAAAAAGTAGCTAGCTTACTAGAGTAGCTAGCTTACTAGTAGAATATATTATATACTATTATAGAGCTATAAAGAATTTTATAATAAGTTTTATTAATACTTCTATTATTTTAAGATAATATCTAATTAAAGTAAGGCTTTTCTCTATTTATTTATTAATTCTTATATTAAAAAAGCTTATTAATAAAATATAAAAGCTATTCTAAAATAGTAAGTATAATCTTTTTTCTCTAAACTAAGTAGAACATCTTACTTAGTAAGCTAACTAAAATAGATCTATAAATTACTAATACTATTTATATCTATAATTTTACATATATAGTAATACTAAAGACTAGAAGCTTTTTACTATCTCTATACTTAGAGCAAGCTATATAGTAGTAATATATAACTATTACTAGAATTATAGATACTAAAGATAATAAGAGATTATATATTAGTAATAAAGTATATATAGTACGTTTCCCTTTAATTAGTATTATTAATTAGATAGACGCTATATTTA
>Ga0265797_10010211_pt1 | contig 11995 bp, 7 predicted proteins | sample P2T30metagenome_FD_192433 | JGI IMG/M metagenome (GOLD analysis project Ga0265797, IMG submission 192433) | Plant litter microbial communities from East Loma Ridge, Irvine, California - P2 T30 | ecosystem: Environmental > Terrestrial > Plant litter > Unclassified | place: USA: California... | reverse complement strand
AGAGTGCGCTTTCAACTGGGCGGCGGTCGTGTGTGTCTTGTGATTTTGATTTGCGTAGTGCTGATGGTCGCATGGACATGGGCGGCTGAACGATTCGCGAGGCACTGCCCAGTATACTTTCTATGCGATCTGGTCGCCGTCTGAAGAGCAGCTGCTTGAACCGCTTCACTGCCCGTACCTATGCAGTTGTTAGCTCAAGAATGGCTACGATACTTTGATACCAATGCTTTCGCATGCGATAGGGAAGACGTGCACCTACCACTGTTACCAAGTGACCCATGTTGCCAGTGATGGCAGCATTGACTTCCTCATCGGTAGGCGGATCAATGATGATGGCGACGTTCTCCGACTTGGCTAATAAAGGGTCCGTCCCTTGTCGCGTGACCCACGGGTGTTCCTGGAAAGTCAGTCTTGCGCGATGAAGTTGAGCAGCCAACTCACTCTGATTTCTTCCATGGTTATCCTCTTCTTGGGATCCTTGTCCATGAGCCTGATCAGAAGATCATTCAGCTCGGGGTTGCATTCGGTCTCAAATTCCAATGGGTCCATCCGTATTGATTGGTAAAGCTCGATCATACCGTGCTTCTCGAATGGTATACGGCCGAAAAGAAGACAGTACAATGTGCAGCCCATGGACCATATGTCGGCGGCTCTCCCAGAGACATGGCCATGTTTGGCAACGCACAGCTCCGGCGGCATGAAAGCTGGCGAGCCCGCTGACTTGGCCGTCTTCATCTCGCCTTCCTTGTCGAACATTTCCGAGACGCCGAAATCGACAATCTTCAGCACGTCCTCTTCGGTGATGAGGCAGTTGTCGGGCTTGATGTCTCGATGGATAATACCCTGGGCGTGAACTGGCAATTGTTAGCCTTGTCTCGCGAATGACCTAGCCTCACGTACGGTACTCGAGACCCAGTATCATGTCTCTGAACCAGCACCGACACTGTTCTTCGCTGTAGGGGTCGGCGCGCTCCTCGAGACCAACTTGCATAACGACGCCTTTCTTGCACATCTCCATGACCATGTACAGCGAGTCCTCCTCTGGGTCGTCCAGCACCTCGATCAACGTGACCAGGTTCGGGTGGTGTAGCTTCTTCATGATGGCAATCTCTTCCTTGATCAGCTCGAAAGCATTGTTCTCTTCGGTAACCGAATGCCGGTGCAGCGGTGAATTGAAGCCTATGCCAGCAGGGAGCGCGCGCATTCGTTTCGCAGCGGTCGGGCGGCGCAGGAGGTTGGACTGAGCGCGTTTCCGCAGTCGGGATTTGGAGAATTCCTTAACAGCCTGCGCGTTGATGCGTCAGCGAGAGCCAATGCCTGTACCTCGAGGGAACCCGCATCGTCTTATTGGGGGCATGCGCCCGGGTGGTGCCTTCTCTTTCCGGTGGAGATGTCGAGAGAGCTGGTATCCTCACATATTCTTGGCCATACTGGTCGACAGCGAGATGGACGGCGCCAAAGGAGCCGCGGCCAATCTCCTGCTTGACTAGGTACTGGTTGATGCGGTGTTGGGCGCTGCCGTCATCTTCGCTGTTGCTGTACTCGGAGCGCGCATTGAATGTTTCCTGTGCTGTTAGAGGTGGCTCAGGGTCGCAGCTTCTGCATTCAGTGGGTCGCACCTTCACACGTCTCGTCGAGGAAGCGGCGCGCTTGTGGTGTCGTAACGGGCTCTGGTATGCGGGTGTTGACCTTGTCTAGCATCAGCTCCGGCCAGGACCAGCACCTCCGCGGGGTAGCCATGGCATATCCCCGGGCAACACGCACATAAACTTGACGGGGGGCGGTCGTCCGGCCTCGCTGACAGCTGGGACTTCTAGGGAGGGTTGCGATGTGTAGATGCGCAGGTCGGACTCGGATGGGCGCTTGGGGGGAGGTGTGGACGAGGGCGTGGGCGGGTGTGACATAACTACCTCGCAGTCGAGGGCACGGCAGATGCTAAGTACGTAGTTGATAAGATGGACACGGGCCTAGGAGACGGCTAGGGAGAAATAATATGGGGAAGTTCGGGGCGCTGGACTACGACGTTCCGACAGCCCAGGATGTCTTTTGCTCTGGGGCCCGACTAGGAGGGGAGCGATGCAGCAGAGAGGGGGCCTTTCCTGACATTTCTTTCAGCCTCACCCGTTGACGGGCAATCACATCACCCCCATCCACCCACCGCACTTGGCGCACGCCGTCCCCACCGTCTAGGCTCTCCGTTACCCACTTGGCTAGTGAATTGCGTATACACAGCTACAGACGCTCCTCACAATCCACGCTCCTACCTTGGCGCCATATCGCGACGCTCAATTGGCATCGGCGACCACACCCGCTTCCCTATCTCCAACACCACAAGTAGAACACCTCGCATACAACAACCTCGCCCCATTGTCGCATCCCCCCACGACGTCATACTCCCGCAATGGTCCTCTACAGCTTCTACATCTTCGATCGGCACAGTAAGTCGTCATGTGAAGTTGCGATCACCGCTTTGTACACGCGCTGACCGCACGTGCAGCCGAGTGCATCTACTCGCGCCGCTGGACGCCCGCCCGCCCAACCTCGTCCTCGTCCAAAGCCGCCGCCCGCCCTCCGTCTGGCGCCTCCATCGCAAGCAATGGCGACGTGGTTGCTGCCGTCCGCAAGGGCATGTCGCATTCCGACGACGAGAAGCTCGTCTTTGGCCTCGTCTTCTCCCTGCGTAACCTCGTCACCAAGCTAGGTGGTGCCGACGACACGTTCCTTTCGTATCGCACCGGCGAGTACAAGCTGCATTACTACGAGACGCCTACGCGCATGAAGTTTGTCATGCTCACCGACACAAAGGTTATCAACCTAAGACAGTATTTGCACCAGATCTGGGCCAATCTGTATGTGGAATACGTGGTGAAGAACCCGCTTGCGCCGACGGAGCACCCGGGCGGCATTGGCGTTGCGAATGAGCTGTTCGAGCGGGGGCTGGAGGCCTTTATCACAGCGGTACTGCCAGTATGAACACACTACCTTGATTGGACAAACAATAGCAAGAGCAGCTTCGGGTACAAACTGATGGCACACAGCGCATGGAGGTCTAGGAAGGCCGCCAAGCGTGTTCAGATAATACAGCTATAGAACCCTGAACAACGGCCACCCCTCACGCGAAATTGCGAGAACGTCTGCACGCAAGCAACCCACAAAAGAGCTCTGCGGTCTTCACATGGCTACCGGCCGAACGAACGAACCACCGACATACACACAAGCTTCGAGCACACCGGGAGCAGCCGAGCTACCATGCACCCCCGACGCTCCCCGCCCCACATTCATGTACACAGCCTCACTCCAAGGCCAGCTACATGACGCTATCTACACAGCTCCACGAGCTTAGCTTGAGCAGGCATGTCCTCCGGCGCGAGCTTGCAGTGGGGTGGAAATGGAGGCACAGCAGGATAGCAAACGAATATACTTTATTCCATACACATCCGATCCCAACCTCTTTCATCGCCTCTTGCATGCCGATTTTGAAGCCGTGGTAAACTCAACTTCAGAGTGTATACCATGGGAGGGTTTCTTCTACTAGGCTGACACGTGGTTGACCAGACGTAAGAGTGGCTTTGGTGGCTTTTAGGAAATGTGAAGTTGATCGATCGGGAGAAGGACATGTCATGCAAAACCACAATTTTTTACAGTCGTTCTTCTCATGTATCACTCTCTGCTCGTTTTCGGATCTGGGAGGTTAGGAATTGGGAAGAAGGTGACGTCAGGACTTTCATTTGGCGAAGGTAAGGACACTTGAGTGCTGGTTATTCTAATGACTCCTCTAGTTTTAGGAACAAGAAGCTGGCTATGACATTGGATTGCTGATGTTTTGGGTTTGAACCTCGAGCAGTGCAGAGCAGGAGCGGACATCTAAGTGGTATCTCAGAATTTTGATAATGTTTTAGAACAATAGGCTACAGAAAAACTTCGACTTTTTGGACATGAGGATACGAGTAGACCACCGCAGCCTTTTCATTGCCAAATACTCGATCGCTTTCGCGGCTCAGTCATGGAACGGAAATGAACAGGTTTTTTTGGGAGAGAGCAGAGAAACAGTCATACAGGATGGGCTGCATGATTTTTGCGGATATAGTAAGAGATGCGCGGAAGAGAGACGATCATGTAGTCGACATCCGTTGATTTTTGATCAGTTTAAGTAGGGCGGGAGAGGATATTGGTTTTTTCGTAGGTGGCGGGTGCGAGGACAGGACCGGGTCTTCTCATGAGACTTGCGAGTCGTGATTTTGGAGCAAATCATGTACGGATAGATTTTAGTTTTGGAAGACGAAAGAAGTCATAAGCTTGTTGTTTGAAGCTTTAGGATATCGGTAGGAGGAACTTAGAGGAGCAACGATCATCCTGGAAAGAGATGGCGCTTTTATGGTTCTAATCGAGCAAAGTCGGGAAGAAAAGACATGGGGGTGTACGGTATGGTATTGCGACAGAGACAGCGGCACTCCCATAGGTATGAATCGCGGTGTTTTCGAGGGCGGCCCAGGTCGTCATGGATTGGATTTTCGCGGTTTTTGAGCGGAGGAAGAGGGGAGGACAGCCATGATTGAATTGGCTGTCCGTTTTAGAGTCCCGAAGGAAGAAGTGTGGAATGAAAGACGAGAAGAGAGGTGGCAGGAGGTGGTTATATACACCCGCCAAGAGCCCACGCGATGCTCATAGCTTTTCGAAATTCTCTTTTCGTGCCCGCATGTGAGTATAGTGTATGCATTTTTTGAGGGTGGGAGCAAGAAGCCGGTCTTTCTCATTGCAATCTCATTGCCTAGTTTCGGATGCCGATCATCACATCGTTCACTTTGGTTTTTGAAGGAGGAGAAAGAGGCGCACAGTCATGCATCAGGCCAACTACGGTTTGGAAGTACAGAGAAGTAATTGTAGAATATGCGAGAAGAAGACGAGCCGCCGAAGGTGTTTACATACATCTGCCGAGGCCTCACGTCGTCCCCATCGCGAAAGAACATACTGCCTTTCGGAGTTGAGAGTCTCGGAAACAGAAGCGAGAGGGCGGTCTTTCACTTGTCAAGGTCGCAGTTACTTTTCTAGAGCCAACCATGTGTTCATGTGATTGAATTTTGAAAGACTGGCACAGCCATCGCTCGTACTTCTCTACGTTTTGGTAAGCTCAAAAAGGAGGTAAGGATAGGTGTAGTAGAGAGGACGCGCCAACAGCGGACTTTATAGGCATGCCCAGCGCGGACCAACTCAGTGCTCTTGGGAATGAGAGAAGTCATTTTTGCTCCCGCATAGCCAAAAAGGTGGGCGTTTGGAGATGTTGAGAAGAAGGAGGCGATCTCACTCATAAAGGCGTTGCTCACGTCTTTTGGACCGACCATGCGTAGGTGGCAAAGTGGTTTTCGAAATCGGACACAGCCATTCAAACTCAGGCTGCTCATTTTGGTAGAAGACAGGAAGAATTGTAGACGGGTGGTGTAAAAAAGACAAGCTGCACAACAGAGTTTATATACGCAACAGGCGCATCACTGCTCAGTGCTCATGGCCAGTTTATCTTGTCCCTTTGGTTCGCACATTCATTACTTAGTCATTCGTCTCGGTGCTTTAGAACCAGTCGCCGACCTCATGCATTCGGCTCTCATGGTTATGTTTCGGATTCTGATCATAGGCGCTCAGTGTTGTTGTTTCTGGGAGAGGAAGAACGCAGCCATAGCGCGGAACATGCTAGATTTTTTGGTATTTCGATTGGAGAAGTACAGGAAGATGTATTAAGAGGAAGTCAGGCTCCAGGACAGTGTGTATATACACAAAGAGCTCGAAGCCCTCGGACACACATAGGTAGCCATGAAAGTCGTCCCAGCACATCATGGATTGGATTAGGGATTTTGGATTTGTGACTGTTGTCCCCTGGCTCTGATGTTCAGCCATCATATGCTGGATTACCGCTTTGAAAGAGGAAAGCCAAGACATACCAGCCGAGCCAACATTGTTTGGAGTTTCAAGGTGAAAATGGCAGTTATTTGTGAGAGGAACAAGAAGAGCCGTCGATCTTGCATTTTATAGGAGGACGTCACCATATCCGTAGCGGCAAACACCGCCTATCTCCGTATTCAGAGTTTGATGGACGGCTTTTAGTGTTTGCATGCGACAGGGTGCTTTTGCTCGTGTATGCACTTCCCATACCTTGACGCTGGTCATATACTTGGCACCATGCCTTTTTGGACAGAAGAGGAACCCATGAGAAGGATTCAGGGCATTTTGGAAGCCGAGCAGGATAATTATGGTGGAGAAGAGAGGCCAGGAGTTATCGTTTTATACACAAGATGCGTAGCACTATCACTGAAAGCTAGGCCAGCCTCTGGGCATATAAGCTATATTCTCTTTCTTCCAGGCTCTTAGGGGAAAGGGCGTTTCTTCTCATAGGTTTGTTGCCTGTTGCTTTTGACACGCGTCGTCACAATCTCAACTGGTATCTTTCGGCAAGAAGAAAAGGGTCGGCATGACATAGTAAATGGTCGTTTTTGGTATTTGAGAAGGAGAATTATTGAGGAGAAGAAGAGCCAGAATCTGTAATTGGAACGCACATGGTGTGTTGAGCCACTCTGAACAACCATAGCGTTTTCAGCACATCCACAATGCAGGCATTTTTTGAGATTTCGAGCAAGACGTCAGTCTCACTCATGATCGGTTCGTACTGAGATTTCGATAACTGCCATAACTCCGGTAACTAATAGGCTCGCAGGGGGAAAGCAGCCATCAATGGGAGCTTCCAAAACTTTGGTCTTCGGTGTTTCGTGAGAAGGAGTATGGAGAGGAAGTGATAAGATCGTAATAAGGGGTTTATATGGTCGTGCACTGAATGTACCCGCACTACGCATCCCAAACTCTCGTTGCGCTTTTTGTACATCACCGTCAGCTGGGTCGTTGCAAGCGGACAGGCCACAAATCAGTCTGCTCATGTAGAAGGCAGGCTCACTTTTTGCACCCTCGTCAAGGCTTCCTAATGTTGTATTTTGGGGAAAGCAGGAAGCAGAAAGCAGACATGAAAGCAGGTCTTCGATCTTTTAGTGGTGCAGAGGGGCGTAAGAAAGAGGAATACTCGCAGCTCGCGCATCAGAGATACTGGCAGGGGAACCAAGGCGATCGCATATATGGTAAGAGATAAATCTTTTGGACATCCATAGTATGCTTGTGCGTTTCGGATGTACCAGCGTAAGCTCTCTCTTCCTCATGAAATAATAACCTCCTTTTTTCCAGTTCTCGGCATCGCGAATGAAGGACCCAGTTTCGTGACAAGAGAAGGAAGCCATGAAACATGAATGCCGCTGTTTTGGTAGCCCTTCGAGGGAAGTATGGCAGAAGAAGACTCGGTCACCAATTGTGGTTATATAATCACTTGCGAGGGCAGGAGGAACACCAGGTGCTCATGTAAGCCAAGTAACACGACTTCAGCATGTCGTAGACTCTGCGTAGCTTTGAGAAGTTTCCAGCGACATCAGGGCGTAATTTGTCTCTTTCAGACCAGGAACTTTCAGGTCCTCGTCATCCCAGTCTCAAGAAACTGTTTCGAAGAAAGAAGATAGCCATAGAGGAAGGCGACTTGCATTTCAGGTATTTCTTGAGGAAGATAGAGCGCAGGAAAGAGAAAGGTTTGGTAACAGAATGCCGTGGCTTTTATACGCCAGCAGCGACGAAGGCAGAAGTGTCCATGGCACAGTCGACTTCGGGTTTCGTTCATACGTCAGGCACCCAGTTGTTTCGTAAGATCCAGAGAAAGGGTGCGCTCGATCATGATATCTATCTACTTCTTCTTTTGGACGCATATGATAACCTGGAGTGTATTTTTCGAGTCTAAATCGCAGCCATGCCTTGAGGAGCCGGCGTTTTGGACAAAACTGAAGGAAGTAGATGATTGAAAGAGAAGGACAAGGCTGACGGTCAAAGTTTATATGCACTGGTGAGGCCGCCTCAACGGCCATGGGAAGTAATTGTGTGCTTTTTCACTCTTGTTTGCCGAGTACTCCGCCGAGTTTTATGGAAGTGTCGGTGCCAGGCTGGCCTTTCTCATGATGCTTGACGCTTAGCGTTTGGGATTTCTTTCATGGCAAGGTACCACTGGGCAATTTAGAAGAAGAGGAACAGCCATAGGAGGCTGGACAGTCTTTTCGGGAATGTCTTCAGGTAAAGGTAGAGTGTAGAGTAATGGTGAATGAAGTCGAGAATTGTCTGGTATATATACACCAAAAAACTCAAACCGAGAGCTTATCCATGATACACAAATTTCCCCTGTTTTGAAACCAACAGAAGGTCTTTCAAACTAGGCTTTCAACTCTGGGAGAAACGTTCATGCACATGTTGCATGAGACCTTGGAAGCTTTTTGCGAGCCCGAGAATATGAGCACAATAACTGTAGTTTCCAACATGAGAAAGAAGCATAAGTTGTGTACCTGCAGGTTTCTGAGAGCAAAAACATCAACAGAAAAGTCAATCTTTTTGGTAATTGTGAGATTGAGGATGCGACGATATCAGGTGAAGTTAGAGGAAGAGAGAATGAACACTTCGGCTTCATCGGCTCGTTTGTGGAAACACAAACATGGGCGGATTTTCCCCTGGTTTTGGTTTGAAGGTATGCAAAAGTAGGTGTTGAGATACCAGAAGAAGAGCAGAGGAATGGTGTCTTTATAGCATTTGTCTGATCACGTGTACTGTACCCTCCTGGGTAAGTCTGCAAGCCGGGCATGATACAGCGACATAGGAAAAAACATGTATGGGGATGCTGGTCTTTTGAGAGCGCGCGCATAAATCGTTTCACGGTGTCTTGGTGATGAATACATGGCCTAAAAAGAGAGCCGGGAAGAAGACAGCAACATATCCTGTTCTCTAGACTTTTTGGAAAACGCAAAGGTCATGTGTTGTACTGAAGGCGTTTTGGATACATGATGACAAGTATAGCTGGCTAGGAAACAAGAGATCCCGCGAAGAAGGCTGGTCCTTATAAGCTGCCGCCAAGCGTTTCTAGTTTCCGCGCATCACAAGGAGGGCATAACCCTTTTAATACATAGCTATGGGCAACAACAATTTCAGAGCTTTAAAAGGAGACAGGGACATGCTCCGTAAACCATTTCAATTGCGGAGGCACACACATATGCATACGAGGAGTCAGTTTTAGTAAGTAAAGATATGTAGTCGTAACAGCAAACTTAGGAAGCCGGAGCACATGGGCCCAATCAAGGTTCTGTTTTTTAAAGACGGCGACATTGTGAACTCAAGTGTGACTTTTCATATAACAAGACGGGCTTGCATTAGCCAGCCTGCGGAGAATGCAGAAACATAGACAGTACATATCTTCGTTTTAGACAGCGCAAACATTTGTTGTGTTTCGTCGCTGTTGTTTTCGAGCAATAAGCAGATCGTCGTGACGTGAAAGTCCCAGAAAGAAGCCGAGGGCGTGAAGTGTGTGTACGCGAGTTTGTAAGAGGACAGACATGCCACATCACTGCGCAATTTTTGGTAGGTAGAGGCGGTATTGTTGGTAGACAAAGTCATTCACTGCTTCAAGGTGATTTTGTATCTTCAAACCAGGAGGACTGCATGCAACTGTCCGCTTGTCGTTTTTTGCCAGTTCGAGGAACGAAGACATGGAGTTAGGATTTTTCGAGAGCGCAAACATGCTTCCATGCATAATAGGTTTTGATGAAGGTTAGAGTACCGGGGATTTAGGAAGTAAGTATTGTGCTAGTAGCGAGCTTGATCTATGTCGCGAGGCTAGAGGCGCCTTGTGCATAAAGGTCCGCACTGGTGGTTTTCGAAAGAGAGAAGAACATCTTGTTCTCGGTGGATTTTAGGAACGCAGACATAGGTATCGGGATGTGTGTTTTTGGTCGATAAAGACAGCATTGTTGGGGAAGGAAGCAGTGTGCTATCAGCAGGCTTTATATAGCTTTCAAGACCAGTAGCCCCTTGCACATAACAGCGTTACATCCCAGTTTCTCGGGAGAGAAAGAAACACATCGTGGAGTAATCGAAGATTTTGAGCAGTGCAAGCATAGTCGTATCGAATCGGAGTTTTGGTAATCGACGAGATCGCCGTTGATGAATATGACAAGAACCTAGATGATATCTTTGTTTTGACAGTAGAGCCCGGAAAACACCGCATAGGTGGCTGTACGTATTCTTTGGAATAAAGAAAGATATGACATCGATGCCAATCCTGGAAACACAGAAATGGGCGTGATTTCTTTGGTTTTTGGTAAATGGGGTACATTTGTTGGAGAAAGGAAAGAACTATGGAGGTCGTAGCTTTATATCGAAAGCACAGCCAGGAGAGCACTACATTGGGGGTTGCATTTTCATTTTGAAGGACCGGATCATTTTCGAAGCCTTATTCAGCTTACGAGAAGCAGACATGCAACGGTTCGTCTCTGGATTTGGTCATAAGAGAGTGCTTTGTTGAGAAATGAAGGAAGGTTCGCGACTGTCGCTTTATATCGACAGCAAAGCCAGGAGAGCGCCGCCATAGCGCTTGTGCCTAAGGATTCAGAAAAGAGGAACATTTCATGAGGGAGCAGCGTTTTTAGGAAACACAGACATTAGCTACATCTGTTGTGTTTTTTGGTAGTGCTCAAAGAGGTGCGTTGGAGAAGGAAGTACCGTTCGAGGTCGCAGTTTTATATAGAGGTCCAGCGCAGCCAGGAGAGCGCCGCATCGAGGTGTCGAATGGCTGTTTGGAAAAGAAAAACATCACGCATTTCTCGAAGAATTTTTGAAGGCAGTCATACTCAGAGATGTTTGAGTTCTGGTAATCAGTGACAATAGGTGTTGGTGTAGGAAACAGTGTTCCAAAACCGGTGCTTTATACTAGTAGCGGAACGAAACGGCCGACACATTGTATGCACCTGCGGCGATTTCGGAAAAGCGAAGAACATAAGATTGTGGCTTGAACATTTGGAAGGCCGCAGACATGCGCCCATCTCTTTGCATTTTTGATAAGACACGGCGTCTGTGTTGATGAAGAAAGCAGAGTGCTGAAACCGCAGCTTTATAAAGATTGTGGAACTAGACCAGCAGTTCATGGTTGCGTGTGCATTGTTTTTTTCAGAAGAGCAGAGGACATGGTCGAGCATAACGCATGTTTCAGGAACTGCAGACATGCTCCGATGTCTCACGATCTTTTAGAAAAAGACGGAATATGTGTTAAAGCAAGATAAAGAATGCCGGAGAAGTGGTTTTATACCGCTCGAGGTGCAGAGGGGAAGAACATGGATGTCATCTGCTTTCGTTTTGTGAGAGCGGAGAACATGACCTTACTATCCGCAATTTTCTGTGAAAGGCGCAGACATTATAAGTCTGGCAACTGGTTTTGGTAAATTGAAGTAACGAGTGGTGATAAGGAGGAGTGGTCCGCAAGTTCTGGCGTATTTATATGTATCACGAGAGCGGAAGGCGACCCATGGATGTTCGACTTGATATGTTTTGGAAAGAGGGAATTCCATCGCGAGAATCGTACAATCTTTCTGCGGGCACCAACATACGGCGAGAGAAGCCAACTTTTGGTAGACAGTCAAGTGTGTGATGATGAGAAGCAATGCTTTCCGATGCAGAGTATCGACGTATATTGCGGGATGTTGCGAGCAACCCATGGCCTTTCAGTAGCGCTCTTTTGGACGAGGAAGCGACATTTGCTTTGCTTCGAAGTCTTTTGGAAGCACAGACATTGGTCATATACGACGCCATTTTTCGAGAAGACAGACATCATAAACTCGAATGTCTGTTTTGATAAATGGAGAAGTAAGTATCGATGAGGAATACGCGCCCAAGTGGTAAGTTTATATATGTCACAAGACGAGCGAGAGCGGGTCACATTACCTGTCTTTTTGTATTTCCAAACGCCCATGGATAGCGGCCAACATTTTTTGTTTTGAAGCCAGGGCTGCGGAGGTACTCAGCCAGGGAAAGACATGGGAGGGGGAATATGCAACTTTGATATAGAGGATACAGGGCTATTCAATGATAGAATACGAGTCACAAAATGTTCGAA
>Ga0265797_10010209_pt1 | contig 11997 bp, 5 predicted proteins | sample P2T30metagenome_FD_192433 | JGI IMG/M metagenome (GOLD analysis project Ga0265797, IMG submission 192433) | Plant litter microbial communities from East Loma Ridge, Irvine, California - P2 T30 | ecosystem: Environmental > Terrestrial > Plant litter > Unclassified | place: USA: California... | reverse complement strand
GCGGCCGACGGCGCCGGCCTGGTGCAGCGACGCGTTGTAGGCGGTCTGCGTGTTGGCGTTGCCGTAGGTGGCGACGTCGATCGGCGGCTGCTTGTCGAACAGGTTCAGGATCGAACCCTTCAGCGTCAGGTTCTGGCTCAGCTTGTACTGGATGTTCAGGTTGGTCGTGGTGAACGATGCAACGTGGCAGTAGTACGCCGGCTGCCCGGTCGGGATGTTGCGGAAGTAGGAACGGCCGCCGACTGCGAAACCGGTGTTCGCGCAGCTGGTCACGCCCAGCGACGGGTCGATGGTCGAGAAGTCGCTGGTGTAGTTCATCGTCGCGGTGACGTCCAGCGGGCCGCGGTTGTAACCCAGCGAGAACTGGGCACGGTCTTTCGGGCTGCCGGTGGCGCCCGAGATCGACGACGGGCCCTGGGTGCCGGCCAGCTGGTAGCTCACGCCGCCGGCCGCCTCGGTCAGGTAGCTGAAGGTGTGGGCCGCGTTCAGGTTGGCACGCAGGCTGCCCAGCTCGTTCGGCAGGCGGAAGCGGTAGGTGATGTCCGCTTCGATGCCGCTGGTCTTGGTGCCGCCCAGGTTCACGTACGGCGAGGTCGCGTAGATGATCGAACCGACGCTCGGCGTACCCAGCGCGGTGGTGCCGTCGCCGTTCGAGATCAGGATCGGGTTGGCCGGGCCGCGCACGAACTGCGGCACGTAGGTCGGGTCGTTACCCGCGGCCGACACGATCTGGTTGGTGACCTTGATGTTGTAGTAGTCCAGGGTCGCGCTCAGGCCCTTGGCCGGCTCGAGGATCAGGCCCAGGGTGTAGGACGTCGATTTTTCCGGCGACAGGTCCTTGGTGGTCAGCTGGACGTACGGTGGGTTCAGGCCGCAGGACGACGGCACGTTGCCGCGCGTATCCGGGTTGCCGTTGGCGCACAGGATCGGGTCGTCGATACCGTTGAAGGTGAAGAACGAACCGGCATTGCCCACTTCGGCCGGGTTCGGCGCGCGGAAGCCCTTGGCGAAGGTACCGCGCACGCCGATCTCGCGCATCGGGGTCCACTTGAAGCTGGCCGCCGGGGTGAACTTGTTGAAGTTCTGGTAGTGGTCATAGCGGCCCGAAGCGTGCAGCTCGAGGTTCTTGATCGGGGTCGCCTGCAGTTCGGCGAAGGCCGCGGTGTTCTTCTCGTCGCCCAGCACGAAGGCGGTGGTGTTGGCCACCTGGCCGTTCGCGGTCAGGTTGGCCGCCGGCGAGTTCTGGTCGCGCTTGTGGTAGTGCAGGCCGACCGCCAGGGCCAGCGGACCGGCGCCCAGCTGCATCAGTTCACGCGAACCGACGGCGTCGATGTAGTTCAGGGTCGACTCGTTGGCGTTCGAGAAGCGCGGCGAGATGGTGTTCACGATGTCGGGCGAGTTGCCGCCCAGCGGATTCCAGCTGCCGTTGTTGATCGCGCCGTACAGGGCGGCGCGGTTGACGTAGCCGCTGTAGTCGATCACGGTGCGCACCTTGGTCAGGCCGCCGGCCAGGCTGACGTCCCAGCCGTAGGCGCTGCCGTGCAGGTCGAGCGCGAAGCGGGTGGTGGTGGCGGTGTTGTCCTGGGTACTGAACGGATCGATGTCCGGCACGTAGCCGTACAGAAGGGCCGGGGCGCCGAGCTGGTTGTACGGCATGTTGGCCGGGATCTGGACGTTCGGCACGGCGCCGATGCCCGAGACCAGGTTGCCGTTGTTCAGCGAGGTATAGCCGTTGAACGGTACCGTCGAGTAGGTCTGGTTGTAGGTGCCGCGGTTGTTGACGCTGTTACGCTGGAACATAGAGCCCTTGAAGGCGAGCTCCCAGTTGTTGCCCAGCTTCTTGGTCATGCCGACCAGCAGGTTGATGTTCTCGGTTTCCGGCTGGATGTTCGAGACGGTGTCGTTGATCGCGCAGCCGCCCGTCATGTACAGGTTGTAGTTGCACAGCGACGGATTCAGGAACTGGAAGTTGGCCGCGTTGTTCACGCCGCCGGCGCCGGCCGGGTTGAACAGGAAGGGGCTGTTGGTCGCGGTCAGGCGCGAGTTCAGGTTGTTCGGCACGCCCAGGCGCACGTCGTTGCCGCCGCGGCTGCGCCAGTCGGCGTTGTCCCACTCGAACTGCGAACGGTCCGAGACCTTGATCGCGCCCTGGTGGCGCCATTCGGCGGTGACGAAGGCGTTGTAGCCGTCGTTGTCGAGGTCGCCGATGCCGGTGCTGAACGAAGCGCGGTGGGTCCTGCCGCCGCCGTGCTGGGTATTGCCGCTCTCGGCCGACAGGCGGGTACCGGTCAGGTTTTTCTTCAGCTTGATGTTGACCACGCCGGCGATCGCGTCGGAGCCGTACAGCGAGGAGGCGCCGGACTTCAACACTTCGATGCTGTCGATGGCGTCGAAGGGAATCGAGGAAACGTCGACGAAGGAGCGTTGGGCGTCGTCCGACAGCGGGTACGGCGCCAGGCGGTGGCCGTCGACCAGCACCAGGGTTGCGCCGACCGTCAGGCCGCGCAGGGAGATACCGGAAGCGCCGTTCGCGAATGCGCCGGAGAAGCCGGTGCCCAGGGTACCCTGGCCGTTGGCGGCCAGGTCATTCAGCAGTTCGGCGACCGAGGTCTTGCCGCTGCGCTGGATGTCCTGGGCGGTCAGCACCTGGACCGGGGTCGGGGTCTCGGTGTCGGCGCGGCTGATCAGGGAGCCGGTCACGACCACGCGCTGGGCCTGGCCACTGGTGGCGCCGGCCGCTTCGGTGGTCTGTGCCATTGCGGGCATGGCTGCCGCCAGGGCCCCGCTCGCGATCATGCACCAGATCGCTGATGGCATCGACTTCAATTTGAACGTCATGAATACTTCTCCTTCTCGAAATCTCTCAAAGTGGTTTCGCTACTGCACGCCGGCAAACGGAAAGACTGCCGGGTAGCTCTTTTATGCGTCATGTCCTTCACCGGACCTGTCCGTCGGACGCGTCCTCTCGACTCACATCGGATCAGTTTCAAATGTTACTGATCTAACGATAAAACCATAGCAAATGGGAAAGTGTCAATTAAACACAGTTGTATAAATGTGTAGAAACAACACATTGTCCCACTAGAAAATTTCACTTTTAGATTTGTGCAGCGCAATATAAGGGGCTGACAGATACGTGCATACGCAGCAGATTCGTGTAATTACGTGTAATTACTGCCTGTTTTTTTGCACATCGATACGCATCCTAGGTCTTGCACCAGAATGTGGCACCAAGAACAGCATCGCGCCTAAGAACAAGGACTTTTAACATTCAATACCGTTCATCAAGGAAATATTGTTAAATGTCGTGGGTGAGTGCGGTTTTCCGGCAAGCGCCCCGCTGCTTCCCGCCCCGGCCGCAGTGGCGATGCCTTATACTTGCCGTTTGCCGCTCTGCCGCCTGCACCGGCCACGACGTATCCCACCATGCTGCGAATTAACGAACTCAAACTTCCCCTGGACCATCCGGAACCCGCCTTGCGCGAAGCCGTACTCAAGCGCCTCGGCATCGCCGCCGGCGACCTGGTCGACTTCAGCGTCTTCAAGCGCAGCTACGACGCGCGCAAGAAGAGCGCGATCGTGCTGATCTACGCCATCGATGTCGACGTGAAAAACGAAGCCGCCGTGCTGGCGCGCCTGGCGAACGACCAGTACGTGGTCCCCGCTCCCGACACCGGCTACAAATTCGTCAAGGCCGCCCCGCCCGCACCAGGCATGCCGCGCCCGGTCGTGGTCGGCATGGGCCCATGCGGCCTGTTCGTCGGCCTGATCCTGGCCCAGATGGGCCTGAAACCGCTGATCCTGGAGCGCGGCAAGGTCGTGCGCGAGCGCACCGTCGACACCTTCGGCTTCTGGCGCAAGCGCAAGCTGAACACCGAGTCGAACGTGCAGTTCGGCGAAGGCGGCGCCGGCACCTTCTCGGACGGCAAGCTGTACAGCCAGATCAAGGACCCCAAGCACTACGGCCGCAAGGTGCTCACCGAGTTCGTCAAGTCCGGCGCGCCGGAAGAGATCCTGTACGTCAGCAAGCCCCACATCGGCACGTTCAGGTTAGTGAAAATGGTCGAGCAGATGCGCGCCGAGATCCTGTCGCTGGGCGGCGAGATCCGTTTTGAAACGCGCGTGGAAGACGTGCTGATCGAAGGCGACGGCAGCAACCGCCAGGTCGTCGGCGTGAAACTCGCATCCGGCGAGACGATCCCGACCCGTCACCTGACGATGGCGATCGGCCACAGCGCACGCGACACCTTCCAGATGCTGTACGACCGCGGCGTCTACATCGAAGCGAAACCGTTCTCGATCGGCTTCCGCGTCGAACACCCGCAGTCCTTGATCGACACCTGCCGCTTCGGCCCGAACGCCGGCAACAAGATCCTCGGCGCGGCCGACTACAAGATCGTGCACCACGCGTCCAACGGCCGTTCGGTGTACAGCTTCTGCATGTGCCCGGGCGGCACCGTGGTGGCGGCATCGTCGGAAGAAGGCCGCGTGGTCACCAACGGCATGAGCCAGTACTCGCGCGCCGAGCGCAACGCCAACAGTGCGATCGTGGTCGGCATCACGCCCGCCGACTACCCGGGCCACCCGCTGGCCGGCATTGCCTTCCAGCGCGAACTGGAGTCGCGCGCCTTCGTGCTCGGCGGCAGCACCTACGATGCGCCGGGCCAGCTGATGGGCGACTTCGTGCGCGGCGTGCCTTCGAAAGAGTTCGGTTCGGTGGTCCCCTCCTTCAAGCCGGCCGTGCACCTGACCGACCTCGGCCCCGCCCTGCCCGACTACGCCACCCTCGCGCTGCGCGAAGCGTTTGTCGCGTTCGACAAGCAGATCAAGGGCTACTACAAGGAAGACGCGGTGCTGACCGGGGTCGAGACCCGGACCTCGTCGCCGATCCGCATCAAGCGCCGCGACGACAACCTGGAAAGCCTGAACACGCGCGGCCTGTACCCGGCCGGCGAAGGTGCCGGCTACGCGGGCGGCATCATGTCGGCCGCAGTGGACGGCATCCGCATCGCGGAAGCGGTGGCGCTGTCCATGGGCGAGAGCGCCGTGCCGCTGCATGCCGCCTGACCGGGCGAATCACGCAAGCACCACAGCGCCGGCTTCGCCAGCGGCGCTGGCCCCCTTCCTGGCGCTGGTCGGGTCGATGCTCTCGACCTACCTCGGCGCCGCCATCGCCAAGCACCTGTTCCCGGTCGTCGGCAGCCAGGGCGTGACCGCCCTGCGCGTGGGCCTGGCCGCCTGCCTGCTGCTGGCCTGGTTCCGTCCCTGGCGCCTGCCGCTGGCGCGCAAGGACGTGCCGAACCTGCTCATCTACGGCCTGATGCTGGGCTGCATGAACCTGCTGATCTACGGCGCCTTCGCGCGCATCCCGATCGGCATCGCCGTCGCCATCGAAGTCACAGGGCCGCTGCTGGTGGTGCTGGCCGGCTCGCGCCGCGCGATGGACTTCGCCTGGCTGGCCTGCGCCGTGCTGGGCCTGTGGCTGCTGCTGCCGCTACGTATGATGAACGCGACGGCGGCGCACGCGAGCGCGCTCGACCCGGTCGGCATGCTGCTGGCGGGTGGCGCGGCCCTGTGCTGGGCCATGTACATCGTGTTCGGCAAGCGCGTCTCGACGCTGCAGGGTGGCCAGGCGGTGGGCTGGGGCATGCTGGCGGCGGCGCTGTTCACGGTGCCGGTCGGCTTCGCGCACGCGGGCGGCGCCTTGCTGGCACCCGGCGTGCTGGCGGCCGGGCTGGGCGTGGCGCTGCTGTCGAGCGCCCTGCCCTATTCGCTCGAGATGGTGGCCCTGCGGCGCCTGCCGCGGCGCGTGTTCGGCATCCTGGTCAGCGCCTCGCCCGCGGTCAGCGCGCTGGCCGGCTGGCTGGTGCTGGGCGAGCGCCTCACGCCGCTGCAATGGCTGGCGATCGCCCTGGTGATGCTGGCGTCAGGCGGCGCGGCGCGCGGCGCCCGTTAATTGATCGTTGCAACATGTGAGTCACCGTACTGAACCCGCCTCACGGAAGGCTTACCGTAAAGCCTGCAAGCAGACCGCATGAGGACAACAGACAATGACCGCTCACGAAATGCATGAAGCCGACACCCGCGCAGCTGCCTCGGCGTCGACAACGGATGACCACATCAAGGTATTGAAATCGAAGGCTTCGCACGTGCTTTCCTCCCCGTATGCGCGTGGCGCCGCCGTACTGGGCATCGCGGCGGCGGGCTATGCCTACACCAGACGCAAGAAAACCCGTATCGCTCCCATGGCGCCGGCACGTCGCGTGGAACGAGCACCGCAGCGCAGCTACGACATCGGCAATATGCTGAGGAAGGGCAGTTATCTTGTATCCCTGGCGGCGTCTTTTGCCTCGGCCATGAACCCGCCCGGCGTCGACGCACCCGAGCCGGCCCATAAAAAAACAGACGATACGCCGACGCGTTCGCTGCAGCGCGAACCCGATGCGCAGGACGCCGCACCCGCCACGAGCGCGCCCGCGCGCCCGAAGTTCGAGCAAACCTCGACCAGCTGGATCGGCAGGGAGTGGCAAATCTTCCTGGCGGCGGCCAATGCGTGGGTGGATGATTACGCGCCGAGCATGGGAGCGGCGCTGTCGTATTACACGCTGTTTTCCCTGGCCCCGCTGCTGGTTCTCATCATCGCGATTGCGGGGATGGTATTCGGACACGACGCCGCGCAAGGCGCCATCATCGCGCAGCTGCAAGGCATCATGGGCAAGGAAGGCGCGACGGCCGTGCAGGGCTTGCTCGCCGCGGCGCGTGAACCGTCCACCGGCATCGTCGCCAGTGTCGTCGGCGGTGTTCTTTTGCTGCTCGGCGCAACTGCGATTTTCGCCGAGTTGCAAACGGATCTGGACCGCATCTGGGAAGTGCCCGCGAAAGACAAACCCTCGGGCATCTGGGGTTGGTTGCGCAGCCGCGTATTGTCCTTTGGACTGGTGCTCGGACTGGCATTCATGCTGATGCTTTCACTCGTCGTCAGTGCCGCGCTCGCAGCATGGGGCGAATGGTTGACGGGAGGCCCAGCGGAAAGCGTGTTGGCAAGCGTATTGAATTTCATCGCGTCGCTCGCCCTCTTCACGGTGCTGTTTGCGATGATCTACAAGATCATGCCGACCGCGAAGATATCCTGGCATGACGTGTGGATGGGGTCCGCGGTCACGGCCTTGCTCTTCAACGTGGGCAAATCATTGATCGGCTTGTACCTTGCCAAATCGAGCGTGGCCTCGGGCTTCGGCGCAGCCGGGTCGTTCGTGATTCTGATCGCGTGGTTCTACTATTCAGCGCAAATTTTCCTGTTTGGCGCCGAGTACACCTGGGTGTACGCGAACAGCAAGGTACGCAGCGCATAGTGCGGATAAACAAAACCCCCGCCACCTTGCGGCGGCGGGGGTCTTGAAGTCCGAACGTCTATCCGGACGTCCGGACGCTTACATCAAAACTTGTAGCTGGCGCTGACGTAGCCGGTCTGGCCGTGCGGATCGTACCAGGTCGGGTCATAGCCGGTCTGGAAGTACGAACCGCCGGTGATGACTTCGGTCGGCTTGCGGTTGAACAAATTCTTGACGCCGGCGGTCAGGGTCAGGTTCCGGATGCCGTCGTAGCTGCCCTGCAGGTCCCAGGTCGAGAACGCGCCAACGTGCTGGGCGATCGGTTCGTCCGCGTCGGCACGGTAGCTGTCCCAGTAGCCCGACTGGAAGTTGTTGGTCAGCGACAGGCCATAGTGCTGGCGCTTCCAGTCCAGGGTCAGCTGGTCCCTCCAGCGGAAGATGATGCCGGTGGTGACCGCGCTCAGGACGTTGCCTTCGCTGTCGATGGTACGGGCCACGCTCTTCTGCACCGTGCCGTCCGGCAGGGTCAGGTCATACTTCGAGGTGTAGGTACCGTTCAGGCGCAGGTTGAAGTTGCCGTAGGTCGGGCTCTTCAGCACGGCCCAGCGCACGTCCAGGTCGATGCCTTCGGTCTTCACGCTGCCGGCATTGATGTTGGTGCCGATGATGTTGGTGATGTTATTGGCGGCATCGCGGGTCACCAGGCCGGTGTAGGCCGGGTTGCCGGCGGCAGCCTGGGCCAGCGTCAGCGACGGGGTCAGCGTGGTGACCAGGTTGTTGACGTTGATCTTCCACCAGTCGACGGCGACCGACAGGCCCTTGACCGGATCGACCACGAAGCCCAGCGAGGACTGTTCCGACTTTTCCGGCTGCAGGTTCGGGTTGCCGCCGTAGGTCTGGTTGAACTGGCCGAACTGGCCGGTGACCGGGTCGGTCAGGTTGGCGCTGGTGCCGATGGTCTGCTGGTTCATCAGCTCGGGCAGCGACGGCTCGCGGAAGCCCTTGCCGTAGGAACCGCGCAGCAGCAGTTGCGAGAACGGCTGGTAGCGCAGGCTGACCTTCGGGTTGGTCGCGCTGGCGTTCGGGTAGCGGTCGTGACGGACAGCCACGTCGGCTTCCAGGTTCTTGATGATCGGGATGATGGTTTCCGCGAACACCGCCGACGAATTGCGCGAGGCCGACAGCGGCAGCTGGGCGCCGCCGTAGCCCGACACGTCGCCGCTCTGGTAAGCCTGGCTCGGGTTGACCGACAGGTTCTCGTCGGCCATCGAGGCGCCGACCGCGAACTTCATCATGCCGGCCGGCAGCTGGTACAGGTCGCCCGAAATGCGTGCGTTCAGCGCGTCATTGCGCAGCACGGCGTTCATCACCGGACCGACGTAGTTGGTCGCGTAGATCTGCTGTGCCAGTTCCGGCGACTGGAACTGGGTCAGCGGATTGAAGGCGTTGTTGTTGCTCAGCAGGCTGACCAGCTTGGTCTGGTTCTGGTAACCCTGGATCGCGCGCTCGGTGACGTCGCTCGAGTTGTGGGTGTAGGCGATGTCGTAATCGAAGCCCTTGACGGTGCCGCGGAAGCCCAGCGCCAGGTGCGAAGCGATCGCGGTGTCCTTGGCGATGCGGTCGCCGCCGTCGAATGCACGGTAGCTGACGGTCAGCGGCTGGCCGGCCACGCCCTTCGACGCGGCATAGGCCGTCGGGTAGTACGGGCTGGTCGGCGAGACGATGATCGCCGGGTAGATGTTCTGGGTCGCGAAAGCCGGGTCGGTCGACAGGAAGGCGGCGCTGTACGGCGACGACTGCGCCTGCTGCGTGGTCTCGTTGCGCGAGACGAAGCCTTCCATGAAGAACTCGGCCTTGTCGTTCAGCTTGAAGCGGAAGTTGCCGCCGATGTTGGCGCGCTTGGCGGCCGGCACCAGGTTCAGGTACGGCGAGCTGTCGAAGCGGCACGAACCCAGGTTGGCATCCCATGCGCTGCCGTTGGCGGCGCAGTTGGCCTGGGTCAGCGGGCTGCCGATCGACGTGCCGGTCGAGACCAGCTGGCGCGGGACCACGCCGCCCGCGTTGGCGGTGGTGACCGGGTCGAAGGTGCTGTACACGCCGCTCGGGGTGGCGCTGGCGTCGCGCAGGCCGTTGTTGTTCCAGGCGGTGTTCGCGTAGTCGCGCTGGCTGCCGAAGATCGCGTTATCCTTGCTGAAATCAGCCGACACGGTGATGTTGTAGCGGTCTTCGTCGAAGTCGCCCCAGCCGGCCAGGATGCTGGCCTTGTGGGTCTGGCCGCCACCGTAGCGGCTGGCGCTGGTGTAGCCGTTCAGCTCCACGCCCTGGTAGTTCTGGCGGGTGATGAAGTTGATGACGCCGCCGATCGCGTCGGAGCCGTACACGCCCGATGCGCCGTCCTTCAGCACTTCGACGTGGTCGATCGAGGCCAGCGGGATCGCGTTGACGTCGACGGCGGTGCCGTCGGTGGCGTAGTTGCCGAGGCGGCGGCCGTTGACCAGCACCAGGGTCTTGGACGCGCCCAGGCCGCGCAGGCTGGCGGTGGACAGGCCATAGGTCGACAGGCCAGCGCCTTCGGCCTGGTTGGTCGCGCCGGCCATCGAGTTCGAGCTCAGGGTGGTCAGGAGTTCGGCGGTGTTGGTGGCGCCGGTGCGCTTGATGTCGGCCGCGCTGACGACCTGGACCGGCAGCGAGCCTTCGACGTCGGCGCGCTTGATCGACGAGCCGGTCACTTCGACGCGTGCGATCGGTTTTGCATCTTCTTGCGCAACGGCCGCGTGGGCGAACAAGCCCATGCCGGCGGCGATACCGCCGGCGAACATCACGCGGACGGAGCGCGCAAGTACTGTTTCCTTAATCATTCAATTCCCAAACTAATCAAATTTACCGAAACCGGCTTGGGACGATGGAAGTCGGCACAAGCCTGGGAACAGAATAATGGTTGCCCGCTTGGCCATTGGTCAATATTTACATGCGCATTCTGACTAATGTACAACACAACATTTTGTCACAAATGTAGGGTTGCCGAATAGGATTCGGCACGTTCCATTTGCAGTTCGCTAACGCATGCATGGGCAATTGGATGCCAGGAAGGCGCGTTTGTGTGGTTGGCGGGCATGTTTGTTGCATACACGCTATGTCTTACGTAGACTGGAAATTTACATGACCGTTTCAAAAAGGATCCGCATGCGCCTGACTACCCGCTTCTCCGCACGCCTCGCCGCCATGCATTTGCTGGTTTCGCCGATCATGGCCCTGTCCGCGCACGCCGCCGAACACACCCTGCTGGCCACGCCGCAGACGGTGGCCTGGGGCTACTACTCGGGCCAGTCGAAGCCCGTGCTGACCGTGCGCTCGGGCGACACGGTGCGCATGCAGACGCTGTCGACCTGCGGCCCGCCGGAACGCATGATCGCGCGCGGCGTGAAGCCGGAGGACATCCCGCCCTACACCGCCGCGATCTACAAGGAGGTGCAGGAAAAGGGACCGGGCGGGCATATCCTGACCGGGCCGGTGGCGATCGAGGAAGCGGAACCGGGCGACGTGCTCGAGGTGCAGATCCTGAAGATCGACCTTGACGCCAACTTCGCCTGCAACGTGTTCGGCGTGGGCTCGGGCTTCCTGCCGATGGACTATCCGTATGGCCGCTACAAGGTCGTGCCGCTGGACCGCAAGAAGATGGTCGGCCACTTCGCGCCGGGCATCGACATCCCCTTGAAACCCTTCTTCGGCAGCATGGGCGTGGCCCCGGCAGGCGGCAAGATCGACACCGCCCCGCCCTTCGTGCACGCCGGGAACCTGGACAACAAGGAGCTGGTGGCCGGCACCACCCTGTACATCCCGGTGGCGGCCAAGGGCGCCCTGTTCCAGGCCGGCGACGGCCACGCGGCCCAGGGCAACGGCGAGGTCGACATCACGGCGCTGGAGACCTACTTGAGCGGCACCTTCCGCTTCGTGGTGCACAAGAACCGCAAGCTGGTGTGGCCGCGCGCGGAAACGCCGACCCACTACATCTCGATGGGCTTTTCAAAAGACCTGAAGGAAGCGACGACGATGGCGCTGAAGGACATGATCGCCTTCCTGGTCGACGAAAAGGGCCTGAACCGCGACGACGCCTACATGCTGGCCAGCAGCGCGGTCGACATGGAGATCACCCAGCTGGTGGACGGCAACGTCGGCGTGCACGCGATGTGCCCGAAAAACATCTTCAAACGATGATGGCGTTAGGGTGGACAGCGAAGCTGTCCACCCTACAACCACCCGGATTTCTTGAACAACCGGTACAGGTAGAAGCACACGGCCACCATGATCCCGATTGCCATCGGATAACCGTACTTCCACTCCAGCTCGGGCATGTACTTGAAGTTCATGCCCCACACGCCGGCAAAGGCGGTGAACACGGCAAAGATCGCGGCCCAGGCGGCCAGGCGCTTGTTCACTTCGCTCTCATCGATCGAGACCATCGACAGGTTCACCTGGATCGCAGTGGCGATGGTGTCGCGGATGGTGTCCAGGCGCCCGGCGATGCGGATCAGGTGGTCGTGCACGTCGCGGAAGTAATCCTGCACGCCGGTGGCCACCGACGGCGCGCGGCCGCCCAGCAGGCGCCCGACGGCATCCATCAGCGGCACCACCGCGTGGCGCAGCTCCAGGCCCTTGCGCTTGAGTT
>Ga0265797_10010208_pt1 | contig 11999 bp, 9 predicted proteins | sample P2T30metagenome_FD_192433 | JGI IMG/M metagenome (GOLD analysis project Ga0265797, IMG submission 192433) | Plant litter microbial communities from East Loma Ridge, Irvine, California - P2 T30 | ecosystem: Environmental > Terrestrial > Plant litter > Unclassified | place: USA: California... | reverse complement strand
CGGGCACCGTGCAGAACGCCCAGCAAGCCAAGACCCGTATCGACCAGGCCACCGCGCGCCTGGCCAAATCCACTGCGGTGCTGGCAGCCGAACGCAAGCAAGTGGAAATCCTCACGGCCCAGCGTGACGCCGCTGAAGGTGGTCTCAAGCGCGCCCAAGCTGCGCTGGAGATGGCCAGTTATCAGCTGTCCTACACACGCATCGTCGCGCCGGTGGACGGCATGGTCGGTGAGCGTGCCGTGCGGGTTGGCGCCTATGTCACGCCGGGCAGCAAGATCCTCGCCGTGGTGCCGCTGGCCGAAGCCTATGTGGTGGCCAACTTCCAGGAGACGCAACTGTCCCACATGCATGCCGGTCAAGCCGTGCAGGTGCGGGTCGACAGCCTCGATGGCGAGGTGCTTAACGGCCATCTGGAAAGTCTGGCGCCGGCCACCGGAGTGACCTTTGCCTCGGTCAAGCCGGACAACGCCACCGGTAACTTCACCAAGGTGGTGCAGCGTATACCGGTGAAGATTGTGCTTGAGCCGAACCAGCCGCTCACCGAACGCCTGCGGGTCGGTATGTCGGTAGAGGCCAGCGTCGACACCCACGCAGCGCAACAAACTGAGGTGGCCCAACAATGAGACACCTCGCCTGGCTCACCCTGAGCCTGATCAGCTTGAGCGCCTGCACCGTCGGCCCGGATTTTCAACGACCACAAGGCCCCCAGGTGGCCCAATGGAGTGAGCCTCAGGGGCGTCAGGCGGCCAGCCGCGCCAACAGCGACCCGTTGCAGGAGCGCTGGTGGGACGTGTTCCACGACGAGCAGTTGTCGGCCCTCACACGCCGCGCCCTCAGCGATAACCTCGACCTGAAACTGGCCAGCAGCCGCCTGCAACAAAGCCGCGCCGTGCGCCAGGTGACCACCGCCGAGCGCTATCCCAGCCTCGATGCCGGCGGCGCCTACCAGCGTAAGCGCAACAGTGGCAAAGGCTTGAGCGACCCCTCCGGCGAGAACGGCCGTGCAGCGTTCAACCAATGGGACATGGGCTTTTCCGCTGCCTGGGAGCTGGACTTCTGGGGCCGGGTCAAGCGCGAGACCGAAGCCGCGGACGCCACCCTGGAAGTCGCGGAGAACGACCGCCGCGCCGTGTTGCTGTCGGTGCTGGCCGAGACCGCCCAGGATTACATCCAACTGCGTGGCGTACAGAACACCCGCGTCGTCACCGAGCAAAACCTCGATGTGGCCCGCCATAGCCTCAAGCTCTCGCAACTGCGCCTGGCCGATGGCGTGGCGACGGACCTGGACGTGGCCGAAGCCGCCGCCCAGGTCGCCGCCATCGAAGCGCGCCTGCCGGATTTGCAGCAACGCCAGGACCAGTTGATCAACGCCCTGAGCCTGCTGATGGGCGAGCCTCCGCAAGCCCTGCACGCGCAATTGTCCAAGGACGCCGCTGTGCCACAAACCCAGCGCCAGGTCGCTATCGGCCTGCCGTCCGAACTGGCCGAGCGCCGCCCCGACATCCGCCAGGCCGAAGCCCGCCTGCACGCCGCCACCGCCAGCATCGGCGTGGCCAAGGGTGATTTCTACCCACGCATTACCTTGTCCGGCAGCCTCGGCTCCCAGGCCATGCAGCTCTCGGATTTCGGCTCCTGGGGCTCGCGCGCCTTGGCCTTCGGCCCGCAATTGAGCCTGCCGCTGTTCAACGGCGGGCGCCTGCAAGGCAGGGTGGATCTGCGCGAAGCCCAGCAACAGGAAGCGGCGCTGGCCTACCAGCAAACCGTGCTGCGCGCCTGGCATGAAATCGACGATCAGTTGACCCGCTACAACGCCAGCCAACTGCGCCGCGACAGCCTCGCCGAAGCCGTGCGCCAGAACCAGATCGCCCTGACCACCGCGCAGCACCAGTACGTCGAAGGCGTGGCGGATTTCGTCAACGTGCTCACCGTACAAAGCGCGCTGCTGGCGACTCAGGAGCAGTGGGTAGAAAGTTCTACCGGTGTGTCGCTGGCCATGGTTGGCTTGTACAAGGCGCTGGGCGGAGGGTGGGAGTCGGTGTACCCGTTGCACGCCGTTCACTGATGACGGTGGGAAGTCGGGTATACCAACAACACCTACGTCTCGCAGCGTACCAGTAATTTGGATTGCTACTACGACGGAGGGCGCAAGGCTGTGTCGAGCGTGACCTGCGATTGGTAATTACGTATTTACGTGCGCATTAACATGAACGTGACGTCGTCTTCGGCTATGCACCCGTCAAGGGTGCGTTCCATGATGGCCTTGAATTGGTCCTCGACTGAGAGTTCGGCCCAGAATCCATCTGTCGCCATGATCCATAGGGTGTCTTGGGCAATCTGCACGGATTGAATTTGAGGCTCGTGAGCCCGTCGGTGGCTCATGCAGTTGAGCAGTGTTTTACGAGCTGGGGAGTTGGCGACCAGCGAATGGCTCAGGTCGCCTTTCCAGTTTGGACCGCAGTGAGGTGAATTCACCCAGTTCACGCGTTGAGACTTCTCCAGATGACCCAGGCAGCAATCACCTGCGTGAATGGAGATAGCTGTGTGACCAACTACAAGCAATACAAGGTAGCTGGTGGAGGCTAATGGAAAGTCTGGACAAATGTTTGAATGCACTTCGTCGAGGGAAGTAAGCACTAGCATCAGGGCGTGTTCAGGACACGACATCACAACGGGTTGCGCATGGCGAAAACACTCAAGCAGGTGGTGACTCAAAGCGCTTGCCAATTCGCCACTCTTTGGTTTTGAAGTGCCATCGGCAATCACGTAGAGGTGTGCGCCAGCATTGTGTGCCGAGCCGCTGATATCCCGGTTCTCTGCCCTATCGGTTCCTTGCCGACTTAAGCTCAATTGCAGGATCAAGCGGTTGCTCCGAATCCAATCAACGCGGTCAGTCGCTCGTGAATCAACGCCGCGCGAGCTGGGTCCTGGGCGGTGCTTTGGAGCACGTCCTCAAATGCGGGTAACGCAAGAAGTGCCGTAAATTGTTCGCTCACGAAATGCCGCAGTTCGGCAGGCGCTAGTTTCACTTCTTCGATGAGTTCTTCCCTGCCATCCAACAGGGCGATGATGTCTTCAATGTCGTTGGACATCAGTACATCGCCATGACCGCGCCCCTGATACGCCTGCAATTTGGCTGCGAGGAACCAAGGTGCGGCGAACACTCTGATCGGCGTTCCGTTGGGCAAGATGTAGCCAGTGGCGCGTTCTAACCCACCCACGAACCAAGTATTGGCGAAGCCTAGGACGGTCTCCTGCGTTGGCATAAAGTCGACTTTCAACTGGCCCAGTCGTAAACGGCAGGTTACCGAGTCTTGGCCAGTGTTTTTGAAACCTCGAGGTTTGAGTTTTTCTTCCAGCCGATACCAATCAGCAGTGCCTGTCAGATGAATGACCAAGTCCACATCATCGGTACCGCGAATCGACTCCAGTGTGTATTCATCCGTGATAAGCAAGACAGTGGTGCATCCACCGACAAAGGCAACTTGCTCGCATAACTCTTCGCCCAAGGCCTCGGCAACCTCCTCCAGCATTTGCAGCATCATTGTTCGGTTGGACGTCACAGTATCCACTCCCGCAGCATGGCGTCGGCGACTTTGGTCTCACGCGGTCCACCGATGCGGATGGCATCAACGAGGGCCAGAAAATGGTAGAGAAGCTCGTCTTTCTTCACGGCTCCGGGAACGGTTTTGTACAACGGTGTAATTGCCTGCCCTTTGCTTTTTCCGTAGGCATCTGGCCAGACGGGAATAAGGTCGCCTCCGCTCATCACTTTGCCTGCCAATACCGGTGCGGCAAAGGCCGTTGGAATGCCTCGGACGATAGCGCCAGGCTTAACCGGAAAAATATAGCGAATGCTGTGCGTAACTAAATCGAGCAGCGCTGTGCTTCTTACCAACGGGATTCCATCGATGTGCCTTGTATAAATCAGGCCGATTTCCCTGCAACGATTCAGGGATGAAGACACTTCGGTTTTGCTCAGACCCAACGCTGAGGACAGAGCCCTCACAGAATAGTTTTGCGAAGCGTGTTCTTCAAAATCCTCGTCTGCGTCATCCCACCCGCGCCAGTCATCCATTGTTGAAAGGCGAACGGTTTCGAAGTTTTCAATATAGGCCGGAAGACTTTGAAAACCGTGGGTCGCGGTTTCTTTTTCTACAGAGAACACCCGTTTTTTTACGCGCTCCCCTTTGGCCTGTAGTTCGAGGCTGATCAGTTTGAACAGGACTACGATGTCTTGACTTTTCATATGGCCCCAAAAGTTATTGTCCTCTGTCCGCGGACAGAGGACGCTTTCTTGCATAAAGTTCGCAGTCGTGTCAAGGGTTCTGCAAGAACACCACATACCCCCGAAACCACTCGCTCCCCTGCAAATACCCCGGCGCTTGCCACTCCCCGCCCTGAATCAGGCCAACCTTGAACGGCACGCCCAGCCGGTTCATCCGGGGCAGATACGCGGCGTAGTCGGGAATGCTGTGGCGCCCTTGATAGGTTTGCACCACCACTTCATCCACCACGCCTTTGAGTTGGGCGATGGCGGTGGGGTCGGCGTTGCTGCTCCAGTCCATCAGGCCGGTGATGCTCAAGCGCAGGTCAGCCGGCAGGCGGTGGCGCAGGTCGCGCAGGAAGGCGGCGTATTCGTGCAGGTATTGCGTGCGGGCGTCGAAGTCGATCTGAATGCCGACCACCGGGTTGCCCGCCTCACGCCAGCGTTGCACTTGGCCGAGCAGTTGGGTGTAGACCTGTTCCGGCCATCGCAGGGTGTGGGCGCGGTACACCACCCAGACGTCGCCCTGGGTGATACGCGGCACGCTCATGCCCTGGGCGATCAGGCGCACACCGCGTTGCGGTGCGCGGCGGGTGGAGTTGATCTGGCCCTGGAGGATGTACAGCGTTCTGGCCTGCTTGATCACCGGCTGGGGCGCAACGCCGCTCCACAGCCAGAAGGCGTCGTAGTCGCGGGCGTCAACGGCGCCAAAGGCTGGGCTTGCCAGCAACAGCAGGCCCAGCCACAGGGTTTTCACCAGTAGTACTGCAGCGATTTGCCCCACTGGCTATCGGCGAAACCGGTCTTGAGCTGGCGGAACCAGCCCTTGCGCACGGCCGGCGCCACGTCTTCGCCGCCGCAGCTGTTGTAGCCGGCCGGTGCGTAGCAATTGATCGCGCGAAACAGTGCGTAAGCCTTGTCGGTTTTCGCGGCCTTGGGGTTGGCGATCACCTGCTTGTAGCCGTCCAGGCGCGAAAAGGTTTCACCTTTGAACTCCGAGGCGGTGCCGCCAAGGCTGCCGGTGGCGCGGGCTTGCTCCAGCGGCATGCCGTCCAGGCCATTGCGCAGGATGAATTCACCCAGGCAGTTGAGGGCTTGCGGGTTTTTCGCCTCGCTCTGCAAGGCGGCAGCGGTTTGCGCGATGCTGGGGCAGGCGTAGCCGGATTCGGCTTTATCACCGTTCCACTGGAACAGCGTCAGGCTTTGCCCGCTGCTGTAGGTGTAACCCAGGCTGGTGCCAAGTTTGTCTTCAGACAGCGAGGCTTGCTTGAGGTCGTCGGCGAACGTGGCGAACTGGCCGTGCAGCAGGTCCTTGTAGAGCAGCACGAATTGCGCGGTCTGGCGTTCAGTCGGGTCGCTGGCCTTGGCGATCTGCTGGCGCAGCAGGTCGGGCCCGGCGACGTTGCGCAGCAGGATGTAGCGCACCTGCCTGGCACTGATCGGCGAGTCGGCGGCGAACACCTTGGCCAGCTGGCCGCTGCGCTCGTAGTTCATCGCCAGCGCCAGCTCCAGTTGGTCGCGTTGCAGCGGTTGCTTGGCCAGCGGAAGCAGTTGCAGCCACAGCGCTTCGGCGCCTTTCCAGTCTTGCTTGGCTTCCATGGCCAGGGCGCGCAGCGTCTGCTGGCTGAAGGCAAAGTAATCCAGGTTAGACGGCACATCCGTCGGCAGGTGCTTGAGCGCAGCGTCGGGCTGATGCTCGACGTACAGGGCGTACGCTGCCTGCAGGTAGTCGAACAGGGCCGGCTCGTTGGCGAAGGTGCTCTTTTGTTTATCGAGGTCTTCGTGGCTCAACAGCGGCGGGGTATGAGCGCGCATGGCCATCAGGTCGTTGACCAGTTGCAGCATCGGGCTGTTCGCCGCCGGGTTGCGGGCCATCAGCAATTTAAGGTCGGCTTCTTCTACCAACGCGTCCAGGCTGACATTGCGCTGGGCCTCGGTGGCCTCGGTGAACTGCCAGGTGAAGTCTTCGGCGAGTTTGGTCTGGTCATTCGCCAACCAATGCACGCGGCGCAGCAGGCCACGGGCGGACGCCACGTAAGCGCCTTGCGGATAAGCTTTCAGGTAGCCGAGAAAGCCTTCTTCGGCGTCGCTCAGCGCGGACTTATCCACCTGCTCGCGCTGAGGCATGCCGTATTCGTCGAACGCTTCGGCCTGGGCCTGGTTCAGCGAGGTGCGCGCGGTCATGTACAGCGCAGTTTCCTTCAGCCAGGGCACCTCGCTGGTCGAGGCGGCGGCGAAACCGCGTTCGGCGTTACCGAAGCGGCCGCCGTAGAAATCAGCGGCGGCCTGCAGATACGTGCGAAACAGTTGGGCGTTGGCCGAAGGGGTCAACTGCGCGTCCACCACCTGCGCGTCGCCGTCACAGGTGGTCAGCAGCTGTAAACGGGCTCTGACCAGCACGTCGCGCTCGGCGGGCGGCATGTCGGCTTTGATCACCTGGCTGATAAACGCTGTGGCGCTGTCGTCATCATTGCTGCGGCAGCGGCTGCCTTCGCCACTGAGGAAGGCCTGGCCTGCGGTTGTGTAGTCCTCACGCTTGATGCCCAGCGGCTGAAGCAGGGTGTCGAGTTCGGCGGTGCGGGAATCGTCGGCTTGGTTATCCGGTTCATCCTCGCCGGCCGGAATCGGCACCAGGCGGTACACCGGAAACGGCACCGGGCCGAAACCCTGGGCCAGGTCGTCTTCGCCCAAGGCATTGGGCGCCAGTGGCGCGGTTTTCTTGTCGGCCAGCAACAGGCGCAAGTTGACCCGGCTGTCGTTGCCTGGGCTGAGGAAGGGCTGGTTGCTGCAGGGTTCGAGACTGTCACGCGACACCCGCCAATCGGGGTAGCACGAGTCGTCGGAACTGGCCTGGGCTGCCAGGGGAATACCGGCCAGCAGGGCCAGAGCCAGAGGTGACAGCAAACCGATGCGCATAACGTTTCCTTGATCCTGGGTCCTTGGAGGACGGCAATCATAGCCTGATCCGACAAGCGCTTCGGTGAAGGCCTACGCAAATTGCTGATTTGTCCGATTCCAGCAGCCAATCCAGGGCTTTTGGCCTAGAGTGGCGCTGGTGTGTGCAGGCAATCAGAGCAATGCCAGGGGAATTGAGGTGCGTCGGTCTGTGGTAGAGCAAAACGAAAATATCCGGGCCGTGCCTGCTTTGAATCGCCTGACCTGGGACGGCGCGGGTTGGCTCAGCCGCCTCTGGTGGGCGCCGATCCTGGCACTGGCCATTGCCCTGCGGTTTTACCACCTGACCTCGGCGGCCATCTGGGGGGACGAAGGCTCAAGCCTGTTGCTCAGCGAATACGCGGCGACTGACCTATGGTTTCACGCCGCCCACGATGTGCACCCGCCGCTGTATTTTCTGCTGCTGCGCGGCTGGATCGAGGTGTTTGGTGACAGCATCGGGTCGATCAGGAGCATGAGCGCGATCCCCGGTGCCGTCGTGGTGGGCCTGGGTATCTGGCTGACGCAGCAACTGTCTACCCGTCGCGCCGCAGTGCTGGCCGGACTCCTGCTGGCGCTGCTGCCCACCGCGGTGCGCTACAGCCAGGAAGTGCGCATGTATTCGCTGCTCGGCGTCTGGCTGCTGGGCGCTACGTTGGCGCTGGTGTACTGGATGCGCCAACCCGAACGCACGCGTTATCTGGCCGCTTATGTCGTGCTGATGAGCGCAGGTTTCTACACCCATTACTTCACCGCGCTGTGCGTGCTGGTGCATTGGGCGTACCTGGGGCTGCAGCCGCCCGGCCAACGTTTAATTACACGTAAGGCATGGTGGCTGGCCAACGTCACGATTGTGCTGTTGTACCTGCCCTGGCTACCCAACCTTTTGAACCTGGTGCAGCACGTCGACCAGCTCAAGGTGGGCGGCGACATTGGCTGGGAAGAGCCGGTCAATCTGCTGTCCCTGCCGTCGATGATCTGGCAGTTCCTGTTGCAGGATGAAGCGGTTGAAGTCTGGCCGCCGCTGTTCTGGCTCTTTCCGTTGCTGTTGGTTGCGGTGGTTGCGATGACGGCCTGGCACTTTCGGCCGGCGCGCCTGCTGGCGCTGTTTTTCCTGCTGCCGTTGCTGCTGGTGTATGGGGTTTCGTTTATATCGCCGGTGTTTATCGAGCGTTATCTCACGGTGTACGCCCTGGGCTTGCCGATCCTCATTGCGCTTGCCATCGACCGCCTGCCGTCACGCCTGGCATGGCTGGGTGCGGCACTGTTTGTGCTGGTTGCCGGCGTGGAGTTGCTGGGGTTGAAGAATACGTTCACGGTGGATGAACAGGACCAGTTCAACGTGCCGGTGGAGTTCATCAATCGCAATTACCAGGAAGACGATCGCATCGTGCTCAGCGACATGCTGTGGTACCTGAGCTACGTGTATTACGACCAGACCGATGCCCAGTTGCAGCTGTTCACACCGCCCAAGCCCGACGGAACCTCGACCCGGCCGAACGCCTATGGCTTCGGCACCCTGGTGGACCAGGACGGCGGGCGCATCTACCTCGACCACCTGACGGCATTGCCCTCCGACACCCGCCGGGTGTGGCTGGTGAGCAGCAACGAAGCGCCCGATGAATTCGCGCCGCTGCCAGACGGCTGGCGCGAACTCAGCCGCCAGGAGGGCGGCGGGGCGATGGCAAGGTTGTTCGTGCTGTGCAACGCGCCCGCGCCGCAACCTGAAGGCTGCCGCTAGACTTTCCCCAACCTGCTTATGAGGAGCCCACCATGGAATCGCCTGTACACAGCCTGCCAGCCTTGTTCAAACAGCTGGGCCTGCCGGATGACCCGGTCAGTATCGAGCAATTTGTGGCGGTTCATTCACCGCTCAAGCCCGAGTTGAAACTGGCGGATGCGTTTTTCTGGACCGATAGCCAGAGGGCCTTTTTGCGCGAGGAAATTCTGGAGGACGCGGATTGGGCGGTGGTGGTGGATGAGTTGAATGTGATGTTGCGAGGCGGGCGAGGCGGTTAAAAAGATGATCGTCCCCCCGCTATGTGGGAGGGGGCTTGCCCCCGATAGCGGTGGGTCAGTCAGCAGGTTATCGCCTGTTTCACCGCAATCGGGAGCAAGCCCCCTCCCACATTTCTCCTACAGTGTTGTCACCCAATCGCTCCACTCATCCGCGAAAGTGTTTCAAAACTTGACGATCCTACCGTCATCCACCATATTGATAGTTAGCAAACTAACTGTATGCGAACTATCTCGTGTCTCATTCCCTCGAACTACTCCAGATGAACCTCAGCAGCAGCATGGTGGTGGGTGCCCGTAACTGGCGCAAAATCTGCCAAACCACGCTGGTGAGCTATGGCATTTCCGAAGCCTGCGCCGTGCCGCTGTTGATGATCGGCCGTCTGGGCGACGGTGTGCACCAGGTCAAGGTCGCCCAGGCTTCCGGTATGGAAAGCCCGTCGCTGGTGCGTCTGCTCGACCGGCTCTGCAATGACGGCTATGTGTGCCGCACCGAAGACATCCACGACCGTCGCGCCAAAGCCCTGAGTCTCACGGAGCGCGGCCGTGAGCTGGTGCAGGCGGTGGAAACGCAACTGGTGCGCCTGCGCAAGGAAGTCCTGGTGGATATCGCCGCCACGGACCTGGAAGCCGCACTGCGCGTGCTGCGGGCCTTCGAAGCGGCCGAGGCGGTTGCGCCTTGAACGGATTCTTCACTGGCTTTCCGCCCGCTCGCGACTGGTTCTACGGGGTGCGCACGTTCGCCGCCTCGATGATTGCGCTGTACATCGCCATGCTCATGCAAATGCCGCGTCCCTACTGGGCGATGGCCACGGTGTATATCGTCTCCAGTCCTTTCGTCGGCCCCACCAGTTCCAAAGCGTTGTACCGCGCCATCGGCACCTTGATGGGCGCGGCGGCGGCGGTGTTTTTTGTGCCGATGTTCGTGCAGTCGCCCTACATCCTGGTGGTGGTGATCGCTCTGTGGACGGGCACCTTGCTGTTCCTCTCCCTGCACCTGCGCACCGCCAATAACTACGCGCTGATGCTGGCCGGCTACACCTTGCCGCTCATCGCCCTGCCGGTGGTGGATAACCCGCTGGCGGTGTGGGATGTGGCGGAGGCGCGTACCGAGGAGATCTTCCTCGGCATCGCCGTGGCTGCCGTGGTGGGCGCGATGTTCTGGCCGCGTCGCCTGATGCCGGTGTTCGATGGCTCGGTGGCCAAGTGGTTTAGCGACGCCCAGGTCTACAGCCAGCGCTTTCTCACCCGTGATGTGGACCCGGAAGCCGTCAGCAGCCTGCGCGGCGGCATGGTCGCCACCTTCAACACCCTCGAATTGATGATCGGCCAGTTGCCCCACGAAGGCGCGCGGCCGCAGACAGTGCGCAACACCAAGGAACTGCGCGGGCGCATGATTCACCTGTTGCCGGTGATCGACGCGCTGGACGACGCGGTGTACGCCATCGAACACCGCGCCCCGGAGTTTCTCGATCAGCTCACACCGCTGCTCAAAGAGGCCAACGCCTGGCTCGACAGCACCACCCAGACTGCTCCCCTTGAACGCTGGCGCGAACTGCGCGACAAGATCGACGCCGCGCAACCCCAGGGCGAAGCGTTGGACGACCGCCACACGCTGCTGTTCTCCAACGCCTTGTACCGCCTCGGCGAATGGGTGGACCTGTGGCAAGACTGCCGCAGCCTGCAAGCCGCCATCGGGTGCGAAAGCCAGGACACCTGGCGCGCCGTGTACCGCCACTGGCGCCTGGGCCGGCTCACGCCGTTCCTCGACCGTGGCCTGATGTTCTACTCGGCGTTCTCCACCGTCACCGCGATCATCGTCGCCTCGGTGCTGTGGATCCTGCTGGGCTGGACCGACGGCGGCAGCGCGGTGATCCTGGCCGCCGTCGCGTGCAGCTTTTTCGCCTCGATGGACGACCCCGCGCCGCAGATCTATCGGTTCTTTTTCTGGACCGCCATGTCGGTGCTGCTGGCCAGCCTGTACCTGTTTCTGGTGCTGCCCAACCTGCACGATTTCCCCATGCTGGTGCTGGCGTTCGCCGTGCCGTTCATCTGCATCGGCACCCTCACCGTGCAGCCACGGTTTTACCTGGGCATGCTGCTGACGCTGGTCAATACCTCATCGTTCATCAGCATCCAGGGCGCCTATGACGCCGATTTTCTCAACTTCGCCAACGTCAACCTGGCCGGCCCCGTGGGCTTGCTGTTTGCCTTTATCTGGACCCTGATCGCACGGCCCTTCGGTGCGGAACTGGCGGCCAAGCGCCTGACCCGTTTCAGCTGGCGCGACATCGTCAGCCTTACCGAACCAGCGACCCTGGCCGAACACCGGCACATGGCCGCGCAAATGCTCGACCGCCTGATGCAGCACCTGCCGCGTCTGGCCCTCACCGGCCAAGACACCGGCACCGCTCTGCGCGACCTGCGCGTGGCGCTGAACCTGCTTGATCTGCTCGCCTACTCGCCGCGCATCCTCGGCGTGCCCCGCGTGCTGCTCAACCAGGTGGTCGAAGGCGTGGGCGGTTATTTCAAGGCCTGCCTCAAGGCCGGTGAACGCTTGCCGGCGCCCAGCGGTCTGCTGATGACCCTGGACCGCACGCGCCGCGCCCTCAACGGCCAAGGCCTGCAAGACGCCGATGACACACGCCTGCACCTGCTGCATGCACTGGCCGGCCTGCGCCTGGCGCTGCTGCCTGGCGTGGAATTCATTGGCGGTACAGAGATGCAAGCGCCGTTACCGGATGGAGCGCCTTTATGATCGGTGACCTGGATATCAGCGGTGTAT
>Ga0265797_10010207_pt1 | contig 11999 bp, 21 predicted proteins | sample P2T30metagenome_FD_192433 | JGI IMG/M metagenome (GOLD analysis project Ga0265797, IMG submission 192433) | Plant litter microbial communities from East Loma Ridge, Irvine, California - P2 T30 | ecosystem: Environmental > Terrestrial > Plant litter > Unclassified | place: USA: California... | reverse complement strand
GTTTGAGGAGTGGCTCATCGAGCACGTTAGTCTCAAGGACCTTATCAAGGCCAGCGCCAGCGACTACTCGCGCCTGAAAGCTAAGCTTGTCGCTCACCTGGCTACTGCCGCGCGCGAGTTCATCAAACTTTCCAACGGCGACCCAACTTCTACTGCCAGGCTGGTCAACCTCAAGCCCAACCCTGCAAAGCTTTCAGAGAAGGACAGACAGAGGATGGCACGTAAGCAGGTCAAGGAGATGGCTGCCATGGACCCGAGCGTTCGAGAGATGATGGAGAGTGCCAAGGCCCAGGGGACCGAAGTCATCATGCTCTGATCGCTTGTGGCGAGCCAGTTTGAAGTCAGCACATCACTCTCTGGCTTTCACTGGGAGAGTTGAGATGAACGTCGCTGGCTGATACTATGTGAGCAAAGTTGGAAACAAAGCACTTTGGCACTGCTCTGAAATGGCTTACCATCTCAACGCATTGCCGATTGTGCAATGGAAGGTGCCAGGTACGTGGTGTTTGTTGCCCATTGATTGATGTTTGGCGGCTACATGCAGCGTGAAGACAGCTGCCTTGTTTCCTTTCTTTAACAAATGATTACATTCTCTTCCATGTTTGCGCAAAAAGTAGCACCACTTCCTCATTTCCAGATGGTGCCCATGCATACTTAACTTGCATTATCTCCGCCATTCGCATCGATAATTGCACAGCTTCGACTATGAACGCACCAACCCACGCCTGCGCCATCTGCAGGAAGCCCGCCAGTAGTGTCTGTGCCGGCTGCGCAGAAGGCACAGATATCGCAAGCATCAACCATACGCCGGCTCGCTACTGTAACGAAGAATGCCAAAAGACTGACTGGCCCTCCCACAGCGCGCCGGTCAAATTCTTCAGGAATGCTTTCTGGCCACCAGGGCAGCGGCTTCTGACGTATGTGCCAGTCGTGTTGAGCGTGAGGGAGACGGTACAATTCACTTCTACAATCAGCGGGCAGACAGAATCCGCCCACTTCTGTTGGACCTAGCGAAAACCATCGAGATGAGGAACGCTGTGCTATCTTACGGCGCTGGTGGCGAGGTGTTCACCGGCTTGATGTTCGAGCTCGGCAGACGGGCTTTCAAGGGTAAGTCATTGCTGCTTGAACGTTAATAATGGTGATCTTGCTGACTGAGTATATCGACAGGCTACACTGCCAAAGTCGAGGAGATGGACGTGCGAATGTTCATGTCGCGTATCACGACATATCGTCACTGCAACAGCTCCAACGAACCATCTATTCCACTCTACGTCAATTCCACAGCGTCCTGCGTGTCACGCTCAAAGACATGAGCACCTGGGCTGTAGACGTGGCCGGTGCTCAGCACGGCCAGCTCAACGCAATCGTACCCTTCGCCGATTACGACCGACGCTTTATTGCGAAGAACCTGGGCATTTGCCCGTACGGCAAAAACGCGGTTGACGTCGACACCCCGGTCCTCACTGGCAACGCTCGCGACACAGTCGTCACAATGCAGCTCGGAGAGTTGCGCAGCCACCAAGCTGACGAGCTCGCCGAGTGGGAGTACCACAACGTCACCGTCCGCAAACTTCTCAAAGCCAAGCACGAGGAGTACCAGTCTCTCAAGACAGATCTTGTCGAATATCTTGCCGTGGCGAGTGCATCAAGTTTGGCGAAGGCGACCGCAGCTCGAAAGCTAAGCCTATTCTCATCAAATTTCATGGGTTGGAGAGTATGACGGATGAGGACAGGGCGAGGATGGAAAGGAAGATCGCTCGGAAAACAGCAGGCATGGATGCAGAGGCACGTAGGCAGTGGGAAAGGCGGCACGAGGTGCCCCTGAGCTCTGTGATGTTTTGAGAGGATGGTTTGAGGCTATGAGTTGCGCAAATTGGTCACATCTGGATGGAAGAACATCTTTTGGAAAGATCAAATGCGTAAAGCCAGATCAGGATGCAAGCCGGCGCGAGAAGAATGAGATGTGCTACAATTCTTCAGAAGTGAGTTGGAGGTGTTTGTTTCACAAGACGTTGCTGGCAGCGCACTTGCCCCGTGTGGCCTCTCCGTTCACTTCCTCCGCCACATGCAAAAAGTATCTTGCCTCTCCAAACTTTTCCCTCACCTTACTCCACGACACTAAAAGAACCTCCAGCTTCCGTAACATCGCGCGAACCAGCAAGCCACATCGCATCACCATCACGATTCTGTGCACTTGCTCCGCCGCATTTCGCTGGCTCACCTGGTCGCTCCTGCCGACTTCGACGCGACTTCCTTCTACCTAGCCAACTTCAACGCGACTTCCAGTTGACGCAGCAGGCTGCATACCAACAACACCGCTTCAAACTACACCACATCTCCATTAACCACACCTGTCCACTGAGATCGCTGCCAACACAACCGACAATGAAAAACAACCAAGCGACCGCCCAGCAGTGTGCAAACTGCGCCGAACCTGCTCGTCACCTCTGCCCACGCTGCACCGGTGGCGTCGACACCCATGGTCAAGAATGCAAGGTCTACTACTGCGGCAAGGCTGCCAAGCAGCGCATTGGGCTGCCGGCCACAAAGTCGAGTGCAAAGTCGCAGTGGACCGTCGTCAGCTCTTCAGGATTGGCGCTCTCGTGCAAGAGTCCTTTTACCAGAGGAGCAAGGCTATCTGGTTCCATGATGTCACCAAAATCAAGAAGATCGAGCACGCGGAGAAAGACGGTGGCCCTAAATTGCTCGTGTGGCGTGGCGAAGGAAATGTTGATCTCTCAGCCTTCCCGCACGACCTCATCAAAGAGAAGCGCGACGAACGAGCCGTGATGGCGCTGGCGAGCTCAATGTCAGCAGTCTCCTTCATGGACCCTCTTGTTGGTGACTTAGTCGGAAGTAAGTGCTTCCATTCATGTTTTGAGACTGTTGCTGACATTGTCAGCGGCCAAATGCCGCATCACGGTGGAACAAGTCGCTGTTCTCCCACTGGCTTCTAAGTATGTGAGATTTGTCCCACAGGCTGAGAGCGCCTCGAACTCGGCGTCCGCCTCCTCGGTCTTTCGCGCGACGCTCAGGAACGGGCACATGTTTGCCATTGACCCTTGCAACGCTCAGTACAACTTCACCACAAGGGTGGAGCACGGACATGGCGTATTTGAGTGGAACTCGTACATGGAGCGCCTCCTTGTCGCTGACAAAAATGCTGGAGAAGTGCGGTTTCTGGACTTAAATCAAATCCGCTTCCCATCAACTGCCGTTTTCGGCAACCTTGCAGACGGCCAAGCTGGCAATTTCGTGGACGCAGATATCAAGTCTACCGCCGAGACGAGGTTGCACAGCATTCTCATGGTCTTCGGCGCAGTTCTTGGTGCGCGCTTCGGCAGCGAACCAATGACATTCCAGGATCTTACATGCTACACAACATTGGCCAAGCTTACGAGTCGATCTTCGACCGATCACGACCACGCGGAGGAAGTTGTGGCCTTCAAAAAAACGCTTCAGGAGGTGCTCGGGCCTAGAAAGGCCCTTTCAGTGAAGGAAATGCTCATGGCCCGTTTAAGCCTCGAACCAGGCAACTGATCGTCGAAAAAGTTCACGCCGGACTCGGCGAAGCCAACTTCATCCGACGGCTGATACGACTACCTTCAATCGCTCAACCTCTCAGTGGCAGGCACTCTGACAGGAAATTTGCGAGAAGAAAGGAAACTGGGTGTTGTGTTGGGGGACTTTTCAGCGTGGCAGAACGCCGTTGACTCGGGAGAATCACATGCATCGATAATGAAAGTAGGCTTGGGATGAGTTCGAAAGTAGACGTAAGCGAGAACTCACCGTTTGTGCCATTCACTTCACATGGGACCCAGACGCGCTCAGTCACACGACGAAGTGAGATGCTCGTGCAAGTGACTTTGAATACGTTACGCATGTGATCACCCTAGAAAGCTCCAGCCATCCAGTGTCTATTGAGCGTTGACATGTGGTGTTCAGATGTGTCATGCACGAATGTAGTTCACACGTGCGAGTTCATTTGAGCCTTGGCGTCCGTTTCTCTTCCATATCCTCTTCGTATTCCCTTAATCTTCCTGTTTCCTCCTCTCAACATATTCACACTCTCTACATATCTCCCAGGATGGCAGGCCGAGACAACACGCTCTCCACCACCACAGCCGACCCATCCGGGCCGGCCAACACCAACGAGATCGCACCACCCTCTGAACCCTCCCCAGGAGAAATCCAGGAGAGTGCTCAGCGCATACTGGCTTCTCTCTCAGAAGAAAAGCGATCTCGACTTCGTGACGCCGTCATGATTACCATGACCGAGGAACAGCGTCGCCAAGCTGCAGCAACCAAGAAAGACCCTCTCATGCAGTTCATCTTCCAGAAGGCGAGATCGGACATTATGAACGGCACGACATCAGCACAGATTGGCGTTAGACAACAGCAGCAACAGCAGCAGCAGCAGGGTACCAACATGGCACATGGCACCGTGTTCTTTACTACTCTACCCAGTTTGATGACTCAGGTGCCTCACAATGGTTTCAACACCGCAGCAGCAACCAACACTACGCAAATTGCGCCTGGGGCGAACGCTTCCCTTGATTCAGAGCATCATTGAGCGAGCTGCAGCGGCCTCGCGGGGTTGCTCCACTGATGGTGTCACTGTCGTTCAGATATTGCAGCAAGGGACTTTTGATGTGAACATTGAACGTCGGGAGTCCGGTCGAACAAGGTGAAGCAATCGAAGGAGAACATTCGAGGGCCGGGCTTTGGGATGTGGTATGAAGGCTGGCATGAAAGCAAGTGCGACAGAGAAGCATCAACAATCACCGGAGGAGAACTTCAAACAGTAGCATATTGGCATCTATGAACTAGCATGAGACGCCGAACAAGTCTCTCAATGGTGTGGAGTTTCTGTCGCATTACCAAAGCATTCTAAAAGCGTACGTGGTTCGTAGACTATCACTGAAGTTTCTATGATCAATCACACAGCAAGCCACATTGATCATGGTTTACAGATGACATCAAATCCGTTTCACGTTTGTTCGAGTTGGAAGATTCCAGACACGCAGCGTTTGTCGTGAGTTGACGTGTGGCGCTCGGATAACTGCATGTAGCACAAAGTCACTAGGCGTTCGCATCTCTTCCATGCTCTCTGATGCTTCTGTAATCTGTCTGACTCTTTCTTCTGACGTCTCGACCTTGCCCACACATCTCATCAAAATTCACTGTCAGAATGACAGACGACAACACAGATCCTTCCGGCACAAGCCCTACTCCTCTTCCTGCCACCGGGAGCACCCTCGAAGCCGTATCTGCGTTTGCATCCGCCAAGATGGTTTCCTCCGACTCCAATGGGGCCGCAGCAATTGACCCTGCTCCAGCTGCCAGCACAGCTAACGTTCCTCCCGCCTCAGACCACGAGTGTGCGAAATGTAGCAACCTCGCGAAACAACGCTGCACTGACTGTGTCGGCGGCATTGACGACTACGATGGCAATGAGTCGCCGCCCACCTACTACTGTGGCAAGGATTGCCAGCGTGAGCATTGGAAGACTCATCAAACCGATTGCAAACTCGCTAGCGACCGGAAACAGCTCTTCAGGATCGCGCGTCTCGTGCAATGGGCTTTCTACGCCAGTACCAAAGCCATGTGGAGCGGTGGGATCGTTGACGTTGAAAAAATTGAAGAGGTTGATGGTGTCCAAGTGCGAGTCAAACGCTACCTGAAGCATGATCTCCTCGACTTTCCATCGTTCCCGGAGAGCGGCTTTGCTGGGTACGGAGGAATGTTGGAGGAGGGTGACGAACAAGCTATGCTCGCAACATCGGCTCGCACAGGAGCTATCGTTTGTGGGCTGCTAGACGAACTTGTGAAAGGTTAGTTCAATCTCATCCATATTGCTTGGCCTCAGCTAACAACTAATGCTGGCAGCTTGCAAATCCAAGATCCGAGTGGAAGAAGTAACCTTCCATCCCGTGGCTTGTCCTTCCGTGAGTTTTGCTCCCCTTGATAGCACATCTCCTCACCAGCCTGAGAACTATTGGATGTTCCGCGCGACGCTTCTGAGGGACGGCAGCAGCTTCGCTATAGATCCATGCAACGCGCAGTGGATGTGCACAACCATCGAAGAACGCAATTGCGGTCTTTTCCATTGGGGAGCCTACCTACAATGCTTATCGATGAAGTCCTTTGCACATCCTGCCGGCACTGATATCCAAGGGCTCCGTTCCCACGCCCCAAAGAGCGCTGTCTACCCCGTGGGCAATATCAGGGATGCGGACAAGAACATCTTCGTCGATACAGACGTCAAGTCTACCGCTGAGTCCATGGCGTCGTCGTCCCTCGTCATCGCTTGTGTGACCTTGTCCTTCAAGACCAAGCTGTCCTTGAAGAAGCTCATGGCTCGCACTTCCAGTGACGCAGAGCACGCAGAAGAAGTCAAGATCTTCAAGGCTCATGTCCAGGAGGTCATCAAGAGAGGCCGTGCTAAGGGTATCAAGGATCTTCTCTTACAACGTCCGCATCACAAGGGATAAGCTTGACAGTTAGTCGAGGTCGTGTCGCTGCCGCCGTTGCGAGATGAAGGAAGATCATGTCTCGTAGGATGATGCAGTGCGGGTAGATTTTGGACTCAGAGTCGGCTGCAGGTTGCAAGCAAGCATAGATTGAGGCATTGTTCGAATGCGGAGGTAACAAACACATCGTTTAGTTTAGCAGGAGAGTGGTCTGCGAGGAGACTTACCGAACAAGGCACAACAGCAAACCAGACATGTTTTGAAGCTTACTAGCATACGAGAAGTCTTTCATCGTAGGTCTCAGACAGTGTCAACGCCAGACGGCTACCATCCATCCAGTAAAAGAAGTCAATTTTTGCGGACAGCTTCCACAAGCTCTGCAGAATTGGATTACGCTGAACGATCCAAGACATGCGGTCGTTGTTGGATGTTTGTGTTTGGTGCATATGTGTTTACAAGCAGTATCGTCCAACATCGTATATCAACATCTTTCCTTTCCACTCAGCATGGCACGACCTTCTCGATAATCCTTCAAGAGCATTCCATCAAGGCAGACGGGAGCAAAGGTCCTCGTAGCACAAGTGCGACGCCTCCTACAACCAATAACACCAATGACGCTCTTCCCGGAAGAACGCTCACCTCTCCGTCTGGCACTGTGGCCAGTTCCTCATCCAATGGCGGCACCAAGGTAGCAGCAACCGACTCCTCAGCTAATACATCGACAATTGCTGCCAACAACAACCCACAGCGCAAATGTGCCAACTGTGGCGCGCATGTTACCAAACTCTGCATCGCTTGTGCCGAAGGTGTCGAGCAACTCATCTCCACTGGCATACTACTGCAGCGTAAAATGTCACAAGGTACACTGGACAAGCACCCATCAGATCCAATGCAAATTTGCCATCGATCGCCGGCAACTCTTCCGAATCGGAGCTCTCGTGCAACATGCTTTCTACACTAGCACTAAAGCCATATGGTATGACGAGAGTCTGGAGTTGCGAAAGCTTACGCCTGCGGTCGAGGTCGACAATGTAAATGTGAGAGAGGTTGAGCACGCACTCCGGGCCTCCAATGAAGCTCGGAAGGAGGTCGAGCACGCGGTCGGAGACGACAGTGTAGAGCTGAGAGTGAGAGAGTTCGGAGCCGACAAAGACGTTGTCAAGGTTAAGGTGAGAGCAAAGAAGCGAGTGGCCTGGGAAGACGGTGTAGAGGTGCACCTATGGCGCTACAAGAAGCACGATAGTCCGGATTTCCCAGCATTCCCGACAGGACATCTACCAGGATATGGCGGCGTGTTAGAGGAGCGTGATGAGCAATCTGCGCTTGCGGCTTCAGCTTCTAACGCAGCTATCGTGTGCGGACTGCTTAGCGATCTCACAAGAGGTGAGTATCCCCAGACCGCATTTTCTGACAAGTACTGATGCTTTCAGCCTCCACAATGAAGATCAAAATAGATGAGGTGATCATCGACCCCAGGGCTCCTCGTTCTGTTCGCCTTGACTGTTTCGATTCCTCTTCTTCCAAAAGAAAAAGACCTAAAAGATCTGCCCTTGACCATGACAAAATCGTCTTCTTCCAGAAAATCGCCCAAGAGATCTCCCTCTGACCAGTTCGACGCTTCTTCAGTCGAAAGCTCCCGGTCTGAACAGCTCGACTCCTCTTCTTTCAGAGAGCAAAAACCTCCGAAGCCTCCGATTTATTGGATCTTCCGAGCAACTTTGAGTAATGGATCCCAGTTCGCGATTGATCCCTGCAATGCCCAGTACAGCTCCACCACGAAGAAAGAACGCAGCCATGGCGTCTTTCCCTGGGACTCTTACTTGCGTCGCCTGAATGTGCCTACCGACGCCCCTCTCGAGGTCCACGAACTCAAATACCATGAGCCGAAAGGGACTGATCATCCTGCAGGCTCTCTGAGAAGGGGGAGAGCAAACATTTTCGCCAACAAAGATATCAGGTCAACAGCAGAATCGATCGCTGCGACATACCTCTCCGCCATCGCGAGCCATCTTATATTGACGCAGGACCTGCTTCTAACCACGGTCATGGACCGCAAATCCAATCGACAAGCGCACGCGAACCATGCCAGGGCTTTTAGAGAGCAGATCGAGCCTGACTTCAAGGAACTTCGCGGAAAAGGTATCAAGACGACCCTCCTCCACCGTCTTGAAGTCAAAGCGGGAGTTCCGCAGCGCAAGGCAGGTATTCATTGGCTTCGATGAGATGTAATGATAGAGTGTGCTTGAAGTGTTGGTCTCGGTGGCAGAGCTGAAGTCTTGTGGACGCTGACTCAGTTGGAGGCTGCTTCGGACAAATTGATAGTGAAGGCAGACAGCAATAGACAGAATGAGGCGTGCAGCAATACCCCCGAGGTGAGATAGAGTCACCGCACCGGTGAAATCCCGAAAGCGCGTTTGCAGTTTGCATGAGACCTTCCAATAATGCTCAAAGTGTTTTTATCTCCCAGTCAGCGCCAGGTCTTCTTCCTATACGACGCTACCATCGCCACAAAACCACACCATCTTAAGCAGCACAACATCACAACATCTCTTCGGCTTCTACCTCTCGCAGACATGGAGCCCTACTACAGCACCTCCTTGTCACATTTCAAGTCAACACACATCATCGCTTCGGTCGCCGATCTCACGGCATACGCATCCGCCAACGGCTACTCCACTCCACCCGCCATCAATCTCACAACGCCACCCGCCGAGGGAAGTGGCGGAACCTGTGCCAACTGCGGCGGAGCACCCAAAAACCGCTGTGCAGGTTGCGCCGAAGGCGTAGATCGCCACGGCAATCACTCACCAACGTACTATTGCGGCAAGGAATGCCAGCAGGAGCACTGGCAAGCCACTCACAAGCTTGACTGCAAAACTGCCAGTCACCGCAAGAAAGTCTACAGAGCAGGAGCTATTCTCCAACCAGCCTTTGAAGCCATTCGTCGACTCGTATGGTACGAGAACATCCAGGAGGTCAAGTGGGGTGAGCACGACGGCCAGGAGAAGCTGCTCGTGTATAAGGAGAAGATGCGCATGAGCGATGATGCGCACGAGTTTCCTGACGAACTTGTCCCCGACAAACGAGCCATGCGAGCACTCCTCGCGCACGCATCCGGGGATCTGGCACTTGAAATGATGAGTAGGATGCTTGCCGATTTGCTCAAAGGTAAAACTCGAAAGAGCTCGTAGCGCTCCATACCGCTGCCCATGCTGACTGAACCAGGTGTCTGCGTCGAAACCCAAATTCAGGAACTTTGCCTTCGCACCCATGCCCCACTGAAAGTTCAATTCTTTTCGAATGGCGAGGCAAAACACGATTGCGCGTTTCACTGGTTCTTCGGCGTCACCCTCGCAAATGGAGAACGCTACGCTGTTGACCTCTGCGCCTCAAAGTCCGCTTCGCTTCCTGGCGCGAAGCCTCCGTCTTGCGTCGAGCCTCTGCAAGAGTACATCCAACGTGTGGCACCGAGCACGGATGGAGGTTTCGATATTTGCATCGAGAGCTTCGGGTTCCATCGTCAAGCCTTGGAAGAGGCCAGGCTGGAGGCAACCCAGGAAGAAAGGGCGAAACAAGTGGTTCGCCAATTTGACGTGGACTGCTTGGCACAGAAGCTGGCCATAAAGCATCTGGAAGGAGCCAACAAGCATTGGCTTCATGCCCAATCGACGACGCTGAACGAAGCGCTCGGGTATGCGGGGCCGAAGTTTGCACACATCTTCTGTACCATTGTGTGGCCTATTGAACTCATGGCGCGCGAGCAGAGGAAACGGGATGCGGATCCATCGACTATTGTGAGCGAAATCCTCAGCGGAGCGAAGGATCTCAAGGACATGGGACCTTGAGCGTGCACCAGGGCGACTATTGGCAGAAACGGCACGCTGAGTATCACTGCTGCTAGCCCGTTGCCACCGTCAACGAGGTGGTAGACTGGCGTTGAGAGAAAAAATCGTAATGGAAGCCTGGGTGGAGAGGCTCTCAGAAGGATCGAAATGCGTGCTAACAGAGCGCCCATGATCGTGAACTCACCTCGCAAGGACGCGTGGAAGGCTATGTCCGGACCCGATGATTATGGAGACTGGGACGAGACTGGTCGCCTTGTAACATTTGACGATTCGTTGTTGTCGCTCTCAGTGGCGCTACTTGTTATAGAATGGTCCGATGGCAGATATGGAGCCTGGAATCACAGTTAGTTGGCCCCGAGAGCATAGAGCGAACATAATCATGCTGGTTGCGCAAAAAACCGTGAATGAGGCGGTTATCGATGTTGCTTGCCGCGCTGGTGTGCGACCTCGAATTGTCTTAACCGAGTTCTGTGAGTGTATGTGAGCACAGCTGCCGAGAGGTGTTGTTGTATATCTGAAACAGGTGGCGCCTGTCGTGCAAGCGAGCGACCCACTTCACGGAAGTCGGCAAGCGCAAATCTTCGCCAAACAACCATGTCAACTTCGATCAGGAAAGCAATCGCTCCGTGGTGTTCTTTTTGGCCCATCATAATGGAGATTCTTGTCCGTAACGTAGGGCTCGCACGGAGTCGCTGAGGGCATATGATGAGAATCGCTCCACTAATTGATCATAGGTGTGTCTCACCAGCCATGTCTTCTGGAACCGAAATCATCAACCTCAGGGGCTCGGCGCCGAGCTTGAGTAAAACAAAGTTGATGGAGCAAGTCTTGATTACGCCCTATAAGGCTAGAAGTACAGCCCTACGATATAAAACGTGCTGCGATCTATGTTGGGCGTTTGTCCTTTGCCACGCTGACTCGGATATCGTCACGGTGTACCAGCATCAGAGCACAAGCAAGTCAAGCAACCATGCTAGCTCGGACGGGTCGATTTCCGTCTGCATAACTCCTTCCGCGATATCCAGCATTGCCGCCGGTACGCACTGATTAGCGTGAGGGTTTGAGATGAAGAGACTGGGGTTGTGATTGCTACACACTAACGCTATAGCGTCTGGCCATGGTAGCGGAGCGCGACGCCGAACTGTTGCGAGGGCTGACTGATCGAATGGCATGTATAAGACATGCTGAACGGCCCTCTCTACAGCTAAGTACTATCACCAACACTCTCTTCATCTTTCATCTCACCCAGTCACTCGTTTTCAACGTTATTTTCACTATGCACTTCCTCTCTTCCCTCGCCACCGTGGCACTGGCTGCCACGTCGGTTATTGCTGCTCCCGCTTCTCTCGATGCCCGCGCCGACAGCTGCTCCTTCAGCGGCTCCAGCGGTGCTGCCAACGCCATCAAGAACAAGAAGTCTTGCTCGACCATCACCCTCAGCAACCTTGTCGTTCCCGCCGGCACCACCCTCGACCTGACCAACCTGAAGAAGGGCACCAACGTCGTCTTCAAGGGCACCACCACCTTCGGCTACAAGGAGTGGAAGGGTCCCCTCGTCTCCATTTCCGGTGACCACATCACCGTCGACGGCACTGGTGCCACTCTCGACGCTGATGGATCCCGTTGGTGGGACACCAAGGGCACCAACGGTGGCAAGACCAAGCCCAAGATGTTCTAC
>Ga0265797_10010205_pt1 | contig 12000 bp, 11 predicted proteins | sample P2T30metagenome_FD_192433 | JGI IMG/M metagenome (GOLD analysis project Ga0265797, IMG submission 192433) | Plant litter microbial communities from East Loma Ridge, Irvine, California - P2 T30 | ecosystem: Environmental > Terrestrial > Plant litter > Unclassified | place: USA: California... | reverse complement strand
TCCGCTCGTGCCCCTGACTAGTCTCGGTTGCGCGGTGGTAAAGATAGCGAGGCACGGACAAATCCGAGCGAGCCGTGACTAAATGAGCAGCTCCGCTTCTCTTAGTTTGAGACTAACACATGTCAGAGCCTGAGGTGTTCGCCCTATCTTTGAGTCACGCACACAACAGAGACTTCTACATCTTCTACTACCACTGTCGCGCTTATCAGCTCTTTCATCGTAGCGAGACACAAATTTCCCTATCAGCACTGCTTACTCGAATCCGGCAGGCTTCCTAGCACCTAACCAACCACTATCTAAATGCGCTTGGCCGGCCATCTGCATACTTGTCTTACTGACCGTGTGCTGTGTTTCTAGGCTTGTAGAGGCGTGTCGCCTCATTTGTCGCGTCCGCTGTACATACAGTGTCCCCCCAACGCTCGTCATCGTCCACGTATTCCTGATCCCCACGTACCCAAGAATCGGCGTCTGCTCTATATACTCGATGGTTTTGGTGGCTAGCTGCGGCATGCTCAAGGTGATTCCCAAACTGTGTTATTCGAATAGTTTGGCGAAGATGCGGTTCTGGAGGTTCTTGCACTTGCTTCAGCGGAGAAGGGTGTGGGTGACGGTCCTCCGCCGCTCTCCACACCTTCAACGGGGGGCTAGTGATGTCCGGAGCCTATTGATTAAATAAGGAGTCGTCGCGACCGATCTTCTCGGTCCGCAGCTGTTTCGGCAGTGCGCTCTCCCGCTTTTTGAGCTCTCGTGGAGTTGCAGCACCTCCTTGGTGGGTGTGGACGTGTGTATGTCGCGCGGTCTTTTTTGTCATCCCTTCATGCGCGAATCCACTGCCGCTCTGCCTACGTCTTGCGCCGACTTCTGATTGTTCTTCTGAGTGGATGTAGCTGTGCAAGCGGGTCTGCTGTGGCTGGCAGCCTCGTCTATCGCGATATCTCATCATTGTGATGCAACCCTCAATAGCAAGCGCAGATGAAAAGATTAAGTCAGTGTGCAAGAGTGTCCCTGTACGAACTGCATGTGAGACATATACTAACTTGGTCCATGCACCACTGCGGTGGGTGGCAGCATGAGGCGTTGACAATCCGCGACGTAGCCGGCGAAGGCTATGCAAACGAAGACATTAATGATCTCAACGTCGTTAGCAAATCTGCGGTACCCGATATCGAGTGCGACAAATCTAGCATGAAGTAGCTACTTCTGTCACGAGATAAGTATACACAGAAGGAAGATAGACGCAAAGTACGATGGCTGCATCTAACTGTTGAAGCTTGCGGGTAGAGCCGCGTTGGATTACCCCGCGACGATGTACCCTGTCTATGCGCGTAATACCTAAGCTCGGCCCTTTTACGAAGATATTGGAGTCGGTTTCCACACGATCAAAGTATGTCCGCTCACGAATCACATCTGTACAATGTTGGGATACTGAAAGGTGATTATTTCTTGGGTTCTACAGAAACGAGAAAGCGGCTGTCATCTATCAGACGAGCGCTATACGAAACCTTCACTACTGGTTCGCGCGAAAGGCGACTGTCGCCAATGAGTTTCGTCTGTTGCCTGATGGCCTCGACGCGATCACTCAGGGATTTGAGCTCTATCGCTAGAGCAGATACTTGTGTGAAAGTATTGTATACAAACGCCAGAAGAGCGCTCCTCCAGACGCAGACGCGAAACCAATCAAGAGAGTACTCAGTAGTACGGTCAGTGTTAGCAATTACCACTATTTCGCCACGTCATCGCGTTTTATGACCTCTCCAGTCTCACTAGCGATCCATATCCATACGGACCTTAGATGCTACATCGCCTTATACCAAATCACATAGACTCCAAGATCCTGTCGAAACCCGATGCAACTCGGTAAGAAGGTGCAAAATGACTGCATGTCTACTCTGCATTTCTCAGAATCATCGCACGATCATGTTGTTGATGAGAGAGGCTGATGGCAACTGTGGACGATATCCTTGCGGAGTGGAGGCCGAGCGTACGCCGATCTTGAAAACGCTCTGTTCCATCCAGAGTGAGACTGATTCTACCTAGCAGCATTAACTCCATCTGTAGAAGGGCGCGATGGACTGGAAGGTGGGGGGCGAACGAAAGGGCCAAGACGGAATGACGGCAGTACCCGAGACAAAGCAAAACAAGACGCCATCGGTTGGGAGGTGAAGGGTGAGCGAAACAGCCAAGACGGGATGAAGGGAGTACCCGAGATAAAGCAAAACAAGGGACTGGAAGAAAGCAGGCGAATAGCAAAGGAATGAAAGATCAACGGCCGAAATCAAAGCAGAGAAAGGAGCGCGCATTGGTGTGGGAGGGCAGACTAAACAAGGATGTTGCCAGCGCGTCGTACCGCCTCTAATCTGCGTTGTGTCTACAGTCAGTGCCAGCCCCAAAGGGGGTAATGGGCTTCAGAGATGACGCAGACAGCGTGATGTGGCTGGAGCATTCTAGATCACCTGCATCTTTTCCTTGCTTGCTTTTGCTGATCTCAGCTCAATGCCAAGACCTGCTCGCTGATTGCCAGACATCGATATAATGTGATTGGTCGAGGTCTAAAGAGTATTGTTAGATCGCAACTTTGTAGAAAAACACCAAGTCCGCTGAAGAGACAGCTAGTGTGGTAGCTACGCATGTCGGCTGGGTTCACATGCACAAAGCTACACCGGTAGTCGTTCGAGAGTTGAAATCTAGATACAAAGCCCATCTTTTCGCACCAATACGGTGCTTGATCTAAAGTTGGTGTGCACCCCTTTCATTCTTGTGTATGTACAAAATGAAGGCTAATGTAACGTAGAAGCGTACTACCGCTGGGCTATCACTTCCGAGTACGACTTAGCTTCTGATAACGAATCTAACGGTGGTGTAACAAGAGCATCTGCTCCACATCTGGTCGTTGCGGCTCTCTCCGTTGACCGTCATGTAGTTGACGGCTCATGGTTGAACGTAGGCTCTGCTGTACGGATTGGTATTCTACGATTACCATGTAAGCTTGTGTTCACCCCATTAGTTTGATGATCAGCTTTGGTGTTCCTTCGTATCATGAATCTATAGTATTTTGGACAACGGACTCAACAGCTCGGGCTCGACTATCGAATCCTTCCTGCCTAATGAGTCTTGAGACCCACCCTTAAGCACTCCTCGTCCTTCTAATCACTTAGGCCTCTACAGAAGAGGTATAGATGATCACCTGCTTGTATATGTTTTGCAGTCATGTGCTTCTAGTTGCAGGAGCGAGCTTGTTGAGAGAGATTCTAACCTTCTATGGAACCAATCCCACGTAGAGGATGCAAACTTGAACAGAGAGAAAGCCTCGAGCCTGACGACTGAGATGTGCATGTACATTCCAATGCCTTGGCGAAAAAAAAGGCTGTGCATTACAGCTTAACGTATGCGTGATAACGACGCAGTCTTTGTTTTATCCGGTTGCTAACACAGGCGAACAGTCTTCCTATGAGCCGAGATCGGAGGTAGCACCCGGCGGATACACAAGATGCTTGAGTCTACATATCTGATTAACAAACATCATCGCACAACACATCAAATTCATCAAAACCATCTTGTAGTCGCAATTGGAGATATCTTTCTTGTTTAAAGAACCCACCCTACCTTTGCCATAACGAACATCTTCATTATGGCTCCGCACAGCCTTGACCTCGAGGATGATATGACAGCCGTTGAGGAGATCCACACCAAAGAATCCAAGACTGGAGATGATATGATGACTACTGCATCAGATCATATGCCAAAATACATGCATTACAGGCCTTCAGGGCAGGATTTCGTAGGGCAGCAGGTCATGCCTCTCTACGCCGATGGCAACTGGTGGCTAACTGCTTACCACGATGTCTACTTTGTCCAAGAGGACTGGGTTGAACAATTCACCATCCATAACGACCTGGACAAAACGATTCACGAGACAAGGAGACTCGAGCGTGGCAGTCGTGTGATCAAGGGGACTGAACTCATGACTGGCGTCACTGCCGGCGCAGGTTTCTCTGGATGGGGATTCAGCATGAATGTTGGCGCGACTGTCGAGAACAAAACGTTTCAGTCAAACGAGACATCGGAAGTTCAAGGATACGAGCGAACCTTTGAAGTCGAACCGAAGAAGAGTCTCTTCGCATACCAAAAGGTATACACCTTTAAGCTGAGAGTGTGGTTCATCTGGAGGGACAAGAATCAGTTCGGTGGGAAAGATCTGGTCTATGCGTACAGCTCCGCAGGTGACGCTGTCATCAAAGAATGCGTCCAGACCATTTCATGCGACCAATGGTACTATAGCAACGAAAAACTAGGATCCGCAACAGTCAACGTTACGATCCCATATCCTAACCCTACCCCGCGAGAACCTAGAGGAGCTGTGTGTCAGTGGAAGAACATGAACGGCGCTTCGCAGCACCAGATAAGAACCAAATACCCATCTGCTGCAAAATAAGGGAGGGGGGAGCAAAGGGCAGATTCTGTAGTCGTTATCTTAGTCTGTTTTCAACACCAGGCTTCGAAGGCATAAAATGGACTTCAACACCAACATGCCGTTAGTACGTCTAGTTCAAATAAAAAACTAAAGAATACGATCCATTCTTGTCAACTTTGTCTTCCAACCTAGATTTGCGTTTTGAGACAGTGCTGGGTTTAGTTAACGTCCAGTTCTAAGACATTAATAGCCCTGCATAAGTATTGAAGCTAGTTGGTTTGTAAAGAAAAGCTAGTAGTGTACGATACCAAACAACCCCTAGAGATGTCCAGTGTCAAAATCGCAAGCTATGAACAGAGCCGAAGCTCATCCTCACATCCAAGGATGCCTATCGGCTTCATTAGTGAGCAAGCTAAAAGATCCAGCGTTTGTGTCACGGTAGACCAGACAGCAGCTACAATGCAGAGACAGCGCACACGCGACAAGAGACTCAGACGGTCGGGGTTAATTTCGTTCTGACAGCTTGCCCAAATGTCGAACGACGCAACAGATTGTAAGTCTCCAACTGGAGTAGAGCCTATTAACCATGAGTATGCTTTGTGACGTGACCCTTCTTGATTCATACAATGTCAAAGTGCTGCTAGGTTATTGCTAGCGCCAGGTAGCCTTTTCACTAATACTTCCACGATAACCTTTGCATTATGTAACCATTGACGCTGTATACACAATCGATCATGAATAGGCAGTCATTCCAGATCTACTTCCTTGCACCAGTAGATAATTCTGTTCATAAACAATGGCTGTTCCCTCAGGCCCCAACTCGGTACCTGCGACATTCACTTCTCAACACCCAGGCATTCTCGATTTCTTGTACTTTCGACCCAGGTTATCTCCAACCAGAAACTTTCTTCCGACTCGATCAATATCTGCAAAATGTTCACAACACCCATCGTCAAAAAGTACAGAATCTTTGTCCCTGGGACAGAGAACTTATTTTCAACCACATTCGCGCCTTCTGGGCTCGGGGAAAATGAGGTTCTGAACAGTTTATCCGAAGATGAGACTACTGTAGGCCTTGGTTTACCTCCCGTTGTAAGTGCCTCACACGCTGCTCAAGTGATAACTTCTAACCATATTTCACAGCCTCAAAGGTCCGCTCAAGACCCTAGTACCAAGAAACGCAAAGCCGAACGCTTCGCCGCCAATGATGACTCAATAAACGAGCTCGGGAGGTCTCACCAACATAAGAAGATCAAGGAGAGTGAAAAGACTGATAAGGACAAAGCCGCACGACGTTACCACACTCTCGCAGTCGCTGCGTCAGTGAAACCGTCCATCGATACTGACAAGATCTTCGAAAGCATGAGGAAGCAGAGGCACATTCCTGTACCGAAGTTTGTTCCAACCGGCCACGAGCGCCGCCGCGAAGTAAATCTCTTAGCCCGGAAGCATGTTCAACATGTCGCTCCTGCCATGTCCGCCAATATTGAGACGAACCGCGACGTTCATGGCGGTATGAATAAGTTCGACTGGGCTGAGGGCAGGCGCGAGATCCCGAAAAATCTGATCAAGACCCCTGACCACAAATTCGAGAAGCGCTTTGACGATGATGACGCAAACATTAGCTGGCTCACTATTCCCTTCTCAATCAAAACGATCAACATCGGTGGAACTTTGATCTCGGTCGCTGATATTGTAGATAAGCCTTTCCTACATCCGGAGTTTACTCTCATAGAAGCGATCATGGGTACACATGCGAAGACAGGAAAAGAGGTGGTCAAGGCATACAAGCTCAAATACGAGAAGATGGAGTGTGATCAGGCTGTCGCGCGAGCGCACACCATGCTAAAGCAACAGAAGGACGCGGAGAAGCAAGCTAGAAGGGACGAGGCTGCACGGAAACGAGCCACTAAGCGGGCCGGTCTCCCAAAAGCAGCTATGGACAGTCACGCCGCTGCTAAAGATCGGAAGAAGAAGCAGGCTCAGGCTCGAGCTGAGAAGGAAGGTGGGTTCTTCTAGTGACAGAAAGCTATGAGTAACATTCTGATATAATTGTACAACGCTGTTCCAAGCCAAGGATACGTATCATCCACTCTCATTTTATTGTTCTCTTTGCTGATGATAAACGACCATATCATACATGAAGATCTTCCAAGACCAATCTACATTTCTAAACCCCGTCACTTGTGATGTGATCATCTCAACTGTCACATGCTCTGTGCGTCTTGGAGGCGCCACAACCTTGCCTCAAATGTAATTCAGGGAGTCCAATACTTCAGCCGCCACTCTCTTACCTGCGCTTATCGCCCCATCCATGTAACCTCGCCAAAAGAGTGATGTCTCCACTCCAGCGAAATGAATGCCCTCGAATGGCGTTGCAATGTATGGGCCGTACTTGGTAAGCGTTCCAGGAGGGAAGTTGCTGTTATATCCGCCGCGTGTGTATTCTTCCTGGTCCCACTGCTGGATGATCCAGTGTGTAGGGGCTGAAGCCTTTGGCCCGAATATGTTTACGAAGTCTTTGGTGACCATAGCCTGAATATCTTTTTGGGATTTCCCGTCGATCTTGCGTGCCTGATCCGCTGGGATAAACGCTAGTAGGACGCCGGAGGACCCATCTTCGGGTGAGACATCATATGTACTCACTACAAGTCCTGTATCACTGAAGGCTTGGCCGTTCAGCCCATCAGCCCTCCAAAAGGGAGTCTTGTACTTCGCGATAGCTTTGGCAACCGAACCCATAGGCATCCGCTGCGAGATTTGGTCTCGTCCTGCGGGCATCGGAGGAACCCACTGTATCCTTGATGACATGACAGGCGGCATAGCGACTACAACCTTCTTTGATGTCACAGTTCCGGCATCTGTGCTGATCTCGTATCCATGTTCAGTTTTCCTGACGATACGTACTGGCGCATTGAGCTTTACATGTTCAGAGCCAAGGAGTTCCGAGATTTTGATAGCAATGCTCTGGCATCCTCCTTTGCAGATCATCGATTCAGCACCATCGACCGAGCTAGTAACCTGGTTGAATGATCCCGACCCAGTTTCGTTTCGCGACGTGCCAATGCTAAGAAGAGTCGAGAGGAAAGAAACCTCGCCTGATTCTTCGCAGAAGCCAGTCGAAGCTGCGATGTCGAACACAAACCTCGCTGTGGACGAGAGATTCTTCGTGTCAAGCCAAGACGCGAATGTTTGGCTATCCCATTCGTTGGCTCGGCTATGGTTCCAGGGTGCCACGGGGTTAATCTCGCTCGCAAGGTCATTGAGTAGCATCTCAGTGGTTGCCACCTGAGTGAGACTGGCAGCATCCACAGGTAAATCTCCGGTGACACTGGAATCCGAGGAGAACTTCGAACGGGTGTTGTTGATGAATAGAACGGTGCTTCCGTTGTTGTATGTAGGAATGAGCTCGACGCCCATCTCTTTGGCCATAGCGACCATGTTGGTTTGGGCCGCGCCAACAAACTGAGCTCCTCGATACGTCACAGTACCGTCTGGAAACTTGTCATCGAAGACGCGACCACCGACTCGGTCATATGCTTCCAGTACAACGATAGATTTGTTTGCTGCCTGTAACTCCTTTGCAGCAGTGAGTCCTGAGAAGCCGGCTCCGATGATGGCAACATCGACATGGGGATGGATAGTACCAGTTGCAAGAGTTGGAAAAGTATAGTAGCTGGATGCTAGCAGGAGGGATGGTAGAACTTTGATTGCCATTTTGACGGAGTTGCTTTGTTGTAGATCCAAGAGGTGAGTGTGAGACTTTTGCTGTAGGAGCTACGGATACTTATAGAGGCGACGCAGCGATGTATCATCAAACTGTCTCTAGAAAGCGCTTTAGTCCTCTCGAGATGTCACGGGCTGCCGCATAGCGATCTTGGCATGCGCGATATAGGAAAGCTCTTGGCTCTGGCGTCCGCTCCGGCCGTCTCGGACCATACAGAATTGAAGCGTTTGTTCTGGACAAGGGTGCCGATTGGATCACCGGAATCTACATTTTTTGACTCCTCAAACATCGGTGTGTCCATTGGGGAAGGGCCTAAGTCATCACAATTTACGCACTCCCTTCCACGGGGCCCGCCGGACCCTCGGACGCCGTGGCGAAGCAACATAGTTTCCACGTATCCCTCAAGATATGTGCACATTATCCTAGACCTTGAAATAGTACAAGGACTCTCGTAACATTAGGCACTTCTCCAGCTTATCGGCCGGTCGTGTATTGTGCGTGATGAGTCTCAAGACGCCGACATTTCCGGCGCCTCGGACGCCGCAGAGATCGCAACATCCCTACCACCTACTAGGTTCCTGTGCAACATGACTTAAGGCACCTAAGTTGTATAAGAACACCAAGATTCTACGGCTGGAATGATATATCGACACTGACAGGAAACATACTGCTCTTCGACCTCATATAGTGCGCTATTGCTATCATTGCTATACTGAACCATCCCTTGTTAGCTATCTAAGAGGTTTTCAAGATGACCACAAACTGTCACGGTACGTTAGAAAAATGTCGAAGGACCCGATTTGTGCTGTGCTCTAATAGCAGATCAAACAGTTCTTCGCGTGCCTAAAACGCAATGGGACTTTTGTCCTTCGATCGCAGCTGCGTATGTGTTTGCTGTTCTATTCGCAGTAGCTACACTTGTGCATCTTGCCCAGGCCCTCTTGTATCGCAAAGTGTACTGTTGGGCCATTATCATGGGAAATTTGCTCCAGTTCATCGCCTACGTTTTGCGAGTGTTGAGCATCAACAACGCCGACAGTCTAGGGCTTTACTCTGGGTGGTTTGTACTCATCGCGGTGAGTGATTGCCTTACGAACAGGGATAGCAAGTTCTGACAAGACAGATTGCTCCGGTCTGGCTCAATGCTTTCGTTTACATGGTGATGGGTCGAATGGTTTGGAATTGTACCTCTACCGGCAAATTGGGATTCCTCAGTGCGTGGAGGTTTGGCCAGGTCTTCTTAGGTTTGGATATCCTGTAAGTCTTCCAATCACAAGAGCAACGGAAGGTAATCTAATGATCCTGATTCAGTGCTCTTGTTATCCAGCTCTACGGCGCAGCCACAGCTGCGGATACGACTGCGAAGCCAAGTACTATTCTACAAGGCATGCATTAATGAACGATGAGATACATCTGGTTGATACTAACTGTTCATCAAGGACTACATACTTACATGGGAGGGCTTGGCGTTCAGCAGTTCTTCATTTGCGTGTTCCTGGTCTTCTCGCTGCGTCTCTATGGATGCATACGAGGAACCAGTACAGGGATCCAGCAGAAGCAGTTTATCAGGCTACTCTGTGTCGAGTATGCAGTCATAGTGCTCATAACTGTAAGCTCTGGCCCGCTTCGGTGACGTTGCTCAATAAAGAACTGCTCATAACCATCTTCCAGGCGCGCATCATATTTCGACTTATTGAGTACTCTAATGGCATCCACAGTTCGATTCCCAGGCACGAGGTGTACCAATACTGTCTCGACTCCTTGCTGATGTTGATCGGATCTACGCTGTTCAATGTGGTGCACCCTGGACGGATTATGCCTGGGGTAGCACACGACCTTCCGCCCCGGGTAGACAGAAAAATGCGTGACTCTTCGAAGCAGAGAGGAAACCTACTTAGCCTGGAAAGTTTTCGCGGAAACGAGAGAGCGTGATGTGCTTCGCAATTGAGTTCAAGAGTTCGACGATGTAGTGTTATGTCAACAAGAATAAAACATGTAATGAATACGCTCATTGTCATAATGAACGTGCTGGTGATAAGCCGTAGGTACAACACTATCGGGTTGCGCAGTATTGTATCGCAGTCGAAGTGGTAAATAGGCTCATTTCTGCTAGGTGCGAAATATCATCATGCAAACAGCTCTCAGCAAGTTTCCAGAATTCGAGTGGTTCCATCAACATAGCATTTCTCTGCCTCAGCCGTATCAAGACTCGCCTCGAATGCTTCCCCCACATCTTAATACGGGGATACTAACGCAGTACGTCTGCAACCGATTCAGTTGATCCCAGCCAGTTAGTCCAAAAACTAAAAGTATCTAAGTCAAGACTACCCTCAGTGCCAGCTGCGCCAGGAAATACGGAACCATTCCAGGCAGCAGGAATTTCGTGGCAGACCGTCTGCCGATCTGACGCAGTCGCAATGGGTTTCGTTGTAAAGACTAGTGAGCCATCCTCGTGCTGCTCCAGTCCATTGAAGCTTTTCCGTGAAGCTATCAGCGTCTCTGCCGTGTTGAGGAAAGATTTGCAAATGAAATAGAGGCGGGAGGATCCAGGAGAGCAGTCTTGAAAGTAGGCCAGTGATTCGACAGTATCTTCAAGAAGTTTCAGATCTCTGTCGTTGGCCGTGGCTATGGCATGGGTAAACACAACAAGATACGGTGTGAAGGAAGGGATCAGCAAAGTGCTACAGAGTGGATATTAGTTAGAAATCAAGTGAAAAAAAAACGAGAATGACGAGTACAGTGCCACTGACTCCAACTTACTTCTTAACGTAGCCTATCTTTTGGTAAATGCTGCACGTTCTGAGGCCGATAGAGCATTGTAGGTGACTTTCGAGACTCTTTCTTGAAGCGTCGTAGCATCGGCTAGATATTTCTACAGTATCGTAGAAGCGGGTTTCGGCTCTATACACGACTGACAACACCGCGTAGACGATGAAGTCTGCACTTTCTTTAGCCATCTGTAATACTTCAGAATAGTATGCTCCGGACGGATCAAGCTGCGGTTTTGTTAGAGATGATGTTCCAGCGTTACAATAGTGTAATAGTACCAGCTGTAGCTCCTCCCGTAAATTGATTATTCGTGCCGAAAGCTCTTCCACAAAACACGACCGTTTGTATTGAGAATGCTTTGTTGCACTTGCTGAGTATAGTTGGTCGTAGGTGTCACCTTGAATCCGGGCAAACCGGTAGCAGATATGGGTATACACATCCCAAGGCCACTGCCCGGGGTCTGAAGAAAGCATAAATGGCTCGGCGTCGATGTCATTGTCGTTGAAATTGGAAGATCGGCCCAGAACGAGGGATAGGTTCTTGTCGATTGCGTAGAGACCATAAAAAGCATGACGCTTAGACTGGGCTACTTCTGGCGTGTCGTTGCGATAGGACGACTCCCGATGATAGCCCAGCGTCTGACACATAGTCTTTGCTGCGGAGACGTACATCCAGCACAAGGAAAGTTGTGACTCCTCCTGGGCTCCATATGCCTGCAACACCGTAAGTAGGAGGCTCAGACGACAGGTGTGAGTACCCATACTGCTAAGTAGAGAGCTTGAACATTCTCGAATGTTGGCACAAGGAAGCTTTCGTAGCTCCGTAAGCACTGCTGGAAATTTGCCTTGCAAACCTTTGCGCAGTCCTCAAGGTCGTATCCCGAAAACATGGGGTCGTCATGCTGAGAGAGGTCTTGGAAGATGTGAAAGAGCACACCATGCATTAAAGCCAGTGACCCCACAGATAGCTCCTCTACCGGGAAGTACACCTTCTGACAGAGTTGTTCAAACCGCGTGTAATCGGTCCAGCTACTTGAGACTGCAGATAATAGTGGTGTCGCTAGTAACCGTTAGCGCTTGTTGTGGACGAGAAT
>Ga0265797_10010204_pt1 | contig 12000 bp, 12 predicted proteins | sample P2T30metagenome_FD_192433 | JGI IMG/M metagenome (GOLD analysis project Ga0265797, IMG submission 192433) | Plant litter microbial communities from East Loma Ridge, Irvine, California - P2 T30 | ecosystem: Environmental > Terrestrial > Plant litter > Unclassified | place: USA: California... | reverse complement strand
ACAAGATGTTCTGGATGCTTTTTCCCTGTGTTCTCCTGGTCCTGGCCTTATCCTGGATGTTCTTATACTGATGCCTGGATTACCACCAACTTGCCCTGAGGAAATGTCCGAAATCGACCATTATTCCGACACCTTTGGTTTCAACCCTTCACTCTAGGGACTTCCCAACCCTGTCTCTTCGCCAACAACTCCAACACTACTGGCTCCCAGGTGCGTGCCGCTGAATGCTGACCCTTCTTTGACTCTGCTAACTGATTGATGTGCAGGTCCTCGTATTCGGGTTTACTAACATGGCGTTTTCTTTTGTCACCTTTTCTTTCCACAATTAGGTTTGACGCGTATGTTTTGGTACTGACTCTCATGTCTAGCGAATCGTTCTTCGACTCACCGCCGGAGCCTGCTTTCTACATCTCAAACATCACTGAGTGGCGAAAAGAGATCCCAACACCCGTTGTTTCCGTAGAGGACTTTTCTTTTTCTTCAGAGTTCCAGGACATGCACACATCAGAGTTCTTCGAACTAAAGGATACTGCTTCTGAGTGCAGCATGGACAGCGCATATCAGAGCCAGAGCAGCGCCAGCCGGCGCGGAGCCAGGAAGCCAGAAGTACACCGCCAGGACAGTCAGAGCCGGATGAGTTCTCAATTTGTCGGCAGCGACATCTACTCGCCAACCATGAGCTCCGACAACTACAGCGCTTTCCCAGAGACCCTGGACATGAGCCACATGCACCAATCCGCCACATCAGGACCATGGGAAGCCAGTGATGGACTGCCCTCGTATGCTAACTACTCAACTGCTCAGGACTACTCCCAGTACTCGACAGCAAACATGACACGCTTCACTCCCTCCACCATCAATGACTCCCCGCGATGGGGCACCGAACAGAGCTTCCAAGACAACTCGTTCAACTTCACATCTTGGCCAGCCAACAACACGAGCGACGCGATGTTCTCTTCTCAGCGAACGTGGCCCAACCCCACCTTCGGCCCCATCGAGCGTCCTGCTACAGTCCGCAACTCATCGTCATACACTGCTCAAGATGAGTCACGGCGAGCATCTGCACAAGACACCAGCTTTGGTGCTTTTGTTGGAACTCCCACCAGCACCACCAGCGCTCACTTCCCTCAAGGGTTGGACTTTGAGCAATCACGCCTTCAAGGCTCTCGCAACGACAACGAGGACTCCAAGACTGCATCTGCACCGCAGTCCCTTGACGGCAATGAAGACACGTTATCTCAGTCTGAGAACGCGGAGACCAAGCTTGAAGAAGAGCGCACCAAGGTCGCCCGTAGCCACCCGCTTTACCAACAAAGCCCAGACAAGGATGGCAAATACCACTGCCCCGAGGAGGGCAAGGCAGGCTGCAGTCACAAGCCCACAGCTCTCAAGTGCAACTATGAGTAAGTTCACCCGCCTTACGTTTACTCGGATGTCATCTGATCTCAATGCCAGCAAATATGTCGACTCTCACTTGAAGCCTTTCCGCTGCAACAAGAAGACTTGTGTCGGTGTTCAGTTCTCTTCTACTGCATGCCTTCTCCGTCACGAGCGGGAAGCTCACGGTATGCATGGGCACGGCGCCAGGCCACACCTGTGCCACTTCAGGGACTGCGAGCGAGCTATGCCTGGTCACGGCTTCCCTCGTCGCTACAACCTCTTCGACCATATGAAGCGTGTGCACCAGTACGATGGCCCCACGACGGAGCCGTCTTCTGTGCAAGGCCAGGCTCCTCGCAAGTCTGCCTCCCGCAAGCGCAAGGCTTCAGCGGAAGAGAGCACGGAGAAGCGTGTCAAGGTGATCAAGCTTACTGCTGAGCAACAGCGCCAGCAGCGTCGCGATGCTCTCTCCAAGGACTTCCTGACGAAGAAGCAACACATCATCGACATCTTGACCAACCTCACCACGCCAAGTGATCTTGGTGACGACATTCAACTGACCAAGGAGGTCGTCGGACTTCACGACATCTGCACTCAGTACAGAGATGTCTTCGGGGGCTGAATGAAGTACGTGTCAGGTGGACTCTGTCTGCTGTGACGTGCCCAAGCAGGTTTGTCAACACAGCCGGATTTTTACCCTTGTTTTTCTCAACATACATACATCGCGTTTGCTTTTCTGCGTTCTCCGAACCCGGATGGAATTCCCGCGTGCCCAGCGGATGAAGGACCATGACTTGCCAGAAGTCTCGGATGGACTGCCTATTTTCCTGGATGGATATACCTCTGGATACAAGCCAAGGATACATACCCAAGGACATGTCCCAGCCGTGGACTAGGATGCCGAAGGATCGCTGGTCTGCCCTTGCGGCGACAGCAAACCCCATTGAGGGTCAGATGGACTGTTGTCCTACTCATAGCAAGATGGTTGGCATGAGTTTGGTTGATGTATCAGATTGATCTATTGTTAACGGAGGAGAGAATCATCTCAATTGTATTTCTTTGTCTGGTGTTTAGGATAAGAGGAAGACCACAGTCGAAAGGTCAGTCTTGTATAGACACCATTGCCCGCTAGGCGGAAGTTGGTCGTCACGGTAGTTTTTGCTTGTACATAGTGTTATTGTCAGTATCTTTATCCTCTAACGCGTGCGCCTTAATTATATATTGTGATGAAGCTTAAAATGCTGTATCAGTAACCGTTCCATGCGACGCATCACGCTGGAATCTCCATCTCGTCGGGCCTTCCTTCCTAGCACCGGTAGATAGGAGCAAGCGTATATCGCCCACACAGTCCACCCATTCTTCCCCACTCAACAACATGTGTACAATTCCGTACGCAATAAGATATATAAATGCCCCCTCCTGTATGCGCACGCCATAACAACTAACCTACAAGATTACGCAAGTCGGCAACATCTTCCCAAACTCTCCGATCGCAACATCTCGGCGTAATCCCCCAAATCCCCCGATCTCACCCATATCCAGCGGTTGCGGCCACAAACCAAACCCACGCATCCTACGTCATCGACACCCCACTCAGCCAACCTATCTCTCCCCTTCTATTCGCCCGGCACATTCATCCCAACCTCGGATCAAGACCAACAGAGGACCTCCGAGAACAGCGAGGGCCCTCGCTCGTAAAGCCCCTTCGTCGTCCCTGTTGTTGCGCGCGCACGCCCTGGGCCGTTCGCATCTTTGTAAGCCGTCCCGGTCCGGAAGCTTTCTGCATTTTGCATCCGGTGTCTAGGCCATAACGCTTACGCTGCCACATCAAGCTTTGTGCCTGTGTTGCCGTGGGTAGCGGGATAAATGGCGAAGATGATGGTGTTGGGTAGAAACTCCGGTGTATCACATGTTGTGAGTGGTGGAGGGGCTAGGGGCACAGCCCCGCAGCGGGTGACGAGGGCGAGAGCTGGTATGGTGCGAGGAGGCGACTTAAAGCTTAGGGCCTCCTTTACCACCACTACTGTTCCTGCGGCCTCTGCTTATTGTTATCACACCACTGGAAATATTGCTTCGACTCTACAATTGTATCCTCGTCGCGCCGGACTTTTTGAACCGACTCGCATACCGGTACAGGCCGTTTTTCAGTACAGGGCTTGGGAAAGAAGAGCGTTTAGCTTTAGCACGTCTAAGACACCAGCCATGGCTTCAGCAACAAGCTTTTACGATTTTAAGCCAAAGGATAGTACGTATTTCTCCTCTGTCCCATCTCCTTTCTCTCTCTCTCTCTCTCTCTCTCTTTCTCTCTCTCTCGCACACACATCAAACTAACATTTCACCCCAGAGAAAGGCTCCGCCTACGACCTCTCCAAGCTCAACGGCAAGGTCGTCCTCGTCGTCAACACGGCCTCAAAATGCGGCTTCACACCACAATTCGAGGGCCTCGAGAAGCTCTACAAAGAAGTCAAAGCCGCACACCCTAACGACTTTGAAATCCTAGGTTTCCCCTGCAACCAATTCGGTGGCCAGGACCCGGGTTCCAACGAGGAGATTCAAGAGTTTTGCCAACTAAACTATGGCGTTAGCTTTCCGGTGCTAGGCAAGATTGATGTATGTTTTTCCCCCGGTCTGATTTCTCCCCTTGGCGGGGGAGGTTTCCTTGGATGGATATTGGAAAAAAAAAGATGACTAACAGAGAAATGGTCATATAGGTGAACGGTTCAACCGCAGACCCTGCATTCGAATGGCTCAAGAACGAGAAGCCCGGCCTCATGGGGCTGAAGCGTGTAAAGTGGAACTTTGAAAAGTTCTTGGTTGGCCGGGATGGCAAGGTCAAGGGCAGGTGGGCAAGCACAAAGAAGCCCGAGGATCTCAAGGCGGAGATTGAGAAGGAGTTGAACAACAAGTAAAGACTGGATAAAGGAGAGGTATACGATCATGTAGAGGAGAGGATAGATGAGAGAAAAGAAGGGAATAACAATGATGGAGAGGGAGAATATATATTTGATACCACAGAGAATGGATTGTGTGCAATTTTCTTTTGCTTTCAAACGTTGATCTGGTTGTCTCTAATGAAGCTGTACAAAACTAGTTTTCTACAAGATAGATACACACATGTCCCCTTCCTAGTCAAAAGGCACTCTCCTCAACCCCCTCCCACCCCCCTTCCTCGCCTCTCCCTCGGCCCCAACAGCAGCAGGAACCCTGATGCCACAGCAATCCCCCCAACCCGCACTCGCATGCACATGTCTCTTCCCCGCCTCATCGTCAAACACATTCACCTCGCCGCCCTCGACCTCCTCACCCTCCTTGTCCACGCCCGCCGCCTCCTCCTCGGTGCTCATGCCCTCGACGGCCGGCACCAAGCTGCCAAACAAGAAATGCTGCATAACGGGCAACTTTTCCAAAATCTCCTTTCTAAACATTTTGCGCATACCGGCCTCAATCTTGGCCCAGTTCTTTGCCGCGCTGATATCGTCCAGCATGGGGGAATGCCAGCGCAGACCCTCGACATTCTTGACACTGTTGACAAAAGCGATTTGATCGAGGTACAAGTAGTCTTTCCCCTCTTCCTCGAGGACAAGGGCGTTGTGTATGCTCTTGGGGGTTATGTAGGAATGGCCGAGGAGCTGGGCGGCGCCGAAGAGGAACGGCAGAAACTGGTAGTCGTCGAGGCCCCAGACGCCGTGCGAGCCGGCGGGTTCGAGATAATATGTTTCCTGCACGCGGCGCATGAGGCGCAGGTAGGCGGGCAGCACGACGAGGCCGAGGGCGGGGAACGTCGAGGCTGACAGCATGTCCAGCCGGTTTAGACACAGTAGCCACAGGAAGAAATTAAGTTCGTGGCCGGACCCGTAGTCTATCCGCTGCTTGTTACCGAGGGAGTGGTAGAGGTATGTCGATACTTCTTGGACTTGTGGCCCGTCATGCAACCCCAGTTGGGAATGCCAGGATGGCAGCGCTGTCTCGATCGTGTCGAGGAAGGTACGAAAGACGGGGTTGCCGAACCGCGAGCCGGTGTCTTCGGGTGGGCATTGCGAGAGTAGGCGCTCGGCGTCGCCTAGGATTGATACGATGGCTGTGACGGTCGGCGTTGTCTCATCGGCGCGGACACTCGAGATACTGCGCCCGCGCACAGAGTCTGCGATGCCGTAGATGAAGGCTTCGACGAGCGTGCATGTGTCGCTGCTGAGGAACAATTTGTGGTCTTCCGGGCTGAGGATCCGTCGCGACGGGACCATGTAAGTGTGGTTCTGAAGGTTTGGCGGCGCGGGTAGAGGAGGCGTCGGCGGGGGAGGGGCGGATGCCGGGTCTCGCGATGTGGGGGCTCGTTTGCGGGGGGTGAGCTTGGGAAGTTTGGCGCCGAGGGAGGACGCGAGCGGTGGTATTGAGTCTGCTTGTGTCATTGTGGTTGGGTTGAGGCGGTATGTTGTAGGTTGTAGGTTGGCGATTGTTGGAGAAGTGTGGAGTGCGTTTGGTGTTCTGGGATGCTGGAACGTTGGAGTGGACCGTGAACCTGCTCACACCACTTGGGAATGGTAACAAACGGGGTTTCTTGGTACGGTAGTATTCTTGCTGTAGACACTTTTGGGGCATTAATAGTGCGGCTGGCTAACCGATCGGACTGAGGCGCATTACGCCTGTCGCGTTAACACTTTACGACAACTCATGTAGGTTTATTCCAACTTGCTAAATACCCTAAGAAGCAAAACATCCACAATGGGGAATTTCCATCATCATAGTCGGCAGCTCCAGACCAACATATACACTCGAAACAAAAACGCCGTCTAGTGTGCGTATCGCACACACTCAAATGCCCGACAAGTCTAACCGCCACCGCCCCAGAGGAACTCAGTCCCCCACATTCCCTCGTTATCCTCAAACATATGCAACCTGTAGGTATATTCATGTAACCGCACACAATGAATCGAAAAAAAGAACAAAACTTGCGTTGCCATCGCATCCAAGAAAACCTCTCTAAGAATCTTTAACCGGATATAAACCCCCTTCGCTAGTCATCAGTCTCACTAGGCGCCTCTTCCAGCTTATGTCTCCTCTCCTCATCCATCTCCTTATAACTGGCCCACGACAACAAACTAAACGCGCCAATAATGAGCAAGCCACCCACAATGGCAGCAGGTGTAAGTGGAGAATTCAGCGGTGGAGGAAGTAATTGATCGACAATAGCTACAATGAAGATGGTGAGGAGTGCGGCGACGGAGGAAAGGACGGGCGAGGTGAGGGAGATAAGAGCGAGGAAAGCGCCAGAAAAAGCTGTTTCTCAAAGTCAGCATCATCATCATCATATATATAGATAGGAGGGAAAGAATGAAGAGGACAAGGGGAGCCATACTAGCATTCGCCAAGACGGAAATAGCCATCATCCACGCCTGTTCACCTTTTGGCAATTCAAAAATCTCCCAACCCATCCAGTGCAAGAAGGGAATCGGAAGCCACAAGACAGAAAGCGTAAAGCAACCAATCAGACTGCCAAAGAGATTGGCGAAGATGACGCCCTTGTTGGGAGAGGCACCTTCAGGTGGACAGGCAAAGCGCTTGTACAGGACCTCGTAGAGTCCATACAGTACACTCCCAATGCCGATGATTAGGTTGCCAAACGCGCGATTCTCGGCTTCCTGCGAAGGCGGTGCTTTATCGCCGCCGGCGCCGCCTCCAGACTTGGAGCCGTGCTTGGCGGGGGACGTGTCGCCGTATGCAACGACGAAGACACCAGCAATGGCAACGGCTACGGCGATGATCTTGCTTGTGCGGACTTTTTCGTGGAGTATGGGGATGCTGAATGCGTAGGCGAAGAAGGCGGAGCAGTTGTAAATGGCCGTGAGATCACTGGCTGTGGTTTGGTTGACGGCCACGTACCAACTGCCTCCGGCCAGTGTAAGGGCGCATGTGATGAAGCACGTCATCTTGACCATGTATTGTACGGGCGAGACTAGGGACTGGCGCGGTGTGGGATGCAGGCTCTGGTGTTGGACCATGAGGGCGGTTTGGCGGAGAAGCTGGACGTGGCGCCGCCAGAAGGTCGCCCATGGCTCGTTCCAATGCTGCAGGCGCAGCATGAAGAGGGTTGTCGGCCACAACACTACCCAGGAGCCGTGTGTCATGTAGAGCATGCAGTATGGCTTCTCCCACTTCAACTGGTGCTGAATGTACACCGCCGTCTCCGTCTGGACTGTGAAGCTCACCAGGCTCAGCGCTAGCAGCAGCGCGGCGTATGTATATCTCTTTTTCGTGTCGAGTTTTGCTTGTGTCTCTGGGTCGCGCTCGTGGAAAGTGTGTGTACTCCGTACCATTCCGTCGTCGACGGTGTCGTCCTCGGTCTTGCGCCCGAGCAGCGGCGCATTGGCGCGGCCATCTCTGTGGTAGTCTATCGACGGTCGGAGATCAGAGGGCATGGCTGCGTCGTGTTCATCCCAATCGTCGAAACCGAGGTCTGAATTGGTTGGGCTGTCCGGCTCTCTGAGCGCTGATGCTTTGCCGTTTGGTTTGCGGTGCTGGCGTGACGACGAGCGAGTTCGCGAGACTTGTCTGGAGCTGGATCCGGAGGCGAGGACGGGCGAGCTGCTTCTATTTCTATTTCGATTCTCGAGGCTGAAGTCGTCGGAGAGGGAGTGGGCAAGCGTACGAGGATGCGGCTGCGGCTTCTTCCTCAGCGGAATGGACTCAGGCATAAGGTGGTCTTGGTACAAGCGAGTGACAGGCCGGGTGGGGCGAATGGCGTAGTCCGAATGGCGCAGCGGCACTTGGGTGTCTTAGTCGATGTCGAATTGAGTTGGACTGCTGATATCTGGCTTCTGTGTTGGGTCCTGCTCGTACCCGTACAATGGCAGCGGCCAAGCCCCTGCATTGCCGTCAGCTCCGCAGGGTCCAATCGCGGCCAACCTCACCTCCGTACTACGCGGCTTCCGCCCACATCTCATCTCCCGCCCAAACCCACGCCGCGACCAACATCCAAGCTCTTGACAAACTCTGAAACTCTTCACGCCTTTTCCATCTTTCAGACCCTCAACTCGGCCATGTCCACCGCCCTGCAGACGTGCCCAACCACCCACATGTCCCCGTAGCTCGACGGCACACACCTGTCGAATCACGTCATCCTTAGTCCCATGCGTGATCGAATCACGGTTCCTCTACACGCGTTGACTGCGTGGGGTTAACAGCTTCAGATGACCGCCTACCTGCCAGTTGCATGCATGTACGGGTGACGTGCAGAAGCCGAGTGTGTGTCGTCACCGACGCCTTTGCATGCATCGTTATCGCAAATGGGCACGTGAAGGCGCCAAGTGTATTTGGTACACGCGGCAGCCTTGCGGTGATGAATCTTGGGCGTGCCAGGCCGCTAGTTAGTCAACAGTCGTACGATTATAACGAGAAAACAAACTGCGGCGCCAGCACAGTTCGGCATCAACTGTACTATTCATGCCAGGCACACTGCTTGGATAATCGCGTGAATACGTTATGAGGCGGTAGATGGCTACGATCCTGGTCATAAAATGTCTCGTTACCCTACCCTCCTCCTTGCCCCATTTCAAACTCCAACCATGGAAGCCGCGGGGAATCGATAAAGCCAAAAGATAACTCAACAAATTTCTGCCACATTACAGTGGACTCGCATCCAAGCCCTCGGCCCGCTCCTGCGTCTCCGCCTCTTCAAGTTCCTGCAGGATCTCGGGCAACATGGACTCGACGTCTTCTTCCCGCTCACCCAGTGCTTTCGCAATCAGCTTCTTATACGTGCCCTGCTTTTCGCTCATGCCTGCTACGCTCAAGTTGCCCACTACTTCCCTGACAAGTTCTCTCCGCTCAAGCTGTGCTCGGTGTAGCAGTAATGCAATCTTCATCTTTTCCGTGGCATCGACGGGTGACGTATCGCTATTTTGCTGAGGCATGCTACTGCATAACCGTCGAAGCTCGGCCTTTTGTTCAATTTCAAGGAGGGATTCTGCTTCCTCTACCAGTAGTCGCAGCTCTTGTTCTTGTTGCCGGTCGGCTTCCTCGTCGTTGAGGTCAATGTGCAGTCCAATGGCCATGCCCTGCAGCTCAGCCACCTGTTTTCGTACCGCTTCGAGTTCGGCTTGTCTGCGCTTGACCACACGTTCTGCGTCAAACGCCTCTGCTTCCTTCTCCTGAAGTTCGGCTTCATACGCTGCCGCTAGTTCTTCGCACTTCTCCAGCAGTGTTGGCGCTACTTTGGTCATGAGATGTGAAGCTGTCTGTGAGCGATACTGCACCGGTTCACGAACAGTCATGCTAGGAAAGGGCACTGGCATCAATGGTCCACCATCTAGATGTGGGACGTGTCCATTCAGGCCATGGTCGGGTGGCGGTGCAAAGGGCGACGAGGAAGCTTGTCGTGTTCGGCCGTGCATTCGCCGTCTTTGATTGAGCTCTCGAATGAGGTCGTCTGCTGTCTCCCCCTTCTTATTGGGTATATCCACCACCACATTACGGCCCAGCAGACTTCGCACGCACTTTCTTGCCCCGTTTCGTGCAGCAATCATAATGGCTGTATCACCGTTTTGATCAGCAGCATTCAGCAACCGTGTGACTTCTTCCGGTATCCACGTCTCTGAGAGCTTGTTGATGATGCAGTCGAGATACCATCTCGCACATACATACTTGTTCGAACTGCTGGTTGTCGCTGCGATGTGGTGGAAGACTGTACTACCAAACCAATCTGTTCGGTGGACCGTCTGTTGGAAGATCTTCACCATGCTCGGCATTGTCTCCTTGTCAAAATTGTTTGTGAACATGACGGCGCGCATCAGGGGAGTCTCAAGGTTATTGGACAGACAGTCAATGCGCGCGCCTCGGTTTATCAACTCTTTCACTACCCCCACATCACCCATTGCCGCTGCCCAATGCATGGCAGCATGTCCTTTTTCGTCGATTGGCCGGTCCAGGTTTATGCTTGTCGGTGGTTCCGGCCACGAGACGGCTTCTTCGTGATCCAACAGCATGAAATAGTCTAGTAGTCGATCCGCCCATATCTGGTGTTGCTGGTCCAGAAGAGACATCTGATCTGCCCTCTTGCGCTTCCTATTACCGCCAGTCGAGTACTGAGACACATCCAGCAAGTCGGCATCCCCCAGCATAGACTCTGAAATCACAGTCTCGTTATCCGGCGTCTCCTCGCGGTAGATTTGTGACCTAATCTGGGATGCTTCGTAGGTTTCTTCGCTAATCTGCGATTGTTGCGACTGGGCCTGTGTGGCGGCGAACGCTGCTAGTATCAAATCAGCCCTAATCTCTCTCTCTCTCACTTGCGCAAGAATGGACACAGCATGTATTCTAGCGAGTAGGCAGCTTTACCATTCCGTGCCGCGGCTGCTGCTGCGGCAGTTTGCCTTGGAGGCTTCATGCGATTCGAGGCCGCCGTTGCATGCTTGGGCGCAGGCGGCGGACTCCTGTCGCCAGGTATGTAGTCGAAAATGGCGCGCATCTTGTCCAGCACACCGTTGCGCTCCGCAAGATGCCGCCCCTCCTCCAGCGGGATCCAAGTGCCCTGGTATTTGCCATAGCCACCCTGAACCTTTTCGTGCACACCCTTTTGCACCTCGCGCTCGAGGATTCGGGTTCGGGCGGGCTTGTCATAGTCGGCTACTTTGAGGATGTGCGTTGCATTGATCCAATCATCAGCCCGCCGGCGCATGACATGGTTGCCGTTGACATTGCACTCATACACAGGAACCTAGGTAATGTGAGTAAAAGCAGTCGGCAGCAGATATTTGCAGCAGTGCAGCTGGCGGTGAGGATAATGCCATGGATGCAAGCTGTCGCACACGAAGGGATTGCTACACACATTACTATATGTTGCCGAGTAGATTTTGCCATCGGGCGCCGGGGGCATTTTCACCATTCGATGAGCAAGAGAGGGGATGTCCTGGGGGCGTGTCAAGTGATTTCGTGAAGGCGTGTCTGCATTTCGCGTCAGATCTGGGGAAGTCGCGTTGACCAAGGCCGCGTTCGCGCCTGCCCTGCCAAGCCGTCGGGGTCGGCAGGTGCCAGCTTCCCATGCCGACCGCAGTTGCAGCTGAGCGCTCAGCAAGCCCGGCCGCAAACGACACAACGCCCACCAGCTCTCCCCGCGCGCCATTGCAGACAAACAACTCCCCTGGCAGCCATTATGACCATCACCGACACAATCAAGCATGCCGTCGGCCTTGACGGCGAGCCCAGAAGTGAGCCCTGCCACATATCAAGACGCAATTGGTGAAGCAGCAATCGAGACTGACAACGACAACCCCACAGAGGCTACCCGCGAGGAGATGAGCGCTGCCAAACTACCCCTAGCCTACCGAGACGGATGCGCACATCTTCTTATCCCCCTGAACCGGTGTCGGGTTGACGAGTACTACCTTCCGTGGAAGTGTGAGGTGCGCAGAAACCTGATTTGTTATAAACAGTTGCCAAAGACCGACCAGCCAACCGGCTGACTGACTGTGTGGCCAGAACGAGCGACATTCGTATGAAAAGTGCCAATACGACGAGTTCAAGGAGCGCGTGAAGAAGATGGACGAGCTGAGGGCGGCCAAGAACGGGCAGCGCAGTAACTAGAGGGGCATTATGCGGCAACGACCACATTACGCATTGAATTTCACT
>Ga0265797_10010203_pt1 | contig 12001 bp, 8 predicted proteins | sample P2T30metagenome_FD_192433 | JGI IMG/M metagenome (GOLD analysis project Ga0265797, IMG submission 192433) | Plant litter microbial communities from East Loma Ridge, Irvine, California - P2 T30 | ecosystem: Environmental > Terrestrial > Plant litter > Unclassified | place: USA: California... | reverse complement strand
TATCCAGGGGATGCTGCGGCGTGCGAGCGAGACGGCCCAACGATTGAAAGGCGCCAACTTGGCGTTGGTGCTGGGGAAGATAAGGCGGTCGTTCTATAGCAGCAGCTAAGAGGGACAGCAACGCTTGCACATGCACACGGGCATGCAACGCGTGGGTGGAGACGAAGAGGGCAGGGCTGTTGTTGGAAGTAATATCTATGTAGCTGAATTGCAGTCAGGCAGGGGTATATAGCAGGGGCAGAGAGGGAACATGGCCAGGCCTCGCCAATCTACGTGTGACCGTCGAAGTCAAAAGAACAGACCTTGGACGCTGTTCTTGTTTATCGCGTGTCATATTGACTTTCGCTCCACGTCACGCCCGCCCACGTCAGCTGTGCTGCAAGCTGTCAGTGCGTCCGTTCTGTGAGGGCCGAAGTCTGTACGCCCGTGCCTGGCAAGGCTGCACACCTTTAAATTCGCAAGCTCAACACTCTTCCGTCTCCTCTTCCAAGGTACATACCCAAATGCCACCTCTTGTCCGCAGCATATTGCCACGTGCAGTCGATTCAATATGACAGACACAATGTTGTGTCTGTCGTATATAAGCACTGCTCGTGGCCTATTGCTTGCACCCGCACCCTCATGACTAACATCCACCTAGCTATCTTATCCAGTAACCACTCTCACCCAACATGCCCGACAAATCACCCGAGCACGCTCACATCGAGCACCTCGTCAAGACCAAGCTGCCCAACAGCCCAATCTACAATTTCCTGCTAGCGCCCGTCCGCATCACCCACGCAAGCAAAGGCCTTGTCCACGCACGCCTCACCCTGTCCGACAATCACATGAACGCTGGCAAATCTTTGCACGGTTCCGTCAGCGCCACCATCGTGGACTGGGCCGGTGGCATGGCTGTCTCGACATGGGACCTCCGCGAGAAGACCGGTGTAAGCGTCGACATCCACGTCACCTACCAGTCCGGCGCCAAAGTCGGCGAGGAAATCGAGATTGAAGGCATCGCGGAGAAAGTCGGCGGCAGCCTCGCTTTCACCAAAGTGAACATCTACAAGATCGTGGATGGCAAGAGAGGCAACATCGTAGTGGCTGCCACTCACACCAAGTTCGTCGCTGGCACTGCGCCGGCTTGAACTTTCGAGTGACTCGTGTGTTTTGTTGTCTCTCGTTGGACACATGCACAAACCAAAACCCTATCTTCTTTGCGTCCGGCATGGTATCATGCACTTTGAATGAACCGGACTCACTCGGATATGGGAAGATCAACGTCTGGGGCGCTTCAATACCAGCAGTGAGCGCAAGCCTGAGCTGTTGGTGGGAGCACTCTGTTTCGGACTACATATATACATTATAAATATACATTTTTGTCACATCTCGATCTTGATTTCCTAAACTCGGTCTAAACAATTCTCACGCGTGAATTTGTCTACAGCTCTTGACACTTCATTGATGGTATCTCACCGGCAAGCAGAGTCGTTCGATAAATTCTAATTCGATCATACTAGCATGCTGGATGCTGGGAAATCAACGAAGCTCTGATAGTATTTCAGTGGTAGTCCTGGCCATTTTGGAATCTTACCTCCGGTACCTGTCGATACTACCCTGAGATCTTGAGATGGCTGTACTCTTGGAACACTGGAAGCAAAAGAAAAGCATTGCCGATTGTGTTCAACTTCTCATGTTCTTCATTCATGCATATGCTATCAATCATTGCACAGTCCCTCTGAGAGCGTCTGATATAAATTTTACTACCTCTTTCCAAGCACAATCAGCATTCCAACTACGCTCAGAGCTTGCTAATATCCATAACAGTAACCTGCACCCTGTTCTTGCCATCGGTAGGCGGCAGCTCACCACCTCCCATAATAAGCAGCTTCTTCTGATCCTTCAGCACGCGCAAGTGCCTGGTGTAAGCCGCCTTCTCAGGCGTAGGAACCGCAACCCAGTCGCCAGCACCCAGACCCTGGTTAATGAAAATATCAGTGCTGCTGGAGGCAGAAACGATAATAGTACCGTTCTTGCCGCCAACAGGGCTCCACTCGATGTAAGGCGAGCCAAGAGGAATAACACCATTGGTAGCGACGACGGGAAGACCGACAGCGGCGCCGAACTCCTCGGGCGAAGACGCGATCTTGTAGTGTACGGGGAACTGGTACGAGGTGTCGCTGCCGTGGGGTCCGCCGCCGTACTCGTACGACATGATGTACTTTCCGTTAGGCAGCAGGGCGACGGTCGGCATGCCAGGGCGGTCAGTGTAGGTCGGGTACTTGACGTCGTCGACAACCGGGCCCCATTTCTTGAGGTCGGTGGTGGTCTGGTGCACCATCTTCTGGCCGTACTTGGGGTCGCGCTGGTCGGAGTAGTAGCAGATCAGCTTGTTCTTGTAGAGCATAAGGAAAGGCTCCCAGACGGGGGTCAGGCCGTTGTTGGGGCGGGCCTCGCCGCCGGTGGCGATGTGCGAGACGAACTTCCAGGTCTTGCCGCTGTCGGTGCTGGCGTAGAGCTCGATTTGCGTCACGGAGAGGTCGGTGGGGATGGAGCTGCCGGAGAGGAGGACGGTGCCGGCTTTGTAGCCTGCGAAGTCCTTGGGCAGGACGTAGAGGAAGGGTTGGTAGCGGAGACCCCATCCATTGACGGTGTCTTGGACTCGCGAGCGCTCTTTCCAGGTGTAGCCGCCATCTTTGGAGTGGTAGATGGGGAAGTAGACTTGGGGTGGCTCAGGAGTGTAGTTCTCCCATGTTGCGATGAGGGAGCCGTCTTTCAGCTGTGCGGAGCGAGCGTATAGGACTTTGGGGTCGGTCCAGTTCGCAGAGTCTGCTGGAGGCGTGAAGACCTCTCGCTGGGCGAAGGTGGAAGGAGTCTTTGCGCTCGATGGAGCGGCCGACACCAGAGGGATCAAAGAGAAGAGAAGTGTAGAAAGCCTCATGGTGGCGGATGATCGAGTTGGTTGATGGGATCCATCATCTTGTTACATTACCGACTTGTATATATATACTCGCGCGAACAGGCATCTAGAGTACAATGATCGTCATGCATATGTCGAGAATGTTGTCCGAAGCCAGCGGTTAAACATCTTCGAGGGCAGCCCACTTCCCGAAAAGTGGCTCGAGCTGGCCATCTTGTAGAAAGCACCACACCTCCCAGGAACATGGGGAACTTTGTTGTTCGCCAAGGCACATCAGCGACAACGACTGCTCTCCTCTCTTCTCATTTGCGGAGAAATGTAGGAAGTGGAGACAAAATCAAACCGAACGCTTTAAGCACACTTTACGCTTTGCGGGACAGGCGGGGCCCCAAGGGCAGCGCTGATCTGAAAACCAGGCATTCTGCCGGAGAGACATGCCGGAAAGACATCATCACAAACGAAGTTCAAGAACCGAGGCCTACGCATCGGGCAGGTCCTCCATGTGCAGAGTGGATATCATTAGGGCAACATGGCACTTACACTTCGGCCTACCGACTGCAAATCTAGATCACGAGGCTCAGCTGTCAATGTGTATATCTGCCAAGGAAGTCTGATGTCCACTGTACTCCGGCGTCTCTTACTTTTCTCGGTCCATGACAGGTTTAAGTATAATTTGCTCAGATATATGCAAGCTTCGCAGAGGCCATCTTGGATCCTGATGGGATTGGGATAGCGATCTGGTATTTTGGCTCATCTACATTCTCGGAATGGGCCACATATCCGACGTTCTCTGGATGAATTGGAAGGTCTCCTTCATGCATCGACGCCCTTCTGTCGACATCGCATGAACACCGAAATCAAGATCTTAGCGTTTGCTAGCATTCACGCGGGCTCTCTCCAGCATTGACCGCCTGGAGACATCTCCTTGGGTTCCCACCGATACTTTTCCCGATGGCGCATATCGACATTGGTATTCACTCCAGCATAACTCGCTTGAAGTTGGCTTTGGGGTCTCCGAGATCTATGTGCTCCTATCAGCTGGTTCCGCCACCAGAGCACTCGCCGCTCGCCATCGAGGTGGCTACTCGTCTGGTAGAGACAATAGCTGGTTGCGCAACGCGGCCACTAGATTTTCCCCCGAGGCCCCAGATTAGCCCGCCAGGACAAGGAAGACAACAAGGTCTCAAAGCTCCAAGTCTTCCCACTTCGTCAACAACTCCGACATCCTCTCTTCTCTGTCATCGTATCCCTTAGTCGTCGCGAAATTCGGATAAGCGGAGCTAACCAATCTCGCGTCCGAAGGGCGCCACGCAGTCTCAGACATGACCTGTAGCATTTCCCGCGTGCTTTGGCTCAATATCACCTTTTGCTTCAAAGCGGTCTGGTAAGTCATCCGCGCAATGGCCCTCGCGATCATGATCTCCACGCCGGTGCCGAGCAGACAGCGGAAGACCTCTTCGAGAGCAGTAGCCGAAGTATCGATCGTTTCGCTGTGCTCTGTGGCGCCTGGGGACGTGACAATTGTTGGGTTGACCAGTTCTGGATCGAGCACCAGGATGCCCGCGGCAACGGCTTGCAACTGCAGCAACCAAATTGGAGTAATTTTCAGCCCGTAGCGCTCTCGGAAGTCTCGGAGAATCTGTGCGGAACGGTGAGCGAGCTGGATCACGTTTGATAGGTATTGCTCTGCCGTGGTGGTCCTGAGGCCGGCGTCTTCGTCTTCGAGCTCTATGAGTGGCAGTTGGCCTGTGGCTGATACTGCCGTCTGCTGTAAACGAACTCTGGTCTGGGATTGGAAGATCATGCGGAAGGCGAGGTACGATGCGCTGTATGACTTGGTCAACAGTCTGAAGGCTCAAGTTTCGGATAGTAGGCCATGCACTCACTGCAATTCCCAGACAGCAGCGCTCATCGGCCATCTGTACTGAAGTTCAAACGGCAACCGCTGGTAGAACTGCCGCATCCTCGCCAACAAATCTTCCGCAGCCGCCACAAATCCTTGCACCGTTGCCTCGGCGGGTCTGCCTTTGGTAAGCACCAGCGCATGAAGTTCCTCAAAAAGCTCGGCCAGTCTACAGCGTTCGCGAAGATACAACGTGGGCCGGTGAGGTGTAGAGGTGCTCGTCAACGGATATCCCGTCCAAAACTCAACCCCATCTTCGAACACGTCGTGGATTCTCGGAAAGCTCAACCGTGGTGGCTCCGCTATCGTGCCGTTCAAGAACGCGATACGCGTGTTCCTGTCGCAAATCAACACCAGTAGCTTTGTTGGAAATTCGAGTGAAATTCTTACACATGCGTGCACCTAACCATCCAATGTGTGTTCAGCCTGACTCTCATGTAGTCTTGTTGGGATATGCCTTGAGTCTCACAGAAGCTGGCTTCAGCGTGGACAGAAATGCTGTTGTCGAATTCTACGGCCGTTGGTACAAGGGTCATGCCAACAGTGTCTTTTGCTCGACAATTTGTTCTATCAACAGGGTCAGTGTATCAGCATGGACAAATGTATTGGACTTCAACATACTCAAGTGCTAGAATACAGAGGCCCTGGATGCTGGCTAGGGTTGGATCATGGTTCTCCAGTGACCACAACCGCATGGCTTCGTCGTGGAAGTGCTCGCCACGAGTGATTCTGTCTCGACTTGATCCCGAGAATGCAACGTCATGTTCGGATTGTAACTAGACAGATATCAGCACGTAGTCATGAAGACCATTTGTGGCGCCTATCACTAACACTGGCAATAGCTAGAATACTGTTGACCAAGAATGGAGAACACAACTGGGAAGAAGGCTTTCCAGAGCGCATAGCTGTGATTAACCAGATGGTGTCAGCCTCGTAATTTCGAAAAAGCTGCAAGGATTAATAATGGAGGGATGATTCTGTGCATAACTTAGCTATACCTTTCAAGAAGATATCAGCTTCCACAAAGCGCCATCCCGGGTTGATCCAAGCCAGAAACAGCGATATCAGATGTGATACGGCTTCGTCGTCTGAAGTGAGAGTCGTCCAGGGAGCTGCGGGTACTCGATGTGGAGGAACATCAGGACTGTCCGTTCCGTCTAGAAGATAGCCATCTTGAATAGTGCTCGTGTGGTGCATTGCAGCACTTGATGGCTGCCCAATTTGATCGAGAGATATGCGCGACATGGGGCTCAATCGCTTCGGCATTTGTAACAGCATATCCTCCACATACGAGAAGTGCACAATGCGATTGCACAACACCCGAAAGCGCCGAGGATCAGGCACCTCAGCTCTAGGCAGCCCCGTCGAGACAGACACAGCAAGTCTCAAAACTTGTCTCAGGGAGCCTGTGCTATGCGCCAGGTTGACAAGCAGAGTATCCAGAGCATGTTTCTCCGGGTCAAGACTGGCGAAATCGCCGCCGGCGTTCACACGTTGGACGATTGCGTCGGCAGAGTGGCCCGATCGAATCCAGCGCACGATCTCGGCGACGTTGCGCTCGTCTTCTGTCTGGATTATGCTGAAAAGTTGCTCGTGGATCGCCAGCTGGTGGTTCGCCTCTTCTTGTCTTCGTCTCGCGGCCTGGGTTGCGGTTTCGCCGCGCTCGGTCTCATATTGACAGTCGAGGTGGCGATCCAAGCAGGGCATGCAAGGACGGCGTGCGTCGCACTGTGATTACATGCGTGAGAACCAGGCGCTCGGGTACGTAGATGCTTTTTGCAGCAAGATGACCTACCTTTCTCTTCTTCGTCCGACAATTCTGGCAAGCAGCGGCGACTTGGGCACGCTTTGCTGGAATAGAGGATGGCTGTGGGGGCTCTCGTGGCCGCTTGCTGGAAATCAATTGTCGCCCGGAGCCAGGTCCGAATGCGTCGTTCGATTGCATGTAAGCTATCCTTAGCTCTGGTAAATAGAGCACGGGAAGCAAGACGTTGAAGGTATTACTCTGATTGACGGAAAGCAGTTGTTGGGTGGCGGGCGCATCACAGCAATAATGCGGAAGGTGGTATGACGACAGATGAGGCAAGCGCTGGAGTTCAGCTCCGAGTAACCCTGTATGGTTACACTAGAATGCAGGATCTATCACTGCGCACAACTTTAGGTACAACGGTATTGATATGAATACGTATATTTCCAAAATGATTCAAACTAGTCTCTTAATCATGAAGAAAAGAACCACAATTGTCATTGCCATGCCGCTGCTAGAGAAAATGGGGTATTTACAAAATCCAACCAGGAGCGAGTATTAACGCTATCCCAGCCAGCGATCTTTCTTTCGTACACTTCGTCACATTCGTTTAGTCTCTTGCCTCTCACACGCCATCCGTTTCCATCCATAAATACACGTCCAATCTACATTACACTGCACTTCTCCTCTGCCGCCTGTACGGTTCCAGGCTGTGCTTGCGGTCGCCGACCAGGCTGTCCGCCGGCTGCAGGGAAACCACCTGGAGCTCCAAGCTGACTGCTTCTCCTACGTCCTTGAAGTCTGCTTCCGCCAGGGCGTGGTGGTGATGTTGGTTGTTGTTGATTTTGCTGTTGTCTCAATGCATCATAAGTGTTCAGCGGATGGCCCTGCTGTAGTGGCGCTGCAGAGCCTCCTTCGCGATAAGGACGGTCACTGGCAGACTGTTCGTATGAAGGCGGAGCGGTGGGGTCCGCCGAAGGGTTGTTCGAGGTGCGGTTGACGCCGGGACGCGCGCTAGGTGCTCCAGTGCTTGTGCTGCCGCCTCTTCCTGCTGCGCCACCACCTCGGCGCGGTGGAATTGCAGGTGGTCGGCCCTCATCCTGTCGAGAAATGTATTGCTCGGACAGTTCTTGCTCACGGCGGCGCTGTTGTTCGGACTGGCGTTGACGGTCCTCTTCCTCTTCTTGAAGTTGAAGAGCAAGAGCAAGATCGTGGTCTTCTTGCTCACTGGTGGTGCGAGACAGATGCTGGTCGTCATTTTGCCGAGGGAGTTCAAGGTGTGATGTTGGTCTGGGGCCAGGCAATGGAGGCGGAACCTCGTCTGCGCTATCGGCGGTTCGTCCAGTTGTTTGTTGAGCTTGTGAGACTGAAGTGTTGTTCCGTCCTGGTACTGTCTGCCACCCTTGCTCACCGCCGGCAGAGCTGCCTACGTTCAGCCTCGAAGCGTCCTGGTTATGGCTGACAACCCTAAAGTCTCCGCTGAAAAGCTCACTGGCTGCGCCATTAACATCGACAAGGCTCTCCCATACAATCTCGTCATGGGAGCCATATCCAGCGTCTGTCACCAGAGTCATAAGTCCACCAAATGTCGGCTCCTTGTACACTGTGCTGAAGTGATCATTGCGGAACAAGATGGCTATCTGACCAGGCTTTAGAGTCCGCGACATGACTTGCAAACCAAAGTCTGTCAGCTGTGTTGGCCAGTTTGACAGGAAAGACTTGATGGTTTGAATGTCCTGGAGTGTCAATTGTTCTTGTTCGGATAATCCTTCGGCTCTCAATTTGTCTTCCAGTTCGAATTCGACGAATTGAATGTTCTGGGCATCTTCGAAGCTCTGTGCACATCGCTCAAATGCTGCATAGGCGGAGATATCCTGTGCTGGAACCCATCCATGGATCAGAGGTATGCTGAATGTGGAGTATAGGCGCATTTCTTTCGTCTCCTCGAAAGCACCCGCTTTGCTTTGAGCTCTGTGCATTGGGTGGGTCTGGTTGAGGTCGGGCGAGTGACCGTCTAGAGAGCCACGCGGTGCATGGACCGGTGTGATGAACCGTGGGTTGACATTCATACCAGTGTGAAGTGCCAATAGGAACGAGTACAGCTCGCTCACATCCGGTAATTCTTGAGCTGAGTCACCACGTCTTCCAGACATGAGCTCGTCGAACACCGCATCTAGTAACAAGCCCAAGCTGACTTGTTCCCTAGTCCTGAGAGTCTCGACCAAAGCAGTGTCTAGGTCCGGAGGCGTACTAAGTACCAATGCATTCACTAATGCCAGCAAGGGACAAGGCCCATTGGCGTTCTGCGTGAGAATTGGTGAACGCCTCATACCACCGCCATTGGACGAATCTTTCCAGTTGATGTGTTTGATCGAGTAGTGCTCGTTGCGCTGTCTACGAGCCTGTGTGCGAGGTGTCTCTGGTACAGCGCTAGAAGACGGATTGATTACAGGCGCTTGGTGGGACACCTCGATGGGAGCGGGTATTACTCTATCAGGCTGAGGTACGACAGCGGCTTCGCGCTGAGAAGCTGGCGCAGATTCTGGTACATCATCGTCGATCAAGCTGTGTCCGTGGTTGGATTGAGGTATAGGAGGAGCTTGCGGGATTGGTGCAGCTTGAGGTATCGAGGGTGCTCGGGGAGGAAGATCCTCTTCGGGGTAAGGTGGCGCTTGAGTTGCTGCTCCAGGTGGTGCAGGAGGGGGCAACGGTATAACCGCATCATTGCCCCATTTAGGTTCCGGATCAGGCTGGTCTTGCTCCCACGAGTCCTTCGAGGCGAAGCTCTCGGTCCTCTCCCTAACCATTGAAAGCGGAGGTTGATTGGCTTGTCGTGCTGGTGTTGATTCGATCGGCCGTGAGTGTTCATTTTCGGGAGGGTAGGGCGGGCCTCCAAGGGACATTTTCGAGATTTCGTCGGCGGGGGTATGCACGGTTGGGAGCTCGACTGGTACCTCAGGCGGTGGGTTGCTTGGTGGAGGAGGATTGGAGTGGCTGTTCCACGAAGCTTGGCTGAATCCAGAGTGTTGCTGTTGAATGTGTTGCTGCTCGCTTGGGAGAGTCGAGCTCCCGGCTTCAGCCCACGCAGCTGATCCGCTTCCTGTTGGCTGACTCTTCAAGTATGGATTGTTCGATTCGAAGCGATTATTCGTCTGCTCTTGCTGACGATACGGTTCGTGCTCCTGCGCCCATGGGTTCGATTGCGCCTCGGTCTGGTAATTGTTCTCGCCGTACGATCTTGTTGGTGGTGCTGACGCATTTCCCGCCGGACCAGGTCTCAGAGCAGCAGGGAGCTCATCTTTCGCAGCGACCTCGCTCTGTTGTGCCTTTTGCTTTCCCTGAGCTATTCTGAGCGGCTGAGGAAGCTCGCTTTCTTCAGGCGTCTCGCGATCTTCCTCGTCTGGCGAGTCCCAAGTTCCGTTGGAAGATACATCCGAGTCTCTTCGAGGTCGCTTCTGAGCTTCGTTCATGTCAATCAGGTCGAAGGCGGGTGATGTACCGAGGTTTGGAGAGTAGATGCTGTTCGTACTCGCTGGGATCTTGCTGCTGTCGATTGGTGTCGCAGGGTAAGGCAGCGGATTGGCATCTTGTGCCTGCGTGGTGGACACGCGTGGCTTGATCGGCTTTCTCGTGACCATGATGGCGGTGATGTATTAAGAACCCAGGAGAAGCTTGTACGGGTCAATGCTATGCTGATAGAAGGTATTCGATGAGCTGCCAAGCTGGCGCCTGGCGGTGTCTAGTAAGCTCGGATAGGCGTGCAGTATAGCAACGGATAAGGAAGCATGCACGATGCGAGAGAGCTGTGGAAGATGGTATGGGCGCGCGAAAGGAGAATAGAAGGAGATCGATACAGATGTATGCTGGTGGTAGTAGTGCCACCTAGCTGTACTCGGCGTTGTGTACGCGGCCTGGCAATCCTGCTCAGGCGCATTCACAATCGTGGGCGGCGCGGCATATGACGATGGCTTGGATGGCTGTGGTTGTGGCGCAGTTGGACTATCCCCACACGGAGGTTGGTCAGCCCTGGAGGTCAGCCGCTGCTGCTGATCCGAGGACGGCGGGCTGATTGCGTAGGGCTGTCGGTAGGGACGAACAAGAAGAAGTGATATGCCACAATACACCATGTAATAATATCGGGCTCATGTTGAGCAGAGAGTCTGGCAGTCATGTGACCGCGATCGAACAATACAATCTAGGGCATTTTATCTGCAAAGGACTATACCTCCTTCCAACACGCATCTCCATTCAATGCAGAGCTGCATGTGCACCGCCACTGTGGCGCATGCACGATTTTTTGCGATCGAGCGAATGAATCAACGACCTCGAACATCAATGGGCTGAGTCGACGGAGGCACAGCATTCACTCCTTTTGCAACACCCCGTCCAATCCTCCCCTTACAATGTCTGACAACCAGCTGCGCATCCTCCTCGTCGGCAATGGCGGCCGCGAGCACACCCTCGCCTGGAAACTCGCCCAGTCGCCGCTCGTAGAGACGATTCACGTCGTTCCCGGCAACGGAGGCACTGCTGCGTAGGTGCACCCACTGCACTTGACGATTGATTCCTACGAAAGCTCCAATCGTACAAAAATCGTAACCAACTAACCATACCATGTGCATGCAGCGTGCCCAAGTGTGTCAACGGCGCCGGCGTCTCCCAGGACGACTTCGCCGCTCTGGTCCAATATGCCAAAGACAACTCTCTGAACTTCCTCGTTCCAGGCCCTGAGGCACCTCTCGTCGCTGGTATCACCGACTACTTCGAGGAGAATGCTCCTGGCATCAAGGTCTTCGGTCCCAGCACGGCCGCCTCCCAGCTCGAGGGCAGCAAGACCTTCTCCAAGGACTTCATGAAGCGCCACAACATCCCCACTGCTCGCTACGAGAACTTCGTCGACTACGAAGCTGCTCGCAAGCACCTTGACACCATCGACTACCGCGTCGTCATCAAGGCCGATGGCCTCGCAGCCGGCAAGGGTGTGATCCTCCCCGAGACCACCGAGGAGGCCCAGGCTGCCCTCAAGGACATTATGGTGTCTCACGAATTCGGCTCTGCTGGAAACTCGGTCGTCATCGAGGAGTACCTTGAGGGTGACGAGATCTCCATCCTCTCCCTTTCAGACGGCAAGGCCATCCTCTCCCTCCCTCCCGCCCAGGATCACAAGCGCATCGGTGAAGGCGACACTGGCCCCAACACTGGCGGCATGGGCACCTACGCTCCCGCACCCGTCGCCACCGCTGGCATCCTGGCCGAAATTGAGGAGAAGGTCCTCCAACCTACCGTCCGTGGTATGGCCGCCGAGAACCTGCGCTTCTGCGGCTGCCTCTTCTCCGGCTTCATGATCACACCTTCTGGCCCTCGTGTGCTCGAGTACAACGTCCGCTTCGGCGACCCCGAAACCCAGTCCTGCCTCGCTCTCCTCAACTCCGACCTCGCCGAGCTCATG
>Ga0265797_10010202_pt1 | contig 12001 bp, 6 predicted proteins | sample P2T30metagenome_FD_192433 | JGI IMG/M metagenome (GOLD analysis project Ga0265797, IMG submission 192433) | Plant litter microbial communities from East Loma Ridge, Irvine, California - P2 T30 | ecosystem: Environmental > Terrestrial > Plant litter > Unclassified | place: USA: California... | reverse complement strand
TCGCCGCACAACAACGATGCCGAGCTAAGGCTTCCAAGGCGTCTGATCCAATGGGAGGTCTATGTCATACCGGTCCGTCGAACCGCTCCCCTGCTCGCTGCAGTACCAACGACACACACAGCCGGAGACAAGGATTTCTCAGACAAGACGAACAACGGCACCGCGCGGCAGATGAGCAGTCAGCCACTGCAGCCTACGAATCAACCAAAGAACGTCCTCGGATCTACTCGCAATCGCCATCTCAGCAAAGGATGATGTTCCTCAACCTCGGCAACACGGTGGCAAAAGCAGCGGCGCCTTCTGACGGCGGCAGTGATACTGGTCTACTTGCATATGCGAGTGTGTGCATTGCGTGTGCCACAGCTCTGTCCGCGGGATCACGTCAGCACCCTTTGGAGAAGCGTTGACAGTTGAGGCCACTCCGTGGGCACTGAGAAGTGGACGCGTTCAAAGGTGACGATTTCGACAGTGACGGATCAACGTGTTTGATCGATGACAGGACGTTCGTCAATGGCTGCGAATTCCTCGAGAGAAGAAAGACGAGGAGAGTATGGGCTGGTCAAGCAGCACCAGGTTATGGCGCTCCGGCGATATTGGGACAGGATTTTCGTGGGCATGTAGTCTGAGTTGCAGTCGGATAGAGATCAATGTGAGCGAGTCTTACGTCAGCACCAGACACCCAGAGCTGTGATTACACGGGAATCATGCGAAGTGATGTTGTGCCGGATAGCCATACAAGGGAGAAGATGAGAGCGAGGACGTGACGCCCACTAATTTTCATAACATTATATCTTACAACCAATGCTTCCCTGCTGCTACGACAAAACAGCCCAATCTGTGTATCTTACAAGAAAAGCTGCGCATGCAACAGAGAACATCCTCCAAAGTATCGTACAACAACGAAGTTATCGCGCCTAAATAAGCGCCATACCCTTGAACATACCCTCCCTCACCTCCCTAACGACATCCCTGCGATCCCCACGTCCCACAAGCACGATACCCCGTCCTCTCCGTCCCATACGCCCAACACGTCCCAGACGATGGATGAAATCGATCGAAGTGTGCGGCACAGTGTACAGAATCACAGTCTTCGCCGCCGTCGTATCGATACCGCGCGAAGCAATATCCGTCGTGACCAGGACTTTTACGCCGCGCAGACGGCGCTCGCCGGAATCCGCTTTCTTCGCGTCTTCCTTCTGCTGCTTGGCAAGCTGCGCGGAAGTGGACGTGCCGGTGAAAGCGGCGAGGGTGGCGTCGGAGTTGCGGTCGGAGGAGTCGCGGGACAGGGCGGTGGCGTCGATGCCTTTGCCTCGTAGGTACGCGGCGACTTCGTCGGCTTTCTCGCGCTCGTTGACGAAGACGAGGATGCGCTTGTCGGCGGCGGTGGAGGGGCCGTCGCAGCTGTCGGCTTCTTTGCCCAGGTCCCAGATGACTTGGGCGCAGGTCAGGTCGCGGTTGCCTTGGTAGGGGATTTTGTCGATGTCGACGACGGTGAGTTGGACGCGGCGGGGGATGGCGTGCAGGTTGGGGGTTGTGAGGCGGCGGATGGAAGGGTAGCGTTTGTGGAGGTAGGTGTCGAGGGAGCGGGGGATGGTGGCGGAGCAGAGGATGAGTTGTTGGAGGGAGGGAGTGGCGCGGTCGATGATCGAGGAGGTGAGTGGCGCGAAGGATCGGTCGAGGAGAGAGTCGGCTTCGTCGATGACCAGGTGTGAGACACGAGAGAGGACGTTGGGGTCAGACTCGGTGATGCTGTTGAGGAGATGAGGAGTGCTGACGACGATGTCGATGCCTTGTGGTGAGAACAGGCGGTTGCGGATGATGGTGCTGCTGTAGTTCGCACTGATCATGGCGGCGCGGAACTTGACTGTGTGGGACAGAGATTTGACCAGAGCGCCCACCTGGGCTACGAGTTCTTGTGTCGGCACAAGGATGATCACCTTGGGGCGGCCAGTAGTGTGATGAGGGTCGTCGACTTCAGGTGAAGGCAACTCGTAGCCTTGACCGGATTTCTGCTTGAGCTGCTGCTTTTCTTGTTCTTTCGCTTCGGCTTCCTGCTGTGCTTCAAGTGCCTCAGCCCGTTTGAGTGCATCGATGACGGGGAGAACATATGCCAGTGTCTTTCCAGATCCTGTCTCGGCCGCCAGCAAAAACTGCTTCATCTCCTTCTTTGGTGGTATGATGGGTCCTTCTTTGAACTTCTTTCTCCTCTTTCCGTCTTCCGTCCCGAGCAGAGCAGGTATGGCAAGTCTCTGAATGGGTGTGGGAGCAATGTCGTCCAGACCTCCCAACGCTTGAACCGGCACAGATTCTTTGATCTCGTCCAGCAAATCGAACTCCTCGAATCGATCCCTCTCCGCCAATTCCAACTTCGTCTTGCTACGCCTCTCGTATGAAACACTTGCCAGAGCTCTCTGCATCTTCAGCGCCTTCATGGGTTCCTTCTCTTTGATCGGTTTTCCCCTGCCTCCTTTCACGTGTCGCATAACTCTCTTCTCCTCCGCTGCAGATGCATGTCGCGCTGCCTTTAGCTGGAGGTCCTTTGGGACTGTGGTGGTGTTCATGGCGTTGAATGGACTGTTGCGACTCTTCTTAACCGGTTTGCCATCTGCGTCGGCCTTCTTGGGGCCCTGTGCCACTCGTGCTGATAAGTCCATACGGGCTGGTTGTCGCTTCTGAAAGCTCGCCACGCAGCGAGTTTGTCGCCATGGTGCTGTGAGCGCCCTGGAGAAGGCATGCGCCTCGCAAAAAGGGCACGCCGAGGATGTGAGTCGAAGCATGTTGCGACGGGGTGTGTTGTCTTGTTAGTAGTAGAGCATTCACGTGCCGTCACATGTCCAAGTTCATCGATGTGAACTTTCTCCGTCCCAATCGGGAAAGAGCGCTCGGCTGGGGCCGTTGCAAGTGATTTTTGGTACGCGAGGCACGGTACCTCCGTAACCTTGCATCCTTGAGCACTGCTACTCCGCCGGCGCTCTCTCCGGGAATGAGGCCGCTTGGACGGCAAGAAACATGACGAAACCCGTTTCACGATACCAACTTTGACGTCGTGCTGTTAGTGCGGTGGCACTTGTGTGGATATATCTGAACGGTGCTCTCGGTGCCCTACCTCGAAGCATAAAGGTAGCGCCGGCTTGGACGTGCAAGGTTCTACTGTACTGCGAGTAATTGTCGATCGAGATGTTCGATCGTGCCTGAACTTAGTCAAAGCAAGATGGTAATTTGCATTGTTGGCGACGGGATTTTGAAATGGTATTTTAGTGGGCAGTAGGGCGTGCTACAGATCGAGATCTGATGCCGAAACTGGGAACCAGGAACAGGGAACCAGGGTCAGAAGATGCAGCTCGTGACCATTGGGGCCTTGGATGCAGCTCTTCGATTTGGGGGGATATAGCGTGGATAGATTGTTGATTGGCTTGTGAGGGGAAGATAGTATATGGCTGTCACCCGTCGTTACCAGATGCTGAGGCCTGTACCTTGCTGCTGTCTGCTGTTGAGCATGCGGAGAAGATACTGGCAAGGCTGTCACGGCACATTTGTCCCCTTCACGACTACGTGTACTGATCTATATTTGTCGTCTAGACGTGAGGGATATATACACGTGAGGGCCAACAGCTCCATCGAGTGGGTGAATGAGTGGGGAGTGAACTATGGACAAGTGGGCTCGGGATATGTTCCAGTCGCAAACAGGCTTTTCTCACATCCTACGTTGCGTGCTAGCAGGCAGTGCTATGCTATCCTCTCCGTGGCGTCGGCAAGGAAAGGCAATATCTGGCTCGTGATGCAGCGCATGGTGGAGAGCTGGGACGGGTTGCTGGGCAACCACGACGCTTTGGCCGCACTTGCGGCCGTTGTTTTGAACGCCGGCTGGAGCCGCAGCTTGAACAACACGGCGAACAGACGAATAGTCGACTTCACCATCCCGACTCAGGACCATTCACCACCTACTACTACTCCAACATCACCGCCATTTGCGCCCGCTGCCTGCGCACATCCTGTCGCACACGCCTTCACTCGCTCTGACCGCGCCAGACTATGCGATAATCACCCTCCATTCACTGCTGCATTGATCTTCTCCCTCGCCAACCAGCGCCGCCGTTGTCCGCACGGTCAAGCGCGCATTCCACGTCAACACCCGCGCCCCGTCTGACGGCGCAAGACAATGGACAACACCACCACGGTATGAAGCACCCCTAGTCACGAGACACCTCGTCCACCTTCCACCACTAAACCACCGCCATACTGACAAGATGGTGCGCCAGGTGCAACCGTTGCGCATTAGCAAATCCACGCCCACCGCCTCGCCAGAAAAACAGGCCGCCATGTCACGGCCACTGGCAGAGATCAGCTCCGGCTCGACCAGACGGAACTCACCCAGCTACAACCAAAGCACAAGGGTAAGTGCATGGAAATATTCTCGCCTCCCAACATCTACTGACAACGCCGCCAGAAGGTCGTCCCTGGACTCGAGCCCTCGCCTTTGAACGAGAACGCTTCTCCCTCGCCCACATCACCTTCCAAACCCTCACCACATGACTTCTGGTCCACTCGCAAGGGCATGTCGCCTACGCGCCACGAGTTCGAGGCCACACCAGATCGCTCACAGTCACCCTCGGTCATGTCTGCCAAGCGCCGCGCCAGCATCGAAAAGCTCCAGTCCGCCGGTCGGGTCAAGAGCAGCAAGATTTTCTCGCTCGAGAACAGAGACGCCTATGATCCCGAGATTGTCCCCATTGTTGAGCGACCCATCGCACACCGTCCTCAGACCGAGCAGTTTGTTCGCAACACATTCACACGTTTCGACACTATGCGAAACGAGAAGAGCCCGATTCGCGGTGCTGGCTCTCCTCGACCCATACACCTGCGTACGGAGAGCGAGAACAGTGTGGCCAAGCTGAGCCCTACCAAGCTCGCTGCCAGTGTCGCACTACCCGAGTCGCCTGAGAAGGAAGGCTCACCTTCGCCAACAAAATCAGCACTCTCTCGCATAAGCCAATTCGGTGCTACCTCACGTGCTGCCTTCGACCATGAAAGTGGTGCTTGGTCCGACGGCGAGGAGTGCGCGCAGACTCCCCGAGCCTTGCATCGCCACAACAAGAGCGTCACCTTCAACACTTCGCCACCCATGATCAACGAGTATGAAATGCAAACGCCAGAGCCATCCGTCTCAGCAGCCTCCGGCTCACGAGAGGGCAGCTACGATTCAGATGACTTCTATGATCAAGACATCAGCTTCGATCGTGGCAGCTCTGTGGACCCAGAAAGAGAAGACAGCTTCGACGATGACCTGGAGAACGTTGACAAGACACCTGTCGTGCTTCCTGAACATTGGTCGCGCATGTCCCCAGACGCCGCAGATAACAGCTTGGTGTGTGATGAGGACGATGTCTTCGACACTGCCTCTCCCTCACATCAACGACCCGTCCTCGGACGATCTGAGAGCGTTGCATCCGACGGCGAGTCGAGGCCATTGCCACCACTTCCTGGTCTCAGCGACAAGAAGCGCCGCGAGTCAGCACTCGTCGCTGCTGCTGCTCAGCGGGCATCTGACGCTGCACGCAACCTTCCCGCTCCTGCAAAGCGCAACAGTATCGACGACGGAGACGAAGAACAGACCGTCCATGCTGGCTCGTCACCTCTGGTTGAGCGCCCTCAAGAATTGAACGTGCATGACGAGTCCGAGCGCCCCTCATCCAAGCACCCAGCTCAAGAGGAGCAGAAAACTCTGAGTGACACAATCAATGGCTTGCCAAATGCTGATTGTCTCGAGGCTCAAGATGAGGACCTTTCCGTGCTGGCAGATCTTGACGACTACACAGGTGCGGCGCCTCGCATCAGCCGGGAGTCGATACTGAGGAAGGTTAGAAACACCAAGTACGACTTCGAGGATGAGGATGAAGACGAGGAAGGTGATGACTCTGAGCTTATGGATGAGCAACACAAGTTCCGACCATCATACGCTGAGCTGGCACAAATGCACCCGGATCAGCCTATTCCTTCCCGTGAGAACAGTATTGAGTCACGGGAGCAGCACATACCGAGACAGCATTCCATCCACGACGAGGAGGATGTTGTTATCAAGGAGGAGCCTGTGGATGAAAGCATCGATCTTGCCGCCATCCCCACCATGGACGAGACTCGCATGTCTACTCCTAGGTCTCCCTCTCGTCTCGATGACTATGACCGTCAGAGTTCTGTTCTCCATCATGAAGTTCGTGCTGACTCTTTCGAAGACGAAACTGACGGAAGCATGTACTCTCTTGATGAGCCCGAGCTGGAAAGCACCGTCCTCCATGAGCAGTCTGAGGAGGCTCCGGATGGCAAGGAGACTTTGCAAGAAGCTATGGAGCTGCTTACTGTGAAGGACTACTCTCAGGCTTCGCAGGAAACCCCCAAGGTTGAGCAAGCCGGCTTCTTGGGACTGCCAAAGTACCAAAACGCCGACGACGATTACAACTTTGGCATGAATAAGTACATCACACCCTCGCCACCACCAGCAAACGAGGTCACACAGCAGCTGGACACCGAGAACCTCCCGAAACTGCAGCCATCTACAACAGCTCAGTGGGCGCCCACTGAAGTTGAACAAGCACCTCAGACTGCCACCGAGACATCACGACCAGATACTCCTGATTCGGTTATTCACCACTCTACTGACATGGATGATGAGTATGAGGATGCTCAGGATGAGATGGACGACCAAGATGAAGACTTCGAGACTGACCTCGGAATGGAGCCCGAACACGAGCCTATGCCAGTACGTCAGGAGATCCCGGAGCGAAGGGCTACAATCAAGACCGGCGGTAAACTGAAGGCCCGTCCCTCTGGCACTCCGGCAGACTTCGGCGCAGTGTTCGACGAACCAAACACCGATGAGTTCCCAGTCCCTGCCATCCCTGCAGGCTACCAAGCCCAGATCGAGCAGGCCGACTCGTCGTTCGAATCTAATGAAGGCGAGGGTAGCAAGGTCGATTCTGGCATTGACAGCGAACATCAGCCTGCTGAGAAGCAAGAAGTGCGTCGCGACGGCGGCGAGGTCAAGCTCAACATTGACATCCCGGCTGTCGAGTACGAAGATTGGGGACTCGAACGCGAGTTTGATCGCGTTATGGAGGCTCAGAAGGTGTGCTCACCTCCTCTTTACAGTCCACATGGTTTTGGCACTAACGGTTATTCGCGCGAAAAGAAGGGTTACACCATGCGTGAGAATGACAAGCTTGTTGTAGCCTCTAACCGAAACTTCTCTGGGTCCAGTAACGGAACTAGCAGATCCTACGAGCCACCGTCATCCGACCCGATGGTGTCCCGTCCCTCCATCAGAAGTGCAAAGAGCAGCCCTCGCAAGCCTAGTGCCGAGCAATACATCAAGACCGAGCCTTGGACTGGCAAGCAGAGACGCAAGAGCAAGCGCAGCTCAAGCGCCAACCGCCCAAAGCTCGAGGCTGCACCGCCGCTCCCAGGACAAGAAAGCGCCGCGCTCGGTGTCGTTTCCGAAGACCAGCCAGCAGATGACGGTCCGGAAGGCGCAGAGAGAGGTCGCCTGTTCGTCAAGGTTGTCGGCGTGAAGAGCCTCGACTTGCCTCTTCCTCGTAACGACCGTGTCTACTTCAAGCTTACCCTTGACAATGGACTTCACTGCGTCACCACAGCACCGCTCGAGTTGGGCAAGAGTGCACCTATCGGTCAGGAATTCGAGCTTGTGGTTCACGACGATCTTGAGTTCCAGCTCACCTTGAACACGAAGCTACCGCCCAAGTCAGCTCCTCCTCCAACCCCTGCTGCTGCCGCTCCGACCACACCGTCCAAGACCCACCAGAAGCAGTCAAGCATCTCTCGTCTGCTCTCGAGCCCGAAGAAGCGCGCTGAGCGTGAGCGTCAAGAGCGCGAGGCTCAGGAAGCCGAGCAGCGTCGTCAGCAACAAGAGGCACAGCGCAAGCGCGCTGCTCTTCACCCTTCAGCTTGGGATCTTATGCATGACCTTGTCAACGCCGCAGACGGATCTTTCGCTAGATCCTACGTCAACCTTTCTTCTCACGAGCCGCGCTGCTTTGGTCGCCCGCTGACTGTAGACGTACCTTGCTACAACGAGTGGGCTCTTGAGAAAAACTCGATGGTCGTTAACAGCGTCCGCAGCAAGCGCGGTGCCCACGCAGGCCCTGTGAGGAAGCCGCCGTACATCATTGGCTCTCTCGAGCTTCAATTGTTGTACGTTCCCAAGCCCACTGGTGCTACCGACGAGGAGATGCCAAAGAGCATGAGCTCTGCTATTCGTGAGATGAACCGTGCACACGAGGTCACAGAGGTCACCTTCGAGGGTGTTCTGAGCCAGCAAGGTGGTGACTGTCAGGTAAGCACTGCCCTATTTCAAAGTCAATGATAACATGCTAACGAGAATCCAGCATTGGCGTCGTCGCTACTTCCGCCTGCAAGGACCCCGTTTGACCGCTTACCATGAGCACACCAACCAGAAGCGTGCTGTCATCAACCTCAGCAAAGCTGTTCGCCTTGTCGATGACCGCCGCACACTTCTCGCCGATCCTGTAGCACCGACATCGCCCGCGAAGCCTTCTGGGGGCAACCGACGCAAGAGTGCTTTCACAGAGGAGGACGATGGATACCAATACGTGGAAGAAGGCTTCCGCATCCGTTTTGCAAACGGTGAGACCATCGACTTCTACGCTGACTCGAAGGCGGCCAAGGAGGAATGGATGACCATGCTCGCCCAAGTCGTCGGCAAAGCTGATCCCGGCAACCGCAAGAAAGGCTGGACTGACCTTGTCTTTGCTCACGAGCGCTCCGAGGGCGCAAGAGAAGCTGCCCTTGAGCGTGAAGCCATCGAGAAGCCTCTCCTTGAGGGTCCTGCTGCTGCCGGCACGGAGGTTAGAGACTTCACCAAGCCGCCGGTCCCAACAAGACAGCCGAGTGACCGCAAGCCTGTTGCCAGCCACCAAAACAGGCAGTCAGCCTATGTGCCCGGCAGCGTCCCAGTGGGTAACAGGCCCGGCACCCCTCCTCTTTCGCCTCGCACCGGTCATCGCAGCCGTGATGCGGTAAAGAGCATGATCTACTGATCGACTCGCTTTCCGTTTAATACGTGTGTCTTTTGAGCGTTTCGTTGTTTTTGTCGATGGTTCTCGTGTTGGCTGGAGTACCTCGAGAGCGGGATGATACCACGACACCCTTTCTTTTTTCCTCTTTCTTTCTTCTTCTCGTTATCGTTCTTGTTCTTTCTTTTTTTCGTCTTGTTTTTTGTGTATCAGGGTCTTCGTTCTGTATGATACTGGAGTTTCAGGGCATCTCTAGTTCAGGGAGTTAGGAAAGTTGAATCTGGACCAGCGAATGAGGAAAGCAAAGCATATACATATTCACCTCGTTGTTTTTCTGAATCCTGCTTATCGTTCTTCTTTGTAATGATGGGGTCGTCGGCTGGTCGAGTACAGATAAAAGATCAAGAACTTCGTATATCAATTCATGAAGAACAAAAAAAAAAAGGTCTTCAGGTTTCAGATGACAGTTTCGTTGCACGCCTGAAGTTAAGTATGATGAATAATTGACACATCCTCCTCTCTCCGTGCAGACTGCACGCGAGGCTACTACTGACTGTTGCCAGGTGATGACATGTGGAAAGGGACCCTGATCGGTTTCATTTTACCGTTAGGGTACCATTCCGGCTGTGTGGTCGAAAAAAGGGGGAAGGGTTCAAGAAAAGGGGGATTGGATGGATTGGATATCTCGGAAGCGGTTCATTACGGTTATGATTTTTAGTGCATGTGGTTTTTCTTGGATGTGGAAGATTGGAGAGCTTGGAGGACTTGCTGCTGGTGGGATACGTTGATTTGGAAAGTTGATATGACTATGGATGATGGATGTAAATAAATATGCTGCTGCTGTACATGTATACATCTATCTTCCGCCGGGTCAACTGCTCCAAAGCATTTTGCATGAAACGCCCAGAGATACATGTACGTAGGTACCCTTTGGAAGGATGTTGCCGTTCCGGCACAACGCGGCAACCAACGCGTTACATACGCGAAGCGAGAAGCGAGCCTTCATCATCATCACCGAGAAACGAGAGACCCTGTGCTTTGATTTTCCCTTGAATGTTGACGTTAGGCTTTCTTCACAGGGCAACGCCCCACCCTCTTCGAATGCCCTGAACTCAGAAAAGTTCTTTGCTCGTTCGGCGACACGGCGCTAAAGCCATCAGACTCCCGCTAGCGCCCGCCAGAGCGCAGAGCGCAGCAAGTATATATTCTTCCCAGCGCAGCCAACCTCTCCTTCTCTTCTTCACGCGACTTTGTGAGTATCCCAGACAGCCCCATACTGTTCAATCCGAACAGCCTTTTCTTGGAGAATGCAGACGAACTAACGAATCTTGCTACGAACAGACTTCATAGAATCATTTCTATAGTAAACGTCCATAACTGTGTTCTCTACATGAGCCACAGACTCCAACCTGGCTGATGAGTCGATGCCCCGCGCCCAAGAGTGATGCCGACGTGCGCAGCTTCGTGCTGCGTGGCGATGATCTCAACCCTGCATGGTGTTCTGGCTTCGGCCGGCTGTGTTGGGAGGGTGCGGCGGTGTGTCTGACAGGTTCAATCTTCTTGTTTTATGCTTTCATCTGTTCGCTTTGCTCTGTGGGAGCGAGGCGGTGGGAGAAGGTTTCGGGGTTGAGAACATAAGATTGGTTTAGATGAGGTTCCGGGGATGGGAGGCATCAAGATGGCTGTGATTCACACATAAGTTGGAAGGTGTTAGCTCGACGGCGATTAACGAAGCCATAGATGTCGAGCATGCACAGGTGAAGTTGCTGGGAAAGCTACACGACATGCCGTCACCGCGTCATACAGAGCTCTGATAGTGCATTGGCGTACTGTCTTCTTCCATTCATGCACAAGCTCGCTTGATCTGAACGCCTCGTTTTCACGGGCTCACTCTACAACCCTGCTGCCTGGTCTCTTGCAAGCGCAGCCGCAGCACCGCTGGTGTTCGCTGCATCCGTGTTGCGCGGAACGTCTTTGATGATCCGGGCGGGATTGCCAGCGACGACCTTATAAGGCGGCACGTCCTGCACACGTCGATTGTCAGTTGAGGTCACTCAGTAAGCCTATCAGACGCATCCAGCCAACTCACCTTGGTCACAACACTTCCAGCACCCACAGTCGAGCCCTTGCCAATCCTCACACCAGGCAAGATAATCACGTTGCCGCCGATCCAGCAGTCTTCTTCAATCCACACCTCCTTACCACTCTCTGGGCCCTCTGTACCCTGTCGGACGTCGGGGTCAAGAGGATGGGTTCCAGAATATATCGACACATTGGGAGCGAACAACGTGCGAGCACCGATGGATACAAGGCAGGTGTCGATGATGGTGCAGTTGAAGTTGATGAAGACGCCTTCACCCACGCGTACGTTGGTGCCGTAGTCAATGTGAATTGGTGCTTCGACCCAAGGATCGGTGGCGAAGAGTTCTTCGTCTTCGTCTTCTGTTGAAGCTGGTGGAGGGAGAGTTTTGTCGTCTGCTACGATTCTACGTGGGTGTTTAGTTTTGTGATTTCTTACATCCGTAGGGGCTATATGGCAGTATGTCACTCACGCTCTCCAAAGTTCAACTTGGGCCCTTCGATTTGTGAGGTCTGCATTGTTGAACTTGTTACAGGCTGCAGCACATCGTCGACGGGCTTTGACCAGTTCGGGCGTGAATGCGTAATAAAGCTCACCTCGGAGCGCACGAGCTGAGTTTTCGGACATGATAGTGAGGAGCAACTTAGATCAAGCCAGGTAACGTGTAATAGAAGTGCCACAACAACTGTACAGCTTCATCGTTGTACACAAGAGACGTGGCTCGTCGTCAGCCATGGGGTTGACAGGGTTAAGTTAGCCAGGGTTGCTTACCAAATCATCGAGCTACTGCAAGCCCCACCTGCATCTTCGCTTCCTGACGCCGCAATCGCCAACACACCTAGCTCCCACCATGTCGTTGAAATATGGCCTGAACCTC
>Ga0265797_10010201_pt1 | contig 12002 bp, 14 predicted proteins | sample P2T30metagenome_FD_192433 | JGI IMG/M metagenome (GOLD analysis project Ga0265797, IMG submission 192433) | Plant litter microbial communities from East Loma Ridge, Irvine, California - P2 T30 | ecosystem: Environmental > Terrestrial > Plant litter > Unclassified | place: USA: California... | reverse complement strand
ATCGTTTGGTGAGCCTCCGTTCATCTTTATCGTGAGTTCGCTGAGGTGGCTGATTGAAGTGTCATCAACCGCGGGCGTGATCGCGTTGATATCCGCAAAGACGGACGCATTGGCAACAGGCTGAGCGTAGTGAGTCTGGACGATAGCGATATTGCCTAGGCTGGGTAGACTGCCAAAAGAGACAATCTCAGCAGCATCTGTATCCTTCGCGGAGCCGACCGTGGAAAAGTTATATATAGCATCGAGGACAGCAGCGAAGTTGTTCTCCGTAAAAATGCGCTGACCACCCCACATCTTCCCAAGTGGGAAAGCATCCATCTTAAAATTGGTGACAATGCCAAAATTGTTGCCGCCACCACGGAGAGCCCAGTACAAGTCGGGGTAATTCTTAGGGGTAGCGGTTACAACGAGGCCACATGCGGTAACGACTTCATAGGCAGCGATGTTGTCGCATGCCCAGCCTCGCTTGTTGGAGAAAAACGAGATGCCACCACCAAGCACAAGACCTGGAACTCCGACTGGGGCCATCTTTTTCGTGATCAGTAGAATCCTGGTAGATTTGTAGGCATTTGGCTTACTCTGCCTCCAACAACATTGACACCAGACTTCTCCACTGTCTTGTAAACATCGACCCATCGATTGCCGGGACCAACATTTGCATATTTCTTATCATTGGACACCACGACTTGGTTCATACGCTCCATAGAGACGGTAATTCCACCCGCAATGCTTGAAGCCCCTGCAAAAGCGGCATGGCCACCACCCTTGATAGCGAATGGACACTGGGCCAAACGAGATATCAATACCAAGGAAGACACCTCAACTGTGTTGGTAGGCTTGAAGACGCATTGTGGATCCAAACTACCCTGCTGAACGCTCCAATAGCTACCGGTGAAATCGTCATAGGCGCTCGATCCTCCAAGCAGGACCTTACTGCTACCATAAATGAGCTGTAGGGAAGAACACTAAAAGCACGTCAGCCTGCTTGAGGAGAAATTAGGTCGTCAGTTGAGCACTTGCAGCAATGGAGCAACCGTTGAGAGCTGGTCGCTCTGCTAAGCCAGCGAGCTCTGGTATAGCGGAGACATTGACACCATTGGAAATCAGCGCCTCCGTAACGTTGAAATCTGCCGGCTCGAAAGTGCCATTGTGTGCCAAGACAACAGCTATGAGGGCACCAAGCGAAATGAAAATCTTCATCTGGAACAACTGTGCAGGGGACACAGGGAAATTTGAGAATCCCGGATATCATGATTATGTCGTGCCATTCCATTTATATTTACTTTTTTCCCATCCTGGAAAGCGGAGCAATCTGCCGGAGGCCACTGGTAGGTAGGTACGCACGGGGCTCATCGCTCGGGCTTTCAAGGCCAAAATGCTGCATAAGCGGGTGATTAAAGCCAGGATGGCTGCACGCGACGGTTGTACCGCGGTCGCAAGTCCATGCGTTGGTGACTTTCCACCGCTGCTTAGTATTTGTTCGAGAAAAGGATCCTATGATGTGTGGTGTACGTTATTTATAATACAGTACAACGGCATGTGCCAACCAATTCTACCCAAATAGCCCAATAGAGTTCAGCCAGAGTTCTGGGATGCCATAATAGAAATGCTGGACCTGATCGTTCACAGGCTACTGTTGGTCATATTAGTAGACTAGTGACGAACGGAATTGTGATGAGACGGAAGTGCATGTGGATCCCAGGAGCCAAGAGCCGCTAGAGACGCCGCATCCGGATGGTTCAAAGTATATTATTACTGGGATGACCATATCCACGCAGGTCACAGGGCGTGAGACTTGTATAGCTCCATTTATTGCGTAGATACAGATGTGTGTTCCGGTGTTTGCCCAGGTATCATCCATGAGCATTTGGGAAGCATGATTCGCAGCAGCTCCCAACCGAGACTCCTTCTCAAAATCCGTCGCAGTGAATTTGTTGTCGAAATTGATTATTGTGAATCCTGGGCACAGCAGTCAAGAAGAAGTTTGCGAAGAATGCTGGATGTATACTTGTCAAGACTGTTGTACAACCTGTGTAAAACTCCTGACCGGTGAAACCTAGAAATTTGTATGGTTACATGACTATGTACATTTAGGCAGCCAAACGGGACTCTCCACCATCCTCCGTGACCCTATCGCGGACATCGATCTTCAGAAATTGTCCCGTCGCCTTCACCAGGCTGCCGTCCTTGTTCTGGCTCATTACAGCGGTCGGTGCATATACCAACGCCTCGCCGGTGCTCAGATTTTCAATCTGGCGTAGCATGTTCTTTTCGTCGTCCATGGCAATGATGTGCCTCTTAAGTGCAGAGTACCAGGTAGGGCTACTAAAGCGATGGATTATAGTGATTGAACAGAGTGCAATTAGCTCATTCGCCACCGTGGGCTCCTGTGTTGATATGATGACGCGAAGACCTTCGTGTCGCATCTCGCGGATAGCTCGTGCGAGGCCATCAGTAAAATAGTTGGCGCCGGGAGTATCGCCCATGTACTTGTGTGCTTCGTCCAGCACAACCATCTTCCCGGTGGCGGATGACTTGAGAAAATTTTCCATGCCGAGCTTGAAGAGGACACAAGCAGTGGCTGACGAAAGCTGATTGTCGGACAGATCCATGATGGTGATCTCACCGGCCGCGTACTCGGGCTGTGGAAATCTACCCGTGAGGTCTAGGAAAGATTCGAGTACTTTCAGACGATTGTCGAGCGTCTTCCTCTGTTTGGGATCGAGGCGCTCCTTCTTCAGCTTCTGTCTGAATTCTTGGTAGTTGAGTGGAGCATCATCACTGAGCGAGTTACTTGCCATGTTGCGGAGGACTGCCTCAACAATCGACATGTACCTATGTTGAGCAAAGGCTGTTAGCGCTTCTCCGGTAATACATTTCGAGGAACCTTACATCGGTTTTACCGCCTTCTCGTCAAACGCCATGAGCTTCGTCATATCATGGATAGTGAGGGTGTTGGCATTAAGATAAAAGGGTATTGCCTTCACATTAGGCAATTCTTCATAGCGCTTTCCTATTGCCTTATTGGAAGGCGATACTAACACTGTAACCCTCTTAGCATGATGATTGTCGAAGCCAGGTTTTGATGCTCCCAAATATGCAACTTCACTGATGTTGCCACCATCGCTACTACCATAACTGAAGACGAGGCTAGAGACCGAACCGTGAAGGCGACCAATGTTTTCAGAGCAAATCATTGAGTTTTCGAGCAAGCAGGCTGTCGTATGGCTCTTTCCGCTACCCTGAACGCCGCAGATGAATGCTGAAAAGGGTGTGCTAGGATTGGAAAAGACCTGTGAACTCGGCAAGGATACATCGTATCCTGCGAGACTCCCTAGAAGACCGTATTGTGGTACCAGGTCTGTGGAGTACTTTTCGACGATCTCTCCGGAAAGCAAAGGCCCTTGCCGAATGTCACGCTCGATGATGTTGGCCTTTCCGCCGTTCCGACCCTTCTTCAACAGCAAGCTGAAACGGCTGAAGTCAGGGGTGTCACTGAAATTCGCCGATTGAACAGATGCATTGAAATGGTCTTGGGTAGCAGGCTGACTATGACCGTTGGCGAAGGTGAGATTAGTAGGTGCAGAAGCGGATGTGTCAGCAACAGTACTGTTACGTTGGCCATGACCGCCGGTGCGGTGGGAAGTGTTGGGTATAGAAGCAGAGGCGCTAATAATAGAAGGCTGACTATAACCATTGGTACGGTTGAAAGTTCCAGACGGAGGAGCAGATGCGCTGGCGATAGTAGGCTGGCCATGACCGTTAGTAATGGAGGTATGAGGCCCAGAAATGGATGTGCTGGCAGTGGTAGGCTAGAGTCGGTTTCGTTAGCTTTCAATCAACGCCTGCCAAAGTTCCATCTCACCTCTTTACCAGATGGAGCCTTGGATGACTTGGCAGCAATGGGTGCCGAATCTTTCTTCATAGGTGGAGCGGAGGCCTGCTATAGTACTTGTCAGATCCAACTCGACAGATGCAACTTTGTAATGCTGTACCTGTGTTGTATCTCCAGAAGTTTTCGGCTTTTTCGACGATGAAAGGGTGTGACTCGCTGACTGGGCGGATCCGCTCCTGCCAATGGGATCAGGTTGAGTATTGGCAGTGCTTTCACCAGACGTCTGTTTAGTACTTTGTTCTCCCCCGTTGAGCTGCATCTTGTCGCTCGCGGTACTGTCCTCCAGTTTCGCATATTTTCTTTCGCCCCTGTCGGGTAATGCCGGCTGAGCCCCCCCGGAGACGAACAGTGGTATATTGCTGCTTTTGCCATTTACTGGAGACACTGACTGGCCAAAGTTGAAAATGGTCTCTCTGCGTATCTGCTGTTCAGCGCTAAAAGAAGCCAATGCAGCTTGGAACCGCGCACTTTGGGATCCGGCGCTGCTTTCAATCATAGCTGGCTGTTCAGCGAGAGGAAGAGGCGATGCAGCAGACTGGAGGGTGGTTATGTGCACTACATGAGGGGTAGAGGACGGCAATGCTGCTGGCGCTGTTGATTCTGCTATTGACCATCCATCTTTTGATGACAACGAATCTGATCGTTGCAAGCTTGGATGTGGTGGGTCCGAAGGTTGCGCAGGCGACGTTGATTTTTCAGATAGCAAAGGTGGGGATGACAAAAACACCTCCCCGACAGGTTCCGAGGCCCAAATGCCTGGGTCGCAAGACTGCGACATCGTCGGAACCTGCATCGCCGAAGATTCCGATAGTGCGGGTTCGGGGGCGGAAGAAGACCAGCCCATATCATTCGGCGATGGCGCCGGTACTGTCGAGATGGGCGATGAGACGGTGTTTGGGTTCGGGTGTTGTGGCGTGGAGGTCTGTGTTGATCCGTGCATGGCCCGTTTGTCCCCGCGAGCCTTGGCCCTTTTCTTTTGTGTTTCAGGCGGATGGGGTAAGCTCTCTGCATGGCCAGACTTTCGAAGCCTGAGATTGGTTAGCATGTATTGATTGCATTTGTGTGCTTGCCTACCGAGTCAACTCTGACACTACTTGAGCATGTTCATTAGCCGGCTTCATAGCCAGAAGCTTAGCTGTGAATGATTTCCAGCCCATAAAGCTGCCGCCGGTATTACAGAATCCCTTCTTGTAGTACACGTCGTGGATCCAGCGACTCATTTCTCCTTGTGGAGAAGAACTTGTTTGTAACGGACCATCTGGCGCGATATCTTGTGGAGACGTGGGCAAGCCCGCTGGTTGCTCAGGACTTCCAGAGAGCAGTAGTGCGTCGCTACTACGGTTGACTACGTTTTCGTCGCTTTGATCCATACTACAGAAATGGTCAACATACCTCGACGATGCAGAGAACGGGCTCAAACTTACTCGGCTTGCATAGGTTCATTGGCCATGTTTGTCCCACGGTTGTCGTTAGGGGTTGGTGCCTGGGCTGAAGATTCTGAGGGTTGCGTACTTGGGCTTTGCGACGAGACTGAATGCCCCATCTCGTTAATGTCTACCACAGGCAGCGATTTTGCAGTTTGCGGCTTAGGTATTTTGACTGCGAATAACTCAACTTGAGCACGAGTACGGTGCTCCTTCCTCCTCCTCCTCTCGACCCAAGGAAGAAGCAGAGCGTTCTCGTCCCCGCAAGCACCTTGAACACGAAGCCTACAGTGTGTTAGTAAACCCATATGTTGTTGTGTTCGCGTGTTCCCATACCACCGCAATGCATTCAAGATTGCTTTTCTGCGAGTAGTAGGCATTCGTACATAGAGCCGATCTCGAAATGCGTCCCATCCAACGAAGCTCTCACTGACCCCACGGAACGCGAAATTGTGATAACGCTTGCGAATTGCTTGGTGCCTCCCCTGGTTCCCCTGAGGATAGTTCTTCTCATACCGAGGCCAATTTGGTCGGCTCAAATCAGCCCCAAAATATTTGGCATCTACTTCTGCTGCCTCCATATTTTCGATTTCGAAACTGCTATCATTCAGCGCGTGGATTTTGTGGAAGAATTGGTGTAGGCTACTTTCTGACGTATTTTTCGGCCTTTGCCCGTGATTGTACAGTCCTATCCTCAGTGCTGTTTGGATCAGATACAAAGACGTAGTCTCTACAGAGTACTTGGATCACGTCACTGCGGTCAATGAATTCACCTCGACCATTGACACCACACTCGTACATATCTACCTAAGATTTCATCAGTACATAAATAAAGGATAGGGCTGGTGAGACCAACGAGGGCCATTGCTTCGCCAAGACTATGTGCTGTTAGGAACTTCAGACAACAAGGCAGCGGGTGCCGGCATACTCGCAAAGGAATTCGTAGAGACAAGGTTCATATTCCGGATAATGCTTGGTCAGAACGGCTTTTAAGACGTTAAAGTCGTGCTTTGTCCAATAATCCATGCTAATGCCCGCGCGAATTACCAGTCGCTGCGTATTGTACCTTCCCACCCATTCTTCTATTGGCAGCTTTTTTTCCACGGCGTTCGACTGGGCAGAGCCCGCAGTCCCGCACATGATGACAAAAGAGCGTAGGTATCGAGTGACTTCAAGTAGGGAGTTCTGGCTGGCGGTTAACACTCGATTCAGGAGGTTGAGATGAGTGAGCGGCGAAACTTTAGTTCCGGCCCGATTGTTCCCGGTACCTATGCATATGTACAGGTGGCCCTTGCGTCGACTCCATTTTGATCGCTGCTAAATTACCGTGTTTTGGTGTTTGCCATACTCAATGCCTACGCCGATTTCACGCTCGACTCGTGAATACACACCGACTCATGGCGCCACGCGAGACGCCCCTGCTGCTCGAGGTGATGACAACGCTACCAAGGTACCTATGGAGGAGGGTGTAAGTTGACGACTTTGAAATTGTTTGCTGTCGTCTATTACTGTCGTTTAGCGCGGTAATGGTAGGTGGTTGCCGTCCTTACCATAGTGTGGTTAGCTGTACCACGGTACGGATTTCCACGCGCGCATGGGGCGCTACCTATTTAGCAAGCAACACCGCCTAGGCCGATAACTCTACCATTTGTTAGAGTAATGTGTCGAATCGTCATCCTACCACAAAATGAGCCCTGCTCAACGCGATTTCGAGCATCTCAGCTCGCGTGATTTTTTTGATTTTTTAGGAAGGGGGTTTACGATGTGGCAGTACCCACGTGATTCGATGTTTCTCATCTTAAAAGTCGGTGCTTAATGCAAGTCAATACATGTATTATCTCTGGACATGGTATGTCATGAGGTATATAGCCAGGCGATGCATATCACGTGAAATTGAATTGTGGAAGAACAAACGGCTCTAGGAGACTACAAAGGTTCAAATGCAGAGCTTGTCACTTCGCTGCTGTTCTCGAGTACGTAATTTCGCACACCATGGACACGATAATACGCTCTGCCGCTACAGTTTCAACGTTACTCCCATACCTGGGTGAGCATGATTTTTCAATGAGGAACGCTTTGGTATGCATCACCGTGGTACGTCAGTGAGAGCCATTTGGTCTTTGAAGTAAGACCCCACACTAACCAACTATTCGCAGTTTAGTGCAAAACTTATCAGAAGCAATTCTATATAAATATTTCCCTTCTCATACCTCCTAGCTACTCATCCAACTCCATTTCTGCACATGACCCACTCGAAACGTCTACCATAATGAGCGACACCAGCGAAACGACCCTTTGTTCGGAATCTACCACACGGCGTGCTGTCTCTGATATTGCAGAGCATCTTGAATTTTTTTTAAAAACCGCAGACGAAGAGTCGCGATTCAGCAGCAATGTCATCAAGCGACCAGCCAAGGTTCGCCACGCACTAGAGTTTCTTCTTGGAGACATACCTTTGAACCGTCTCGCCTACCAGCCGCTGCCTCGATCGTTTGTAACTGACCCCTCTCTACCTAGGAATTGGAGCCTTGTGTCCCTCATGGATGTTACAAAATGCCTTCCCTCTGCGTTTTCGCACCCTGGCAGGCTCTTAGATGCGTCAATGCATATTATCCGGTCGGATATACAGTTCATGACGCTGGTAGATGCCGCAGCCTACTTGCCAGTCGAGACACAGTCCTCTCTTGTAAGAGCAGCAGTCTATATTCTTCGCACGCTCCAATGTGAGTATGACGAGGCTAAAGACTCTCTATGGCGTCACAATATCGGCACTCTGGACGACACACCGCATAGGGAAGAGACCATCCGCGACCTCATACATAACTGTCGGGCTCATTTGCTCACCCTGAAACTGCAGTTTTACAACGCACGTCTTCGGGGAGAGTCATATGACAAAGTCATGAGCGCCATGAAACAGGCTTCCATAGATCTTGGTTCACCTGCACGAGATTATGGATACGATGTCTTAACCGAGGCACTGGCGACAATGCATGCGATTAGAGAAGAGACGTGGATATCCTTCCATGAGGAAGTCACCCTGGAATGGGCCGGGACTCCCATCCCTGTCGAAGACGTCTCGACGCCTCTCGAGGATGATGCCGACGAAGACTGCGTCATCTGCCAAGACAAGGTCACTTCTTCAGGTGTGCGCACGTCATGCCAACATACCTACTGCCACTCCTGCCTCGAAACTTGGATCCACACCGCAAAAAAGACTAGTCACACCTGCTGTATTTGTCGCGCAGAGCTTTTTCCGAAGCCAGAATACCGTGTTGTTGAAGACGGTCGGGACTATGACACAGAGATGGACTGGATTGGGGATACAGTATATAAGCTGACAGCAATGTATGAACTCACGCGTCGTTTTTGGGAGGAAGTCGATCTCGATAAGAAGATCTCGAGATGCTTTCGAGCAGCTGGTGAAGAGCGTCGGGGTAACCAAGGCTAGGATACCATCATCTTCCCGGTTCATTTTACGCCAGGAGGGTTGCGTTTTCGCTTAGAAGAAATGATTGCCGGGCCTAATGTTAAATACCATATAGTAATGCAGGGAAGAGGCCAGATAGTAATTTCCAGTCGGACAGGCTTTGTTACCCGTTTGGACTTTTTTTTTCTTGGATCTATGATACCCCCTATAGTTAGCATCACGAAACAATTTTCAGTCATGTTCACGCTTTCAATACATCAAGAGAGGATTCGAAACAAATCAAAATAGTGATACAGCATCTTCATTGTCGCCTGATGTAGCCTCTGCTACTACTCGGGCATGGTGTACCCAATCCTCCACCACTAACTACACCTATTCTAATCCGGACTGATCTCATAATATGAACAATGTATACATATGTAATTTTAGTGTTTTCCATCCCCAAGTTCGTGTCCACCAAGTCCATGTTGCTAAAAGGAAACTCGAGCGTATGCGGAAACTCGCTTACGCGCCGGGGGTGCGGCGGCAAAGAGGACGGCCACGCTCCAGTGTGTTGGGGTCGCAGGTCAATCGGCTGTCCTCGATGCAGGTCAAAGTTGAGCCACCTAAGTCTGTGTTAGCTTTGAATGGTGCAGTATCAGACTACATGTAAACTTACAGTTGTTGATGCTGTCGGGAACGCATCGGCCACTCTGGCCGTTGACATTGCAGACATCCTGCTTCAAGCTGGTGTTTGCGACGCAGCAAGCGCCAGTGGGAACAGGGCGGTTGGCGTTGGCGCCTTGGGGGATAGCAGCCGCAAGAGCGGAGAGGGCGAGGACGATGGCGGTGGTGGTGAACTGCATGTTGAGTGATTTAGGTTTAAGGTCTCGAAATGAGGGTGATGAGGCTGTAAATGATTATGATTTTAATGAGTGACCGGCCAGCGGAAGAAAGAATGGAATAGGTAAATGGAAGGTGGTGTAGAAGGCTGGAGTTGAAGATGCTGATGAGGCTTCTTTCCAGGCGGCCCAAGGCACCTCTTATACATCTAGGGAAGGCTGAGGCACTGCAAAGTCACGATGCATGACCTATTCAGCACCACCACCCCTTCGCATAGAACAACCACCGGTAGATCATGGCGAGACAAACACAAAACAACACACTCGGTTATTTCGGCCTTGAAAACGCGGTTGAACGACTGAATCGAGCCTGGGGAACGGTCGCATGAGGCACCACATGTCCTTGGCCATGAGGCAACCCGGCAGGAGGCAGATCGCGACACGCAGATCACACAGGAACGCCAGCAGGTTGTAGTCTGTGCTGCTACGCGACGTTGGAAATGATAGCGCGAAGGAAGAAGAGATGAAACCGTCATGCTGTCTTGCCGTTTGGGTGGCTGGTGTGAAACGCTAGCTCCCGCGATGCCAGGGCTCGTGCGCCACGACCGGCGCTACGGTGAGCGGTACGATGCTCCCAGTCCTTCCACAGGGAACGCCTCTAGTTCACCGGTTTCACTATATGCCTCTTCGCTATACATGCTCATTGCTGGGGTGTTCTGAGAGCGAGCCGTCAGTCCGGTGATTGCGACATTGAGTTGTTTGGACGGTAATGAGATCGACTCCCTTGTTGCAACGCTTGGAATAGGTATCGAACAATTGCCTCAAGGCAGAATCAAACGGAGTATCGCCATAGCGAAACGACTTCATGCACATCTATCTTTGCCATGAGGTCTTGCTTGGGCCATTTCCCCCCTCTTTTTATGACATCCTAGCAGTCAGTGGCGATGCTGAAACGCGGCTGTAGCCGCTCAAAGTAGGTAGTAAGCCTCTTCCGTTCTGTCTTTTACTGAGAAGCTTCTAACAATCTGATACAGATCTAATTTCTTATCTCACAGAAGCGGCATTTTGTCAGCATGTCCAGTCCGTCCTGCGGAGCATGTCCCACGCGCCACTTGGCAGGTTTGACATGTCCGCTGAACCGCGACCTATAGTATGAGAGCGGCCACCCGTGCTCGCTGCCCTACCACCAGGCTCAGTATCGAGTCTCGGGAATAGCGCACTCATTCTGTGGGCAGTTTGAACAACTACTGCATCCTTCAGACGGATTGACGCAATGAAGCGTTGAGTCGTTCAACGACATTACATCCGTGGCGGAGAATCGCTATACATGAATCCTGATCTCCAATGACTGGCAGCCAAAGACGAAACAGAGTCCACTGAAAGATATGGTGTGAAGTACAAGTGAGGGCCAAAGGCCAATCAGAGAGGATTAGTCAGGTAGTGTCTAAACCCGTGTTGGTAAGTTCACCCAAGCGGGCTTCGGCGAAACGTACCTCCACATACTTCTCTCTATCTTTCTTCTCCTGTACAATTTCATTGGGCTAATGCAAACTCGTCGGTAGCAATCTTTCTGCCCATCAAAAATACAACACGTAGCATAGTTAGGCCAAAGTCATAATTATAGCGTCCAATGTACAAGACAAGAGTTTTGTACGTATGTATGTATTTTTGTCCATAAGTACAATGATGCTCTCCAGGTTGGTAATTAGCAGTTGATAGAGCTGTGAGCTTCCTCAACTAACACCGTCCCCCACCTGCAAGACTCCAACCACTTGGCAGCCGTTGACCTGTAGCCATGCCCAGACCACATGCACTTGTCGCACTAATGGCATAGGTTACGCCATTTGCTTTCACATTGGCCTCTCCTCCAGCGGGGATACATCCACTCCCAACAACAGCAGAGTTGAAATTCAAGATGTTGGCAACGCAGTTGGCCGAAACAAGGGCGGTAGGAAGGATGGCAACAGCGAGTAGTGCAATGGTCTTGAATATAGGCGCCATATTCTGAGAAGGGATTAACGTAATGATCTTACACCCTTTCTTGACTGCTACACTGACTGTAGTTGTGCTTGGGTTAAGCAAGGTAAACCTAGCAATAGGAGAGTTAGTGAGCAAGACCAAAAAACTGGGCGAAGAGTAGTTTACCAGGAATATAGGGTTTTTGAGTTCAGGGAGATGTTTCGTTGAGTGTTAAGGAGGAGAGAATCGGTGGAAGAAGACGCGAGTTTATATAGATAGAGACTGTCAAGGTAACTATTCCGATTCCCTTGACAACTGAACGACTACACCGACATCGTGGACTCTGATAAGCACTTAGCACCTACGATTTAGCTGAGAGCAGCCAAGGCCCCGTACGCCGTGATCTACACCAGTCTCAAGTCCCATAGTCGGGGAATCTGATCGAACTGGTTGTTCTAGGCTCATCCTCTCGTATT
>Ga0265797_10010199_pt1 | contig 12004 bp, 8 predicted proteins | sample P2T30metagenome_FD_192433 | JGI IMG/M metagenome (GOLD analysis project Ga0265797, IMG submission 192433) | Plant litter microbial communities from East Loma Ridge, Irvine, California - P2 T30 | ecosystem: Environmental > Terrestrial > Plant litter > Unclassified | place: USA: California... | reverse complement strand
TGAGGCGCCACACTAGCACAGTTTTTAAGCGTTAGTTATCAAGCTGAAAGGCCGTGCCCGCCTTGTGCGGCGTGGCCAGAAACGATGTTTTGGTGCGGCGGATACGCAACAGCGCCAAGCACATGCACCAAATGGCGTAGGGCAAGCGCAGCACCGCCGCCAGCACTTGACGGTTGTAGAGGCGAGCGGGCAGGGCTAGCAGCAGCGTGGCGGCTAGCGTGGCCAGCAGCCCGCCCCACACCAGCGGCGACGGGCCCACCCGCAGCCCCAGCAGCCAGGCTACCGACGAGCCACCCACTAGCAGCCCAAGCAGGGCTAGCAGCAGCGTGCGCGGCACCAAAAACGCTTGCACTACTTTATTGAAAAACTCGACGTTGCCACCCAGCAGCGCCGGGATGCCCTGGCCGGCGTACTTCTTCAAGAACTCCCACTGCGAGGCTAGCCAGCGCGTGCGCTGCTGGGTGAATACCTGGGCGTTCTCAATCTTCTCGTCGTAGACGTACACCTCATCGAGGTAGCAGATTTTCTGCTGGTCGCGCGCAATGCGGAAGTCCAATTCCTTGTCCTCACCCACCGTTTCGCCGATGCCCGTGAGCAGGCGCTGCAAGTAGCCATACTCGAAGGCCATGCCCGAGCCGATGAGCGCCGACGACAAGCCCACCGCAAACGGCCCCTTGCGGTAGATGTGGTTGTTGATTTCTTCGTTGCAAGTGTCGAGTAGGGCGAAGGCGGTGCCCTGGTTTTTGGCGGTGCGGTGGGCCTGCACCACGCGGTAGCCGGCGGCAAATGCCCGGTTTACCTCGTTGAGAAAGCCCCGGCCCATCACGTTGTCGGCGTCGAGCACCACGGCAATGTCGAAGGCGCTGGCAGGCAGCACTGACAGCGCTTGCAGCAGGGCCTTGCCCTTGGTGCTGCGCTCAAACTGCACCTCGACCACGCCGATGCCTTGGCGCTGCATGGTTTGCACCGTAGCCGGCTGCAAGCCATCAGCAATCACGACCACTTGAAAAACGCCGTCGTACTGCTGGGCTAGCGCGGCTTGGCTGGTTTCCAGAATCACGGCATCTTCCTTATATACCGGCATCAGCACGCAAATGCGCTGGGGCGCAGTGCCGGGCGCCACCGCTGGCAGCGGCTGGGCGCGCCGGTGCCCGGCCACCGCAAAAAACAGCAGGTATAAGCAGTTGAGCAGCAAGTAGGCGGCTAGGGTATAAAGCAGGCCGCTGAGGATGGATAAGACTAGCGTCATAAAAGCGAAGGGATTAGTGCAAGCCGCTGGCGTGCTGTATGTTCCAGCGCAGGCCGCGACCTAGCGCGCGTAGGTGGGGCCACTCGCGCTGGGTCGCGTAGCGTAGCGCCTGCTTGGGTAGGGCGGCGGCCACAAACACGAACGTGCTGGTGAGGCGGGCCCAGCCCCGGCTGTTGCGCCGGATGAACAGCAGTCGGTTGCGGTTCATGTAGTAGGTTTTCAGCACCGACGACTTGCCGACCGATACCGACTCCTTGTGGTAAATCGTGGAATTGGCCACGTAATGGCAGGTAAAGCCCGCATTCTTGATGCGCTCGCACCAGTCCAGCTCTTCGTAGTATAGGAAGTACAGCTCGGCCATAGGGCCTACAGCTTCGAGCACGCGGCGGGGTACCAGCATGGCGGCGCCGTCGGCTAGGGCCGTGGGGAAAGACGTGTCGTGCTGACCCTGGTCGGCTTCGAGGTGGCCGATGGTGATGCTGCGGCCCGTCCAGGGGTTGATGCCACGCGAGCCAGCATACTGAATAAGGTGCTCGCCGTCGAAATACTTGATTTTGGGCGAAGCAATGCCGGCCTTAGGGTTGTTTTCGAACAGCTCGACTAGGGGCTCCAGAAAGTCGGGCTCCACCTCGGTATCGTTGTTCAGGAAAAGCAGGTACTCGCCTTTGGCCTGGGCAATGCCCAAGTTGTTGCCGCCCGCAAAGCCCAGGTTTCGGGCCGACTTGATGAGCTTCACCTCCGGAAACTGCTCCTTGATAACGTCGGGGTTATCGGAAGGCGAGGCGTTATCAACTACAATGATTTCCAGGTTGGGGTAGGTGATGCGGCGCAGCGAAGCCACCATATCGCACGTCACCCGCGCCTGGTTGTAGTTGATAGAAATGACAGAGACTAGGGGTAGACTCATGAGGCTGAGTTGGTTGGTTCGAGAGCGGGCGCATCGAGGCGCGGGCCCAGAAAAACGAAAACCCAAGACAGGTACACGACCAATGCCGAGGGCATGAAATTGATAACCTCGTTGCCGTAGCTGCAGAAGAAACTGCCCGCGAAGCCGGCCGTGAGGGCAATGAGCTTGGTTTTGAGGGCTGGGTCGCGGATGTTCCAGACGATGCCGCCGCACTTACCCAAGATGTAGAGCATGATACCCATCCAGATGGTGAGGCCCACCACGCCGTACATGGCCCACACCTTCACCCAGTAGCTGTCGGGCGGAATGGAGGCGAGCACCGTGCCCGCGTTGTAGTGGATACCCGAGTTGCCGATAGTGCCCACGCCGCCGCCAAACGGCCGGCTCTTGAGATAATCGGCTAGCCGCAACTGGTTGGTAAGGCGCACGTTGAGCGAAGCGTCGGTAGGGTCGAGGGCCGTGCGCATCCGGTAGATGTTGTAGTTGCTGTCGCCGATTTTGGTGTATTTGAGCACCCCAAAGGCCGCTACTGCTACCATCGACCCTAGCACAAACGCTTTAATGTTTTTGCTGATAAGCAGCGCCACCCCGATGCCTGCCCCAAGCGCAAATAGTGCCCCCCGCGTACCCGAAATGAGCATGCCCACGATGAGCAAGCCCGCTGCTGCCGCCAGCAGCGCTCTTTTCCAGAGCTTGAACGGGCCCAACGCCAGAATACCGGCGATGAGGGCAATGTGCGCCTGCGCCGCCCCAAACTGGCCCGCGTCGCTGTAAAACGAGAACACCCGCAGTTTGCCCCAGAGCAGGTGGGTTTTGGCGTTTTCAAGCAAAAAAGCTTGCTCACCGGCTGAGGGGCCGATGTAAAGCTGCTTCAAGCCATTGAGCGCACCCAGCACCGACAAGCCGATGATGAGGTAGAGAAACAGGTTGAGGTCACGCTTCTTGTTAAACAGCAGAAAGGCTAGCGGCACCAGCAGCACCCAGTAGAGCGTAGTGCTACGCATTTCCTGGTACCAGCCCACGAGGCTGGCGCCGGGGTTTATGATTTCGAGCACGTTTACCCCAAACCACACTATGCTGAGCAGGCACAGGTCGTTTTGCACGTAGCGCCAGTCGTAGCGCTCGTGGTGGAAGGCGACTGCTATCCACGTGATGACCAGCAGCCCATCTACAGCCATGCCAAACGGGATGGTGCCGCCCACCAAGCGCGAGATGAAAAACAGCAAAAAGCAGTAGCCAATGAGGGCAATAATGCCCAGGCGCGGCTCCAAAAAAATGCCAATTAGCACCGGCATGCCCACTGCCACCGCCATCAGCAGCCCCGGCACCACCATGCCCTGGCTAGCCGTGAGCCAGCCCACGAGCACAGCCAGCAACAGCCCGGCTACGAGCAGCGGCGTGTTGGTGCGGGTTTGAAAAACGGGAAGGGGGAGCATTAAATAGGTAGTAGGAAATTCGGATGGCGCGGGGCTCTGCCCCGTGTCTACTATTCGCCGGCCTCTGGCCGGCAGTCGTTGCACTAAGTAGGTAATTGCTGCTCTGCCGTAGCAGGCCAGAGGCCCGCGAATAGTAGACACGGGGCAGAGCCCCGCGCCATCGGGGGCTTTGCGGGTTTAGTTAAGAATTGAGTAGCGCCTGCTTGGGTGCCGCTGGCAGGGCCGGGCGGTAGGGGGTAGCCACTGGCCGCAGGCGGGCACCGATAAACTCGGCCACGTACTCGGGCAGCACACCATTGAGCACCAGCTCGATGGGTGCCTTGGTCACCGACTGAATGTTCTTGAATACCGTGCGGTCGGCGGGCTGCCAGGCACGGTCGGCGCGCACGGCCACCAGTATCAGGTCGAGGTCTTGCAGCAGCGAGGCCGGGTAGGCCGTTTCGAGCACCGGCGGAAACTCGATGATAACCACCGAGTCGGTGGCTAGCCCGTCGCCGGTGAGGTCGGCCACCGATACGCCGGGCGCCAGCGCCGCCAGGGGCGAGTAGAGCAGCGTATCGTCGTTCGGGATAATCTGGAACGAGTGGTCGTCGGGAAACAGGCTGAACGTGTTGAGGTGCAGCTCGCGCAGGCTGGCGGCCAGGCTGGCGCACACCGCCGACTTGCCCTCGCCGCTCTGGCTGCTGAGCACCCCAATCGTGTAGGGCCGCCCCGCCGGCCGCGGCTGCTGAAACTTGAGTAGCAGCTGCCGGGCCAGATGGTCTTCGGCGCGCTTGGCGCGGTCGAGCTGCAAGGTATCGGGCGCCGTTATTTTGGGCATCACGCCCGCCACCGGAAAGGTCGTAACCTTGGCCGCGTAGACCGGGCTTTGCAGCGTGGTATTGAGCAAACCCGTGGCGGCCACACCGGCGCCGGTCAGCAAAAATGCGCCCATAAAGCCGCCAATCAGCAGCAGCAGTAGCTTGGAGCCGCTAGCCTGCGTGGGCAAATAAGGGGGGTCGACCACCCGCAGCTGCGAGGCCATAATGCCGTTTTGCTGCGACAGCTTGCTCTGCTTCAGGCCTTCCATTTGGGCCAGGTATTCCTTTTCGGCCACCTCCACCTCGCGGCGGATTTTGCGGATTTCCGCTCCTAGCGGCACCAGCTGGTTGTACTGGCCGGCGGCCAGCTCACGCTGGCGGCGCATCAAACCCAGCTGGCTTTTGAGGTCTTCTACTTGCAGGTTGTTTTTCGAGTAGTCGCTCACCAGGTCCTTCACGGCCACGCCGTGGCTGGCGTGCGAGTCGCTGTAGTAGCTGCTCACCGTTTCGCCAATTTGCTTGTCGAGGCTGGCGGCTTCCTGCTTCACGCTGGCTAGCCGGGTGGCCGTGGCCGGGCTGGGCTGGGCCTGCTGCATTATCTCCAGCTCCGAAGCCTGGTTGTTCAGTTCCGAGAGGCGGTTGCGCAGCCGGATAATCTCCTGGCTTTTCAGGTTCGAATCGCCGCGCTTGCTCAGGCTGCCTTCCACCGATTTCAGGGTCGACGACGCGCCGGCGTACTGCATCTCCAGCTGCGCATACTTATCGGCTGCGGCCTGCTTCTCATCGGTCGAGGAGAGAATCTGCTTGTCGTAGTCCACGATATTGTGCTTCTCGTGGAAGGCCAGCAGGCGCTGCTCGGCCGTGCGCAGGCGGTCGGCCGCCTTCTGCACCGACTGCGTGAAGTAGGTGATAACCGACTCGTTCTGGCCCGTAAATAGCTCCTTGTGCTTGCGGATAAACACCTGAGTCAGAATCTCCAGCGTCTTCTCGCACAGCAGCGGGTCTTTGGCCGCGTAGTCGATGCGCAGCAGGTCGCTGTCCTTCACCCGCGCCGCATTAATGGTTAGCAGCGCATTCTCCGAAAACAGCGGGTCTTTTGAATTCACCAGCTTGTACACAGGGCTAGCCGGCCCGGCCTGGTAGGCGGCCAGCACGCGCTGGGTGGTAGCATCAAGGGTAGCGCCGGTAAGCTGGGCCTTGAGCGAGGGCGTGATGAGAATGTCGAACGGCGTCTTTTTCTTGTCGGCCAGCTTGGTTTGCACCGTGCCCAGCATGCCGCTGGCGGGGGCGGCCGCGGCGGGCGCCGGGTGGCTGGCCTCTTCTTGCAGGCGCCAGGCTAGCAGCCGCAGCGATACTTCCTCGCGGGTATCGCGCGAGTTGATGAGCGAGAGCAAGTTGTCGAAGGCCGTAGCCGTGGCTTGCCAGCCCTGGCCGCTTTCGTTGTTGCCACCCTCAATCTTAAAGCCCGACGCAATGCCCGTGTACAGCACCGTGTCCGACTCGTATTTCTTGTCCTGAAAGCGGGAAAAAAAGAAAATCGACGCGGCCGTAGTCAGCGGCACGAGTACCAGAAGGGGCCAGTGCCGGAGCAGCCGGCGCACGAGTTCTTGGGCGTTCATTTAGCGGCGATTGAAATGGAGGTAATGGGCATCCCGATGATGTCTTCGAGCAGCAGCTGGGCGGTCTGGTACTTGTTGCGGGCCTCCTCGTACCCTAGCTGGGCCTTGTTGTAGTAGTCCATGGCCGCCATCTGGTCGTCCACCTGAATCTCGCCCTGCTTGAAGCGGCGGTCAGCAATCTGCTTGCTCACGTTGGCCGATTGCAGCGCATCTTGGGCATTCTGCTGGGTGGCGCGGGCCAGCGCCAGGGCCTGGTACTGCACAATAACCATCTGGCGGATAGCCGCTTCCTGGGTGCGGCGCTGGGCCACGGCCTGGTCTACCACCGCGTTTTGCCGGTCGATGGTGGTGCGCCGGGTGGCTAGTAGGTCAATGGGCAGCACCAGGCCCGCGCCCACCGAAAACTGCGCCCGCGCCCCCAGGTTGAAGGGGTTGGCCTGGTACACCGGCGAAATCGGCCCCGCGTTGCTTTCGGCCGTGGCAAAGTAGGGCAGCGTGCCGTAGCTGTAGCTGCCCGTGAGGGCTAGCATATTGAGCAGGCGCTTGCGGGCCAGCTTCACATCGGCCTCGGCTACGCTGCGCGAAGCATCGAGCCGGGATATCTCGCCCGAGTGCACAATGGCGGCCTCGTAAAGCTTGGGCAGCACGAGCTCGGGCGCGCTGAAAAACAGGCGCAGGTTGTTATCGGGCGGAGTGGTTGGGGCCGCCGGGGCTGTCTGAACATCGGTGTACGCCACTTGGGCGCGGCCCGGCAGGGCCGCGCCCAGGGGCAGGAGCGCAACTAAAAGGGCTTTCATTAAACGTTCTCCTGCTGAAATAGCGCCGGTACCGTTTTCAACAAAATAGTTAAGTCCTTCTGCAGCGAGTAGTTGTGGGCGTACTGCACATCAAGGCCCTTGCGCTCGTCGGCCGACATGGGGCCTTTGCCGCCGCGCTTGCTCACCTGCCACAAGCCCGTGATGCCGGCCGGGGCCAGAAAGCGCGCCGCAAACTGGTCGGTGGTCAGCTTCTCGGCTTCGTAGAGCGGTAGGGGGCGGTTGCCCACTATCGACATATCGCCGCGCAGCACGTTGAAAAGCTGGGGCAGCTCATCGATGCTCGTGTTGCGCAGAAAGGTGCCGATGCGCGTCACCCGCGGGTCGTTCACAATCTTGATGAACGTGGCCTCCTCGCTGGCCCGGCGGGCTAGCTGGTGCTGGCGCTCGCACACCAGCTGGCCGTGCTTATCAATGAGTTGGCCCTGGCAGTCGCCCCCGCAGGCGCACTCACTAGCCGAGTGGGCGGCGGCGGCAGGCTGGTATTGGTTGTGGCTCTTCATGGCTGCCAGCTGCTGGTCGGCATTGGGGCGCATCGAGCGGAATTTCCAAAACCGGAACACGCGGTAGTTGGTCCCGACCCGGTACGAGTAATAGAAAACGGGCCCTGGCGACTCCAGCCAGATAAGCAGCGACACGATGGCAAACAGCGGCAGCAGCGCCAGCAGGGCCAGCCCGGCAAATACGATGTCGAACAGGCGCTTGCTCGGCGGCATGGCAAAGGCTCGCACCCGGGCGGCCGGCCGCTGCTTCGAGGATAAGGGTAATTTGGTGGGGCGCACCAGCCACTTGGGTAGTTGCGGCGCGGGGTAGCTGCCCGGCAGGGCACGGTTGTTTATAGTTGCTTCCATGAAACGGTAGGTAGAGTGCGAGTGGTAAGAAATTATCAGCTAGACGCTTACGCGGCCCAGTACTTTCTGAATCCGGATTTCCAGCTCCTCCGGGTTGAAGGGCTTCACGAGGTAATCGTCGGCGCCCGCCTTGAGGCAGATGATTTTTTTGCTGGTTTCGTCGGTGGCCGACAGCATGAGCAGCGGCACGCTCTCGTGGGCCGGCAGGGCGCGCAGCTCCCGGATAAAGTCGAGGCCGTTGAGCACGGGCATCTCGTAGTCGGCCACAATGGCATCGGCGTAGTTGCCTTGGTGCAGCCAGTCGAGCGCCTCCTGGCCATTGGCCGTGAGCACCACCTCGTACTCACTGGCAAAGTAGTGTTCCAGAATCAGCCGGATAGCCGGCTCGTCGTCGATAATGAGCAGCGTTTTCTTAAGATTGAACATAGAAGTGAGGCATGGTGAAGGCAAGAGCGGAAAGAAGAACGAAGAAGCAACTACCCCAAACTGGCAGTCTGAAACACAGGAAAGCAGCGCAGCAGGCTGGTCTTAAGGTAGTTGAAAATCAAGAGGCTAGCCATTGCACACGGCAGATACAGGCAAGAGGCTGCCAGGCCACCAAAAAGGCAGCAATCCAAAAAGAAACAGCAGTGCGAGGGGGTGGGAAATAGGTATTGGCAGGGCTTACAGCTCAGCTTACAGCTACCGGCCACGGGGGCCGGGACAATAAACGAAAGCTGTACAGTGCTAGCTGCCAGCGATTATGAAATGGAAGATACGCTGCAGGTGCATTCTTGGTAACTAGGGAACCCACTAAAAGTCAGCCAATGGTTGAGCTTGCAGGTATAGTCAAATTGTACAAAAAAATGCCGGTCAAATGCTGTACTGCAGCCATTGACCAGCACGCTGCAATGTTGCGGTAAAGTGACAATTATCCTTAAAATAGTGACGTATAAGCCACAGGCGCAGTTTATAGCGCGGCTGGCGGCCGCAAACTTTTCTCGAAAACCTCAACCATTTGCGTAGTAAGCAGATGCAGAGCGCGTAGTAAGTTTAGAAGACTGTCGCTGGTCGGATTTTTTTTCAAAATTTCCTCGATTTTCTTCACGTAGTGCACCGCTTCCTCAATTTGTAGGTTGCCGTAGGTCGATTTTAGGCTGTGGCTAACCTGGCGGGCGGCCTCCCACTCGTGGCCGGCCACGGCCACTTCCAACGCCCCTAGCTGCGCCGGCACAGTGTCGATAAAAAGCTGCTGCATCTTGCGGATAAACGTGGCATCGTGGGCCAGCTTGCCCAGGCCCGCGAAGCCGTAGCTAGGCGCAGCGGCCGGCGCCAGGGCTGCTGCCGCAGCCGGGCGCGTGGCCCGCCCGCTGGCATAGGCTAGGGCCAGGTACAGCGTGTTTTCGTGGTAGGGTTTCACGAGCCAGTCGGTGAAGCCAGCCGGGCCGTAGGTGGCTACTTCGGTGTGCAAGGCATTGGCCGTGAGGGCGATAATGGGCTGCTGCTGGTTGGGGCCGGGCGTGGCGCGCAGCTGCGCGGTAGCCGCCAGCCCATCGAGGCGCGGCATCTGAATATCCATCAGAATCACGTCGTAGGCCGTGGCTAGGGCTAGGGCCAGCGCTTGTTCGCCATCGGCGGCTACCTCGGTGCTCACCTGCCAGGTTTGCAGTAGCGAGCAGGCTAGCAGCGTGTTCACGGCGTTGTCCTCGACCAGCAGCACCCGCAGGCCGCGTAGCAGGCCCGGCGCCACGGGCGCCGGCTCGGCCGCAATCGGCGCCTCCTCGCTCACGCTAAAAGGCAGGCTGAAGAAAAACCGGCTGCCGCGCTCCGGCTGGCTATCGAGCCAGATGCGCCCACCTTGCAGCTCAACCAGCCGCTGGCAGATGGCTAGCCCCAGCCCCGTGCCGCCATACAGCCGGGTGGTGCTGCTGCTGGCCTGGGCGAAGCTCTGAAATATCTGGTCAAACTTATCGGGCGCAATGCCGATGCCCGTGTCGGCCACGCAAAACTCCAGGTGCACCTGCCCGCCCTCGTAGCGGCTCACATCTACGGAGGCCGTGACCTCGCCGGTGGGCGTGAATTTGATGGCGTTGGTGAGCAGGTTGAGCAGCACCTGGCCCAGGCGGCTGGCATCGCCCACCACCACGGGTAGCGGCGCGGCCGGCAGGCGCACGTGCAGCTGCAAGCCCTTGGCCTGCGCCTGAAAGGCCAGCGTTTTGGCGGCGCGCTGCACGGCGGCTTCCACCGCGAAAGGCGCCGCCTCCAGGTCGAGGGTGCCCGACTCGATTTTGGCAAAATCGAGAATGTCGTTGATAATGCCCAGCAGGCCCTCGGCGCTCGTCAGAATACTGTCGAGGTGTTCGGAGTAGTCGGCCGGGCGGTCAGTACGCAGCAGCAGCCGGGCTAGCCCGATGATGCCGTTGAGGGGCGTGCGAATCTCGTGGCTCATGTTGGCCAAAAAAGATTCCTTGGCCCTAGCCGATTCCTCGGCGGCCAGGCGGGCCTGGTCGAGGGCCGCAATGTGCAGCTGCTGGGCCTGCTGCTCAGCGTGGAGCTGGTGTTCGAGCTGGGCCACCCGGGCCCGCAGGGCGCGGAGCTCGTCGGTGGCGGTGGCTAGGGTCTGGGGCTCTGCGGGGCTAGGGGTGTCGGGCATCGGGTAGGGGCGCGCGGCGGGCGAGCCGCCCGCCGCGCTATCAGTAAAGCGCTTGCCCCAAGATAGTTTGCCCTAGCGAATCCGCACCGTACCGGCGCCATTGTATGAGTGGTACTCGGCGTTGTACATGGCGTCGGCGCTCACCGGCCCCAGCTTAAACGTGCCCTTGCTCACGGCCCTGGCCAGGTAATAAAAGGTCTTCGGCTTGGGCGTGGCGGTGGTGAAAAGGTTGAGGCGGTCGTCGCGCACGTCGAGGTAGTCGGGCTGGTCGGCTTTGGCCACGAAGCCGATTTCGCGGGTGGCGCCCAGGCGCGGGTTCTCAATTTCGAGGCCGGCGGGCAGTAGGTCGGTGATGGCTACGTTCTTTACCTCGCCTGCCGACTCGGCAGCCTGAATGGTGAGCTTTACCACCACCAAATCATTTTGCTTGAAGCTAGCCGCGCCCACCGGCTGCCCGGTGCGCGTCAGAAACTGGCGGCGCACTTTGAGGTAGCTGTCTTCCTCGCGCACCCGGCCGCCGGCCGAGATGCCCTCGGCCTCCCAGAAGTAGTAGACGGCGCCCGCGCCGCTGGCTTTCAGCAGCAGCTGGTAGTTGGCCACATTGTTCACCGTGAGGTCTTTGCCGCTGAACTGGCCCAGCGTTTTGCCGCCCGCCGCAATGGTGGCAGTGGCGGTGCTGGCCTGGCTCTTGCGGGCAATCTTACCCAGCGCTAGTAGGGCGAAAGCGCGCTCCTGGGTGTTGAGGTAGCCGGCGGCGCGCATCTGCCGGCTCAGCTGCCTAGCGATGCTATTTACCTGCGGGTTGGTAGGGTCGGCTTCGAGCAAGGCGTTGAGGGCCAGTGCCTCGTCGCGGATGGGCGAGGAGAACGAGTCGCCCAGCTCGCGGGGTGCTTTCTCGGCTGTGAACTGGGTGGGCAGCACCTCGCGGAAGGCCCGCTGCTGGCCGCCCAGCGCGTAGGTGCAGGCCAGCAGGAAGCGCGCATCGGCGGTGAGCAGCGGCCGGTTGGCCTTGTAGTAGTTGAGGGCCACGGCATCCTGGCGGCCGGCGAGGGCCAGCACGTAGAGCGAGTAGGTGATTTCGCGCTTGGCGATGGTGCGCTGGCGGGCCAGCCCATCGGCCGTGAAATACTGGTAGGGCTCGGTTTCGCGCTTCTTGAGGCGGAACTGCAAGTAGCGCAGCACCTTATCGAGGGTGCTCTGGTTTACGGCGAAGCCGGCCTGCTTGGCTTCGAGCAGGAAATGGGCGGCGTAGGCGGTAGCCCACCAGTTGTCGTAGTCGCCGCCCGGCCAGTAGCTCAGGCTGCCGTTGTAGAGCTGCATCGCCTCTATTTTGCGGATGGCCTCCTGCACGTTGTAGTTGGGGTTGTAACGCTGGGCTTTCGCGCTAGCCCCCGTTTTCTGGCGCAGCGTGGCCGCGAGGTCGCCGAAATACAGCTGCGGAAACGCGGCCGATACGGTTTGCTCCAGGCAGCCGTAGGGGTATTCGAGCAGGTAGTTCAGGTCTTTGGAAAACTGCGTGAGCGGCGAGCGGCTCAGCATCAGCCGCGAGCGTTGGCCGGTGGGCAGGAAGTCGGTGCGCAGGTTGAGCGCGGCGGGCGCGCCGGCTGTGACCTCGCCGCTGCCGGTGCGCTTTTCGAGCGGCGCGGCCGGGCGGATGGGGAGTTCAATAATCTCATTATTTCCCATGACGGAAGG
>Ga0265797_10010198_pt1 | contig 12006 bp, 6 predicted proteins | sample P2T30metagenome_FD_192433 | JGI IMG/M metagenome (GOLD analysis project Ga0265797, IMG submission 192433) | Plant litter microbial communities from East Loma Ridge, Irvine, California - P2 T30 | ecosystem: Environmental > Terrestrial > Plant litter > Unclassified | place: USA: California... | reverse complement strand
ACTCGGCCAAGGTTGCGCACTTCTGCTCCATGTGCGGGCCGAAGTTCTGCTCCATGAAAATCACCCAGGAAGTGCGCGAGTACGCCGCCAACCAGAAGATCGACGCGGTGGATGTGTCGGTAGTTGAAGGTATGCGCGAACAGGCCGAGCGGTTCAAGCAGGAAGGCAGTCAGCTTTATAAGAAAGTGTGAGCGACAAGCGGCAAGCGGCAAGTCACAAGGTGCAAGGAAAAGCAGGCCCGCGTTTGATCTTCTGTTGCGGCTTGCAGCTTGCACCTCATAACGGCTCTTCAGCGAGACACAAACGTGAACACACCCGGCACCTATTCACCTGACGCCCCCGTGCCCGCCGCCAAGCGGGTTTTCGGCGGGCGCGATCTATTCTCTCTGTGGTTTTCCCTCGGCATCGGCCTCATGGTCCTGCAAACCGGTGCGTTGCTGGCGCCGGGCCTGGGCATGTCCGGGTCGATGGCGGCGATCCTGCTCGGCACGCTGGTCGGCGTATTGCTGCTGGCCGCTGTCGGCGTCATCGGCAGTGACACCGGCCTGTCGTCGATGGCTGCGCTCAAGCTCAGCCTCGGCAGCAAGGGCGCAGGTGTGCCGGCGGTCCTTAATCTGCTGCAACTGGTGGGCTGGGGCTCTTTCGAAATCATCGTCATGCGCGACGCCGCCAGCCTGTTGGGCGCCGGCGCGTTCTCCGAAGGCAGCTTGTGGGCAAGTCCGCTGCTCTGGACTGTCGTGTTCGGTGCGCTGGCGACGTTGCTGGCGGTGAGTGGCCCGTTGACCTTCGTCCGGCAAATTTTGCGTAAGTGGGGCATCTGGCTGTTGCTGGCAGCGTGCGTCTGGCTGACATTCAACTTGGTCAGCAAGGCCGACCTGACTGCGCTGTGGTCACGCGCGGGGGACGGCTCGATGCCTTTTGCTGTGGGCTTCGACATCGCTATCGCCATGCCGCTTTCCTGGCTGCCGCTGATCGCCGATTACTCGCGCTTTGGCAAACGCGCCACCGCAGTCTTTGGCGGCACAGCGCTGGGCTTCTTTATCGGTAATTTCTGGCTGATGTCCCTTGGCGTGGCGTACACCCTGGCCTTCGCGCCAAGTGGGGAAGCCAATGCACTGCTGCTGGCGCTGGCTGGGGCGGGCATGGGGATTCCGTTGTTGCTGATCCTGCTGGACGAATCGGAAAACGCCTTCGCCGACATTCACTCCGCTGCAGTATCAAGCGGGATTCTGCTCAAGGCCAAAGTCGAACACCTGGCGCTGGCCATTGGCGTGATCTGCACACTGATTGCCTGCTTTGCGCCGCTGGCCCAATACCAGAACTTCCTGTTGCTGATCGGCTCGGTGTTCGCGCCATTGTTCGGCGTGGTGCTGGTGGATCACTTCGTTCTGCGCCGCCGCCGACAGGGCGTCCCGACGACGGGCTTGCGCTGGACGACTTTCCTGGCGTGGATTGGCGGGATTTGCACCTACCATCTGCTGGCGAATCTTTATCCGGATATCGGAGCAACGTTGCCAGCGCTGATCATCGCTGGCTTGTTGCAGCTCATATTCAATAAAACGATCAGCTCCGTCCGGGGAACAGCTCAGGCTTGATGATGCCGTTCAACTGCGGATAAGGAATCTTCAGTTCGATGTGGCCCATGGCGTAGGGCGCAATGGTCGAGACCGGGTACTTGAGGATCACTGCACCGTACGTCAGGGCGACGTTTGAAGTTTGCTTGAATGCCCACATGTTCTGGAACTCGGCGTCCTTGTCCAGCTTGCTGCTGATCAGCCAGGCCTGATGAGCCAGGCGGGCCTTGTCCCAGAACGCGGCTTCCTGACCCGGGACCAGCATATCGGCCAGTGTCAGGACACGCTGCTGCTGGCGCGAGTAGTTGATGAACGCGCGGCCCGGATTGCCCTGGCCGCTGCCGGAATCCAGATAGCTCGACAGCTCAATGACCACGATTCCGTCATGCTGCTCACGTACCTTGGCCTGCAAGTAGCTGCTGTTGCGTGCTTGCGCCCGGCTCAGGAACTGCTCCTGATAAGCCTTTAATGTAGGCGGCACCGGACCATCGCTGTCGCTGCGCGTCAGTTGCAGCAAGGTGCGCTGGACGATCCCGTCCAGTTTCGGCTCGTCCGGGAAGTGCACGGTGTCGATGTTCACCAGTGGGCAATCGTCAGTGGTGCAACCAGGCTTGATCAGTTCCGAAGCGTCGCGCTGAACCGTCAGCGGGCTGCGCAGATTAGGTTGGAAGAAGCTTTGGCAGGCGCCCAAAATCAGGGCCAGGCAGGCCATTGAAATGATCTTCAGAAAAGACATGTTGATCCTTGGCATCGGCATATAAAGGGACGTCACGGGGGAGGTGACGGCAACGTCCTTCGACTATAGGCGGCGCAATCAGTTCGCCATCGGACGGATTAGAGTGCTTTCCCTGCCAGCCGTCCACTGCGGCGACCGGATTTGCCAACTCAAAGGGCTGCATCCCGCACGACAGCGCGTTAGGATGGGCCGGAACACAGCGCTCAAGCAGTGAGAAATATATGACCGACAGCAACAGATCGATACCGACCAGGCACGAAATCACACACCGCGAAACCTGCTTCAAGGGGTTCTATCAGCTCGACCGCCTCCAGTTGCGCCACGAGTTGTTCGCCGGTGGCATGAGCCCGGAAATCAAGCGCGAGCTGTTCGTTCGCCATGATGCAGTGTGCGTACTGCCCTACGATGCCAAGCGTGACGAAGTCGTGCTCATCGAACAGTTTCGGGTCGGCGTCATCGGCAAGCATGACAACCCCTGGCTGATCGAGATGGTTGCCGGGCTTATCGATAAACAGGAAGAGCCCGAGCAGGTTGCTCACCGCGAGGGAGAAGAGGAAGCTGGACTGGTCTTCAACGCTCTGTGGCCGATAACCAAGTACTTCCCGTCGCCCGGTGGCAGCAACGAGTTCGTGCATCTCTATCTGGGCAAGTGCGAAAGCGAAGGAGCCGGCGGGTTGCACGGTCTGGAAGAAGAAGCCGAAGATATCCGGGTTTCGGTGTGGTCATTCGACGACGCGATGCAAGCCGTCAAGGACGGTCGTATCGTGAACGCCGCAACTATCATTGCAATGCAGTGGCTGGCGCTCAATCGCGCCGAAGTAAGGGGGCTATGGTCGTGAATCTTTTGCGCGAGCGCTATCGGGTCGACCTCGCCGGGCTGCAGGCAGCCTGTGAGGCCAACTACGCGCGCTTGATGCGTTTGCTGCCCGATATGCGCAATCAGCAACGCTCCCGTAAGGTCGCTGTAACTCAAGGCGACCAGATGCTGGGCGTTCTGGCGGTCGAGGTCATCCTCGATTGCCCGTATACCACCACGTTACAAGTTCGGCAGGAACACAGCCTGCCATGGCTACCGGTGCCCGTGCTCGAAGTGCAGGTTTACCACGACGCACGCATGGCCGAAGTCATCGGCGCGGAACATGCGCGTCGCTTCCAGGCATTTACCCCTATCCCAACGCCGACATGCATCAGCCCGATGAAAAGGCTCAGCTCAATGTGTTTTTGGGTGAATGGCTGAGCCATTGTCTGGCATGCGGACATGAGTTCGAGGCGGTGCGGTAAATCGCCGCCTCGGCTTAAACTTATTTGACGCGGAGGACTGATTCAGGCCGGCTCGGGAGTCTCCTGTACACCTCTCATAAAACCCGAGCTGCTAGTGGGCGGGTCGCCCATGTAAACGCCAATGACATGCTGTCACCGGCGATGCCTGACCGGGCGAGACTTCCAGAAAGAGCAACGCACGCATTGACTGGCGAAGGTGTAGCCAGGGCCACCGGAGTGGCTAGGCCGAGCGTTATCTGAACCGGAACGTACTGTAAACCCTCGGAAATTTCTGCAACGTCGCAAAGCGATGATCTATCCCGATGGCCGTCATACTGGCCGCAGCGCCACTAATGGACGCCGGCCGTCCGACGACTGTAGGGTCGACACCTTGTTCCCCCATCACCGTTGCGGCAATCGTCAGGCCGCCGCTGAGCGACGCTACGCTGTCGGCGATCGTCCATTCGCTAAGGGTACCCTTTAGGATGGAGAACGGATTGGCCAGGCTTGATGTTTTAAGCGTGCTGACTTTGATCAGGTACGAAGTCTGTACCGCCTCTGGCATATCCAGCACGACACGCTGCATTCTCATCAGGCCTCCATCAATCAGGCGTTGCATGCGATCGGCATGGGCGCGGAGGCGAACGATGTTAGCTTTGGCCAGCGCGCCTGCGTTGTGACTGGCCTGCTTGCCTACGGAGATGATTCTACCGGCACCTGGAATGCCCAGGCCTTTCCTGACGGAATCCAGCGGTGCCAGGAATGCACCGGCGACACCCGTGCCGAATGCTGCCCACCCCAAAGATGTGGACAATTGCGGATCACTTTCTTCCAGTGCCACGCTGGCAACGCTGAACGCGGTAGAGGCGACTGCCAAACCTGTCAGGGCGACCCCGAGTATCAGGCTACCTCCTGCCGTGAACGGCGCGGAGATAATCGCCACACCTCCCCATATGGCTGAGGCGTAGATAGCACCCGCTTTGCCCATACTCAAGGGTCGCCAGCTGTCTTCATCGACGCCCGCATGCCGGAATCGCTGGCTAGTGCTCATGGTGTGCCCTGTCGGGTCAATTCGATTGACCGGGTCATTACCGCAATAGGTGTACGGCAAAATACCGCCCTCCCCGAACGGACTCAAGCTATCAGGCGTTGTGAACAGTCTCTGGGACGGATCATAGCGGCGATAGCCCCGGCCAAGGATGTAGGTGCCGTCATCCGCGTCGCGCAGCTCGCCGTTCATGCCAATCATGGGGTAGTGCTTCGACGCTTCATCCGCAGGCTCGTCAGCCAGCGAGACAGATCCGCGTGGGCAATACCCGAACGGAGTGTAAGTTGGGCCTAGCGTAAGTACCCCCTGCTCGTCGCAATAAGCGAGAACAGTGCCTTGGGGGTCGTTTAGTGCGCATTCATAGCGATAGGACGCCTTATCCTCGCCAAGCCGCGTCAAGCGATAGCTTTTACCCACTTCAGAAAAGCTTACGGTGCGATGGGGCTTCTCCGCCGAGGACGTATCGAATTGTCTGTAGCCACTCAAACGGAAGTCGTCGTAGAAATACTCTTCGGGTCGGGTGCCGCTGCTCGAGATCAAGCAGTCATGGGCGTTGTAGTGCCACTCTTTAGTTGCCTTCATTAAATCTGTGGGTTGGTCAATCTGGCTGAAGATGTTGAGATGTTGGAGCTTACCAGGAGCCATATGGGCTATAGATTTGCTGTCATACAATTCAGCGATTTGGCTGGGCCGCTGCATCTGATCCTCCAGGGAGTCGAGCTTTTTTTTGATTCGACTTCTGCAGTGAGTGGAATCGCTGGAGACGTCATATGCAAAGTGTTGCTCGCTGATCAGGCTATCCTCTTCGTCGCTGGGTTGGTTAGGACCTTCGCAGATATAATCTTGCAGTTGCCCAGCGGGGGTATAGGTGTATGTTTCGCTGCGAAGCAGGCTCCCATTGCGATGCAGAGCCGCTGTGTGCACACGGCCGTCACGGTGAAAGGTTCTTGCTAACGTCAGGATTTCTGTCGGTTTGTCTTGCTTCGCCTCCGATGTTGATATTTCAAATGTCCGGAGGGTTTCCTGGCCGGACAGATCATAACGGTAATGCGTGGAAAGCGTTTTTCCACGTGGGAGCTTGAGTGTTTCATGAGTGAGCAAGTTACCGGGTTGATAATGCAAATGGGTGACACCCCAATCATGTGAGATTTTCGCGCAACGCCCGTGTTCGTCGTAGGCATAATCCAGTTGGCAATCCAGCTCATTGATAAAGGTGAGCCTGCGTCCTGCCGTAGAATATGAATATTTTTTCGTAAGCTCTTTTCCACGGGACGTTGATTCTTCCCGACTTTCCTTAGCGAGTCTGTTCTCAGTGTTGGAGGCTTGTGTGCATTTATTGGAATACATTTGTACAAGTGGAGCGGCCGCCCCTCCGGATTTATCCTGGGTTTCTCGCGCTTGCGTCTTGTCCAGCTGGAGGGTTGCTTCATGGCGTCGTTTTTGTACAGGCGAGGAGAAAGTTTTTATTCCTTCATATCCTTCAGCTGTTTTATAGTTAACCGTGTCTAGCTTGCCTTCTGGACCGATTTTGCTGTTATGGGAAAATGAAACGCCATCATGAGTGACAGAGGTGTGCGGCAGTAAATCAGCGTCTCGGTATGAGAACTTCACGCCTGATCCAAGCGTTTCGTGACTGATAACCCGGCCTGCAGAATCAATTTTTCGGGAACCTAGAAGCGTATTCTTTTCACCGTCTTGAAGCTCGACGCGGAGAGGGAGGTCATTGGTTGTACTGTCGGAATAACCAACTTTGATTTCAATCCCGTTGCAGGTCTGACCAACACATCGTCCGAAACCATCATAAGTGTAGTCGGTTTTACTTCCGGGCACTGAGGCTTCTTTAATTATTAGCCCGTCGGCATTGAATGTGTACGTCGTGGCGTGCAACTGAGTACCTGCCGAATCCACGGTAGCAACAGATTCAATCAGGCCACGGGCATTACAGGTAGTGATGGATACCCTGCCGTCCACTTGCCTACCGTCGTCCCATTCCCTGACGGTGCGAGATATAGGGTCGTTGACCCGGTAGCTTAACCCGCCATCGGCGCGCTCGGTCTTCCATGGGCTGCCCCAGTCATCGTAAGAAATCCGGGTTCGCAGATCGATAGACTGATCCGTCTCCACGACTCCATCCATCGAACGGCCGCCGGGAATAAAGTCATAGTCATGTGCCTCAACCAGACGGTCCCAGCCGTCATACGCATAACTTGCAGATACAAACCATTGCGCCACTCCGCCGACATCGCTCCACACATATTTGCTGATTACTCTACCGCCGGCATCGTATTCGGTACGGGTTTGTGCGCCTTCCATATCTGTGAACTCGGACCGCGAGCCCTCAGATAGTTCAGTAAACACCGTTGTCGATTGGCTTTTTTCGAGACCGTCCGCGGACCGACGCTCAGCCTTCACCTGCCGCCCCAACACATCATAGCCGTAGCGGAAGAGGTCTCCAGTCATTGTGGTTTGAGCCAGCAACTTACCCGTAAAAATAGAATGAGTCTGGCTTTGTTTTCGCACGGTTGAACCAAGCGTTTGTGTCTCCTCGCCTATTAATTTATTTTCTTCCATGCTGTAGGAGAACTCAGTCACTACTATTGAGTCCTGCTTCTCTCTACCCTTTTCATCCAGCAGCACCTGGGTGACGGACTTGACACGACCCCGAAGGGCTGGAAGTGTCGTCGTTAGATACTCGGTTTTTTCGACGGTCATGGAATTGGCTTTCCAGGCGCCCAACCTCCCTGACTCCGTAACCGCCGGGTTGAGGATGCTCAGGCAAATCGTCGGTGTTATGGCTTTGGTAAGGGAGTGAATGCTCAATCCGGCAGTCATTTCGTCGTGCATGGCCTGCATTTTTACCGGGTCAGTCTGAATGCCGCGCATGTTCACAGGGAATGCAGGTGTTATATCGTCAGCTAGCAATTCTTGGTAGCCGTAAAACGTCCAGCGTAGCTCAACTGAACTTCCTTCATGCTGGACAGATACTTTCTCTGATTTGACATGCCGTTTGAACCCGTTCGGGTCGGCAGGACATGAAAGTGCGATGGGTAAGTTGAAGAGCGTTTTGCTGTCGCTTTCAGCACCATCGTAATAAGACCAGGACGTTATGATGCCATGAATGTCTGTATGTTGAATCAGGTTTCCATGGCTGTCGTAAGTGGTTATTTGCTTTTCTTCCCTGCTTGCTTCTGCGTCGCTGTATACCGTGCTGATCACGCAAGGCAGGAGTAATGAGCGGGAATCCGTGCCGCTCGCCCCTGCAGTGTCCTCAGGGAACTCATACGTCGTGGTCGTTCTGTTCTGGCCCCGGACCGTTATTTGACTTATTTGCGCATGGTACTTGTTAAATCCAATCAAAAAATATGTGCAGTTATCGGCGGAGCGCTCTATGATGCAGGTTTCATAGAAATAGCCTCCAACGAGATCTGCGAGAACATCTTCTTCATTGATCATGTTTTTTTGGTTGCTTAATGATCTCTCGCAACTTTGTAGTCGGTTCAGTGCTGCTTGTAGAGAGGTAACGAGTTCGCCAAGGCCACTTTTAGACTTGGGCGAATATTTGATTCTGTTACTTATCAAGGAGTCGAGTCTGTGGGCTCGAAGAAGTTGTAGGGTAAGGTCGCCATAGAGTCGCACATTGCCATCATACTTGTAGTCTTTGTTAAACCTGCTAATTAATTGGTTGATTTTTGTGTTCAGGGCACTTATTTCCGCTTGTGTCTTCTCGATGCTTTCCATGGTTTCAACGGCGCCAGCGCCTAACCAATTATTTTCACTGAATTCATAGTACTTGACCACTGATTGCTGCTTCAAGCCATTGATCTTGTAGTGATGGCTTACATTTGGAAGAGCGCCTAGCTTGGTTTGATGAGCAAAACGTTGCCCCAGCGCTTCATATCTGACCGCCTCCAACGTTCCGCTGGTTGTCTGGACGCTATTGAGTATCCATCCTGTATTCTCTAGGTACAGGTACCCGAACTGCGATTTCATTGAGGTATTTGCTATAGTTGCTGACTTTAAGAGATGGTTTTCCACCAGCAGCAGCGCACTAAAGTTTTCGGCTGAGTTCGGAAATACGTTGATTCTGATTTGAGTGACCAATGACGGGCATTCTTTTTCTGAGACGGAGTTCAACGCTGCAAGAACTTTGTCCCGATTATCACTCACATGCGCTGCCATCAAAACTCGGCTATCGTCAGCTATCTGTGCGAGAAATACAAACCTGTCAATGACGTGCCAAATAAAGTTAAGTGTGCACCCGTGTGGGTTGCATTTTCTTGAAAGTAGAATTAAATCACACGTATCTTTAATGTTTTTTGCAGGAGTTTTAGATTTCGCGAAAAAAGATAATTTTTCTGCTGAGTCATGGGTGGATTGGGTATGAAAATATTCTTCTAAGAATAGATCGCGTGTTTCCCATTCAGAGTATTTAGAGTTTTTCAGAGTTTCGGACGTGCCGTCTTTGTAAGTTATTTCGAGGCCAGCATAAAAGTCAGTTGAGTCCGGCACATAGGTGATTATTAAGCCATCTGCTTTTAGACTGGCTTTGAGCTCGTCGCTGATTACGGCGCCCTTGTCAAGTGCATCAAAGTCAAAATTATAGTGTCTTGCGCCATTGGCCAGCTTTAGCGTTTTGGTTTTGCGATTATAGTGTGACGTTGTAAATGCCCACCCGTCCCCGAGTCCGGCTCGATTGTCTTCCAGCGCTGAGTAGTCCAGATGCAGGTTGAAAGAAGGGCCATTCCCTGCGTTTCCGATAAGGTTGGCAATCGGGAAACCGGTATGGAACAGTCCGGTCCTGGGGTCAACCTGCGTGCTGGTATGCTCGCCGCTGTCTAATGCTTGTGAATGAAAGCCATCAGCCAGGTCCTCGCCTGTGGGTGAGCCTCGAGTCACTTTGCCAGTCGCCGTATTTCTGTAGCTAACGGTCAGCGGTGGCCAGACATCGGTCATCTCGTTCGTCTCGGTCGCCTGGGCGTAATCAACTTTGGTTGTGCACTTTATGATCTTTACAAATAAGCCGAGGTGATTGCGCCATTCTCCTCTGGAACCAATTGTCCCTGCGTAGGCGATTTTAAGTTTGTCCGAAGCGGGAACGTCATCAGGAATGTAAACATCAAGTTTAAGCGTACTCGTCCCACCATGATCGTCGGAGAAGCCTGCGACCTGTGCCGAACTACCCGTACAGAGGCTTATTAAATACTCACGTTCTTCATCATGGATGTCTAGAATCCGGATACCCGCGTCAATAGCCTCTTGCGTGAGCATTACGCCGAGCTGCCCTTCACAAGCCGCCGCGCAGCCGACATCAAACGTCAGTTTTCCGTGCTCTGACATCAGTTCAATAGTGGGTATGGAGTGCTGGTTAATCGCAATTATTCCCGCAAAGCCGGGCGTTTTGTCTATCGGGAAGCCTTCGCCTGGCGCATCCAGGCGAGCTTGCATCCAATCGAAGAACGTTCCCCCGGCTTCTCGGCTCAGGTCGGCGTCTGTATCGTCAGGTCCCACGCTTACTTCCCCGTTAGCAGCCGTACCGGGGGTTGGCTCGATTTTCTTCACGTCCCGCGAAGTGTCTTCGGGTTTGATGGGCGGGATCGCATCGGGTCCCGAGGGGGTGACGGGCGCTGATGGTCGTGGTTCGGCCCCCGGGTCTGTTACGGCTGGAAGACCGGTTTTTGGATCGAAGACACTTGTAGACAAGGCTTGGTAATCAGCTTTCAGCGCGCGCCGGGAAAACTCCTGTCCATTCATCAAATAGATGTTGATCATAGAAATAGACACTTCGGTGTTACCAGGCTTCTGGATCACGATCAGCTTGTCAGTGCTGAAATCAACGCGTTTGACGACGCCTGCGACGAGGTGCTTCTCCGAACGATATGCAAATTGTAAATCCAGCATTTGTTTTCGGCGGGTTTCGCTCAGCCCATACTCTTCCAGCCACAGCGCATATTCCATATGGGCATAACAGATCTTAACTTCTTGTTGAGCGTTGATATCGTCAATAAGTAATCGAGTGTTTGCAGTTTCTTGCGTTGACATGTCCATGCTGGCGTTACCTGCCCATTTCCATCCGTTGATGTGTCGAGATGGTCGCTAGCATTTAAGTTTTGCCACTGAACGAACACCGTTAAGCTCAATCTACGCTTGAAATCGACAACTGGGACCTGTCACTTTTGACAGGTTTTGATTGTCTTCCACTACCAGGCAGGTCGTCTCGATAGGCAGGCGCTAGTGAGGCAACTGACTTGGGCTTGAGTTTCAGATGCCTGTGATGTTTGTTCCGTGCTGTCCGCTACGCTGAAACGCTCCCATGCCCGCTCCCTGCGCAGCAGTTGGAGTTGCTCAATATGCAACGCAAGCGCTGAGGCATGCCAACCGAATGCTCCAAGTGGTATGCACAACTCATTTCCATGTTTGCCGCCGCCCCCATCTCACACCATAATCCGGCCACATCCGCTCAAGGAGATGGCCATTGTCGAGCGCATCCTCTCATCCCGCATCTGTGTTGATCGTTCAACTGACCGACAGCCACCTGTTCGCCGAGGCGGACGGCACGCTGCTGGGCATGCCCACGCGTGCCAGTCTGGACGCTGTGGTCGAGCTGGTGCTGCGCGAGCAACCTGCGATCGACCTGGTGCTGGCAACGGGTGACTTGTCTCAGGACGGCACGGTTGAGTCTTATCAGGCGTTTCGCGAGGCGAGTGATCGTCTGGATGCGCCCAAGCGCTGGATCCCCGGGAACCACGACGAGCTGAGAGAAATGTCGATTGCTGCGCAAAACAGCGATTTTCTTGAGCCGGTCGTCGACGTCGGCCAGTGGCGGATCACGATGCTTGATTCCGCCGTCTCCGGGTCAGTGCCCGGGTATCTGGAAGACACGCAACTCCAGTTGCTGGCGCAAGCCTTGAGCGAAGCGCCGGAGCGCCATCATCTGGTCTGCCTTCATCATCATCCGGTGCCCATCGGGGCGGCGTGGATGGAGCCCATCGGGCTGCGAAATCCTGATGCGCTGTTTGCCGTACTGGAGCGCTTTCCCCAGGTTCGCGCGGTGCTGTGGGGCCACGTGCATCAGGCATTCGATCAATCTGTAAACGGATTAAGGCTGCTGGCCTCACCGTCCACCTGCATTCAATTTGCGCCGAACAGCGTCGATTTTGGTCTTGACTCGGCTGCACCCGGCTACCGCTGGCTACGCCTGCACCATGACGGGCAGATCGAGACCGGAGTCTCACGCATTGAGCCGGACCTGTTCGAGGTTGATGTCAATGGCGCGGGCTATTGAAAGAAACGTCCTCAAATGTCAGCGATTTATTATCGGGCGAGTTTTCGTGCAGTTGACCCTGTAAACTGCGTGGCTTTGCCCCGATGGCTGCCGAAGCAAGAGCCGT
>Ga0265797_10010196_pt1 | contig 12008 bp, 8 predicted proteins | sample P2T30metagenome_FD_192433 | JGI IMG/M metagenome (GOLD analysis project Ga0265797, IMG submission 192433) | Plant litter microbial communities from East Loma Ridge, Irvine, California - P2 T30 | ecosystem: Environmental > Terrestrial > Plant litter > Unclassified | place: USA: California... | reverse complement strand
CTCGATTTCCCAGTCGTCGAAATCGGATAGGGACTCGGTGGCTGTGTTGAGGTTTAGGCATGTGGTTTGGTGTAGATCCATTTTATTTTGGTGGGTTTGGAGGCGCTGTGGGAGATTGGATGTCGTGGGGGTGAGATTGATGCTGGGGTCTGTGTCTTTGCGTTTGGATGTTTTGGCGTGCGGACGACGGATGGTGGACGGAGCGGGACTAGGAGTATCGGGCGCGTGTGGTGGGAATATGGCGTATACGGGTGAGGTTAGGTCGTAGGTGTGGCTGGGGTCGTCACGCGCGCGGGGGGCGTCGTGCATGGCGGCGGTTTAACTTTGGTGTCGGTTGAGTGTTGAGATGAGGATGGTTTGGGAAGTGTGTTTGGTAGAAGTGGGGACTCGGGAGTAGGAAGTCACATGCAGACGCAGGCGTAATGTAAGTGGTAGATGCAGGTGGTAGATGTTTGAAAATGGTTGCCTTCTGGTGGCTCGTGAAAGAGTCACTCGATGACGTCGGTGCTTACGTAGTGTCTTAGTGCCGCAGAGGAAATGCGTGAAGGAAGGGTATGAGTGAAAATGAGGTAAAGGTGGGTAGGAGAGGAAGCAAGGAAAGGGACAGTGGACGGGCGTGAGGAGGTGTTAGTCGTAGCACAGTGCGAGGGCTGGATGCGGCGGCGTTCGCTCTCCGAGACACTGAATGCGACGTGGAGGCTGCGAGTGCTCGCGTCTGTCGTACCAGAAGCAAGGTGAGTTGCTGGTAGTTAGTGGTGTGATCAAACAGCGTGTAGTAGTGCAGCGATAGACCAGACGCGGGTACCTGAAAGTGAGGTGTGAAGTCGGGACGATGCGGCTGTCGGAAACTAGGTGCGGTCCATGCGCCGTGACGAACGATTGCAGCTCCCTTTGCGGTCGCTGCAGATTCGACAGACGACACCACCAACCCGCCGCCCTTCCCCCATCCCCGCCATCTGGAGGCAGCCAAACATGCTGCGCGCCTCCATTCTCCGGGCCAGTCCTGCTGCCAGGCCATTGGCCCGCCAGGCCCGCCCGCAATGGCGCCTCGTCCAGCGCTGCTATGCCGACAACAAGCAACCTGGCGAGACGTCCGTCCCCAATCCCGCGCCCGTCGTCACGCCGTCACTCAACTCCAGCTCCGCCGATAAAACGGGCACTCCGTCCTCGACGACCGCATCGCGCTCTGCACCCGCGGTCCAGCCCGCGACAACACCGCCAACCGGCCCCGGCACCGCGAGCATAGCGCCCAACCCGACGCAGGCAAAGCCCAAGAAGAAGCGCAGGATACGGCGCCTCCTCCTGTGGCTCACCATCCTGTCCGGCCTCGGATACGCCGGCGGGGTGTACTACGCGCTGGTGTCGGACAACTTCCACGACTTCTTCACCGAGTACGTGCCCTTTGGCGAGGATGCCGTGGCCTACTTCGAGGAGCGCGAGTTCCGGCGGCGCTTCCCTGGCCGCGCCGGACAGCCGCGCCTCCAGCCGCAGATTTCTGGCGAGAACAAGGTCACCATTCCCGGCCGCAGCGGACTGAGCGCGCGAGACGTGCCCGAGGGCAACGCAGACTTGGCCTCCAAGGGGCCCCACGTGAGCGCAGTTGCCGACAACAAGAAAGCCATGCAGACAGAGGGCCAGCCCAAGGTCGGCTCCAACACGCCACCCGCCGCTCCTCCCGGAAAGAACGTGCAGGAGAAGAAGCAGGAAAAGTCCCAGAACCAGAAGCCCACCGACTCTGCGTCGAATCCGGCCCAGGCTAAGGTCAAGAAGGAAGCTGCGCCTGCCCCAGCCAAGTCCGTCTCCCAGCTCGACCACCTGGCCGTCCCCGCGGCGAACGAGGCCGTCGTCCAGGACGTCGTCAAGATCGTCAACGACCTCATCACCGTTGTCAATGCCGACACCACGCACGACGGCAGGTACAACTCCGCCCTCGACAAGGCCAAGTCTGAGCTGGGCCGTGTCGTGAACGACATCAGCACCATGAAAGCGAGCCTGCAGAAGGAGTCGGAGGACAAGGTCAAGGCCGCACACGCCGAGTTCGACGCCGCCGCCAAGGAGCTCGTCCAGCGCTTGGACCACCAGATGCAGGCCCAGGAGACGCACTGGAAGGAAGAGTTTGAAAGCGAGCGCGAGCACCTCTCCCAGACCTACAAGGACCGCCTCCAGTCCGAGCTCGACGCCGCCAGAAAGGTCTACGAGCAGAAGACGAAGAACGAGCTCCTCGAGCAGAGCATCAACATGCAAAAGTCCTTCACCAAGAACGTGCGCGACCGCGTCGAATCCGAGCGCGACGGCCGCCTCGGCAAGCTCAACGAGCTCTCGTCCTCCGTGCACGAGCTTGAGAAGCTCACTGCAGAATGGAACGAAGTCGTCGACGCGAACCTCAAGACACAGCACCTTGTCGTCGCCGTCGAGGCTGTAAAGTCCGCGCTCGAGAACCAAGCGACCCCCAAGCCCTTCATCTCCGAACTCGCGGCCCTGAAAGAGATTGCAGCAGACGACCCCGTTGTCAGCGCTGCAATCGCGAGCATCAACCCCACTGCATACCAGCGCGGCGTGCCCAGCTCTGCGCTGCTGATTGACCGCTTCCGCCGTGTCGCGAGTGAAGTGCGTAAAGCCGCGCTGTTACCCGAAGACGCAGGCGTCGCGTCGCACATTGCTTCGCTCGCCATGTCCAAGGTACTCTTCAAAAAGTCTGGTCTCGCTGTCGGCGGCGACGTCGAGGCTGTGCTCGCGCGCACCGAGGTCCTGCTCGAAGAAGGCGACCTGGACGCTGCGGCGCGGGAGATGAACGGTCTTCAAGGCTGGGCGAAGGTGCTGAGTAAGGATTGGCTGGGCGAGTGCAGGCGCGTGCTGGAGGTGAGGCAGGCGCTGGATGTTATTGCGACTGAGGCGCGGCTGAATAGCTTGTTGGTGGAGTAGACGGGGGTTTAATGTAGGAATAGGGGGGTTTTCTTTTGTGTGGATAGAGGAGGTGTGGGGTGTGTATATGTAGCTTGTAGAGTATGCAAGGTTTTCGTTTGCGTTTAGGGTTGTGTTGTTCAATTTTGATGTTTTCACGAACTAACGCTGCAGACCTAAGGGATGGAGTAAGTATACAGACGGCTGGATGTTTGAGGCTCACTCTGGCTCAAAATCGTCGGAGCGCGTGCGCCTCCGCGAATTAAATTATCTAAGAGAAATCTGAATGTGCTCCACCACAATGAACTTGAAAGCTGAGAAGTGTAAAACAACTGGTTTCAGCGTGTGGGGAGAGGCGGGGTGAAGTGAGATGAGGTGAAAGAAGTGGTGGAGTCAAAATTCGGAAGGCACACATTTGACTAGTCGCTCCTTCTTCCTAATTGTTACGAGCGCGAACATCGAGCGCGACAATTTGCCTGTGCGAAGCATATCTGGCCAGCAATTTTAGGCTTTGTATAAAGGATAACGTGCATTGCGACGTTCCTGTGATTCAACGTAGAGCCAATATAGTATATTCCGAGGATTGAACAGCAGCGAGGAGTCTACCTAGGTATTTGTGAGTGCAATCGAGAGTGAAGTGCTTGAACATCAGCTTGTAGGCTACGCAAAGCCGTGACTTATTCTCAGCCTAATTGTGTCCGGTCCTCTTCCGCAAAGCTTAAAACCATATCATGCTCCGCCACCACAACCCAAGCCGCGCCACAACACCCACTCCCTACCTCCCTTAATCCCAACCACATCCTCCACCACACACCCATATCCCCCGCACCTCCCCCTAACCCTCTTACCACCTCCCGCACTTCACTCCACTATTACCACCAAGACCTTCCGCATAAACTCCACTCCCACCCTCGCTGACGACAATTCCAAACTTCCATACACTCACCGCCCAGTCTCCTACCTCTTCGACAGCGCCCTGCGCGTCATCGGCGCCACATCTGCGATTATCTTTGGTCTGTCGTACAGCTTGGCGAAAGGCAGCGATGGGCATATGAAGGCTTTGCGGAGGGATGTGAGGGAGATGAGGGGGAATGTGGGTGCGTTGGGTGTTGGAGATGTGTGAGATGAATGTGAGTTTTGGATGTGTGGGATGGTGGGAGCCTCGATGTCTCTTGGAAGAATGGATGTTCGTGGGAGAGTGTAATGAGAATAGACAAGCTATCTTTTCGTGCTAACGTCATGTTCGGTTTTAACACGGAGTACGCCTTCTAACGAATATCCGTAGAACGATCCAACGTGCGAAAAATTGAGGGACCGGATCAAATTAGAGAATGTGCTGGGGATGCTTGGTGTAGGGACTATAGACAGATAACAGAGTAGGGAAGAGAAGGATTATGTTAGTACCACTACGGCTGCGAATGTTTCGAAGCCAGTGGTGTCGAGCCTCATCAGCGCGGAGCGTCAGCACGACGAAGTTTTTGGACCTACGGGTATTATCGCGGATGACATACTAGCATCCATCTCTTCGGACTCAGCGCCCATCAAGCCAACAATTGCTCCCTCCCTTGATCCTACCACGGCGCCCATCGTCATCGGATACACTTCAACCATGGGCACCTTCACATCCTTCCATATCCCATCCGACTTGTGGTTATCATACTCCAAGCATCTGGAGAGTCAAGACTGGCAAGCGACACGGAGTACTGCGGCCTACAACACATCGATAGAAGGGCGGCCTGTTCGTGGCATGTCGCGAGGTGCTGTTGTTGGAGCGGTATGTGGCGTGTTGTGTAACGTGGCTTTGTGTGGTGCGGTGTATGTGGGGCTGAAGAATTATGGGAATCGGATGAGGGCAGGGCGGACTGTAGAGGGCGAAGAAACTGTGAGGGAGAAGAAGGGGCAGTGAATACATTTGGACGTAGGTGTGTGCTAGTCAAAGAGATTGAGCAAATCGCGAAGTAGGAGCGTGTATAGTGTCGAAGAGGTTTGCTGTCACGTCTTGGGCAGTGCAGAATACTTTGAGGCTAGACAGGCTGTGATTACCTACCATACGTCAGTCGTCAGACTTTCCTCCTGCCACCATTCTATTTACGATACGTCGCTCGCGTTCCGCAAACCCCGGCTGAACAGAACGTCGATATCCTACTTCTGTATGTAAGTGCGTGCTGTTCAAAGAAGGACTTCTGTACTGACCTTTCATACGTCCGATTGTGTGTTTCTCAACATCTGGTGAATGGTGGCACTTGCACGGCTACCATCAGGGCCCACGGCCTTGAACTGGTCTCAGAATACCATCAAAGAACCGAGAATATGCGATTCGTTTGACTGGACCCGAAGATAGATCCCATCACGGTCCGAGCTCAGTGTGCAGAACTGCTTCAAGTCATGGCTCAATCACTGGGGATCGCTCAGTGGCTCCGGCCTTTCAATACACCCAGTCACATTTTGCAATGTCCAAACGCTTCCTGGAGATTGATCGCTTGGTTCCTCGTTTCTCGTTCTCACGGCTAGAGCGATTGATACCTCTAACTTCATTGGCTGCCCGCTGCGATTGCGGCCGCCATCGTTTGCAAACGCACGTGCAAATTTGACTCACATTCACACTCCCGCTCATCAATCGCGTAAAACTGCTTTGACAAGAGTGGGGCCCTTGCGCACACGCTCGTGCCCACTCGAAAAGAGCCTTTTCGCACTCACCTTCTGCTCTCAGTCCACGATACTCTTGCGATAGACTTACTCCCGACTCGAGCCACATCAATTACCTGCCCAACCTCATCGACCGAGGATTAGCCCTCCCACCCGGCGCACGATGAAGCTTCTCGGACTGCTTCTCGCGGTGGTCGCCGCTTTCTCGAGATCCGCCAGCGCGGCGGCAAATCCCAACTTCTTGCAGGAGATGACACCGGGATCCCAAGCTCGTCGCGGTATCGCGTACAACGACCCTAGGTATACCGGGCTCTTCTTCGAAGGCCAGTCCCGTATCAACTGGATTTACAACTGGCAGTCAACCGACGCCCAGATCGAATCTAGATACGAGGCAAGTGCTCCCTGGATTCCAATGGTGTGGCGTTTGCTGATTCTTTACTCTACACAGTACATTCCTATGCTTCGTACTATCGGCGATGAGAGCACTGGTTCATGGTTGGACCGCATTCAACGTTCTGCCAACGTCATCTTGAAGAATCCAACTCATGTGTTGGGCTTCAACGAGCCGGATATCTGCCAGTAAGTACTTGTTTTTCGCTCCGACATGTCGCGACGGGCAGGTGACACGCACCCTATCAGGCGACATTCTTCCCAAAACACCTTGTGAATCGGGCTGACATTCCACCAGGAACGGAGGTGGTGGCTCTTGCATTGCCGTCGAGGACGCTGTCACAGCTTGGAAGAAGTTCATGGACCCTGCGAAAAAGTTCAAGGATCTCATGTACCTTGGCTCGCCCGCCGTTTCCAACTCGGAAGGTGTGGGTGAAGGCCTGGCCTGGCTGAAGACCTTTATGGACAAGTGCGATGATTGCGACATCGACTTCATCTGCGTACATTGGTCAGTTTCTCCGCTCCTTTTACTCTGACCAAGAAACATGCTTACACCATTATAGGTACGGCCAGGCCAAAGACGCCGAGAAGTTCAAACAGCACGTCGTCAGTGCTCGCAAGATCGCCCAAGGTCGGCCTATCTGGGTCACAGAGTTCTACGCAGACGGCACCGATGACGAGCAGAAATTATTCCTCGACTCTGTGCTACCTTGGATGGACTCTTCGCTTGACATCCACCGCTACGCGTATTTCATGGCTGCACCCGGCTTTCTGGTCCTCACCAACGGAACGGCCCTGTCATCGGTTGGAACTCATTTCAACACTTTGGACACTATTCAAGCAGCCAAAGATGCGAAGGACAAGGCCTCCGGTTCTGGCAAACAGCCAAAGCGTGATGTCGAATTCGCAGTACTCCAGCGTGCCCAGTCTGATGCTTCACCATCCGGCGAGTCGGACAAACCCGCAGCCTCCATCATCCAGGTCCCCGAATGCGAGAAGGGAAAATGCGCCATCTGTAACAACAAGTTCTGCACCTGCCAACCATGCGACGGCGGCAAGAAATTCCGCCATGCGCAGCGCTCACTCCCAGTGTCGAACAGCGCGCAATCTGATGCTCCAGCACCCAAAGCACCTCAAACGTCGGGTAACTTCACGATGAGCCCAGCCGCCTGCCAGCGAGGATGGTGCTACACCTGCGCCCACACCTTCTGCGCCTGCCAGCCATGCAAGAACAAAGAAGGGCGCCGCTCTGTGCACAAACCCTTGGCTCCAGCACCTCTTCTGAAGCGCCAGTTCAACGATTCTACTTCACCGGAGCTCGCGCCTGATGATTCCGGGAAACACAAGGGCTGCAAGTGCTGCGCTGGGCCAGACTGGCATAGGATTTGCTTCCCGTGCGTTTGTGAGGATAAGGGCGTTGGTAGGTCGCATAGGATTAGGTTGGGTGTGGGAATGAAGCCAGTGCCGGGGAATATGACGGCAGTGCCAGAGACTTTGACGGCAGTGTCAGAGACTTCGACGCCAGTCACAGACAAGTCAGTCTCAGCACCCATCGAGAAGCGCAAGACACCAGCCGATCCAACCGACCCCAACAACCTCAACGCCCGCCAATTCTGCCGCTGCTGCAACAAAGGACTGTGCTGGACATGCGCATGCAAAAAGCCGCTCCCAATCGGTACTCCAGTCCCAACACCCCAAGCCACCTCATCTCCAACACCACTCCCACCCACCTTCGCCCTCGGCCCCAACCACATGCGCCACCTCGCCAAGCGCAAAAAGTGCCACTGCTGCCCCAAGATGTTCGTCAAATGCTACGCGTGCCAATGCGGCAAGGAAGGCGCGCGGCCGGGCAAAGCGGGTGGGAGGGCTGGTATGCGTGAATTTGGCGCCGTGGAGACGGGGAATTTTGGTAAGATTCCTGATCCGGAGGAGATGAGTGGGAAGGAATGTCGGTTTGCGGGATGGGGGTGGGTTTGTCCGGAGGGGGTGGAGGGATTGGTGGTTGAGGAGGGTGTTGGGGGTAAGGATGGGGAAGCATTGAAGAATGGGGCTGAGGGGCAGGTTGGTGATGGGATCAACGACTTCGCTGGTACAGTGCCTGACGCCGTCCTCCCACGCGAAGCGAAGGATAACGTCGAGAAATCTAACTCCGACACCACACGCCACAGCATCCTCGAACTCGGCCCCAACGCCCAGGCAGACATTACCAAGCGGAAGAAATGCCAGTGCCGTCACCCGGGTAAGGAGCGAGAAGTTTATGAGTGCGAGTGCAAGTATGGGAGGAAAGATTGAGTGGGTGGTTGGTAATAGGGATAGGAGGTGGTGGTAATGGAATGGATGGAGTAATGCTGGCGGATGATGATGTACAGTAGATCAAGGACTGGACTGGGCTGGGCTGGCGTTACGGTGGACTAGACGTTTAGCTTGGACTTGGGGGTTGTGGTGGCTGGTGTTTGGCTAGGACGCTGTGGCTCTTTGAATGGATCAGAAATGAATAATCAACGAGAATGTCTTGTGAGAATTCTGTGAGCGATTGGGTAATGTTCTCGAGACTAGAGAGGGTGTGCGTACCGTGGTTCCCGTTTTCATCCACAGCCATATACTGCTTTTTCTTTGTTTCACGTCTTCCTTGTTGTGCGAGCTTTCTCGGGGTCTTGTCGTAACTCGTGGTCCACTAGCTCTAGCAGGGGCGTTGCCTGTGATCTTTTATCGTCGTCGGCAAAGTCCACGTCGCGCAGTAACCTTCGACTCGCCCATTGCATCTCCGCCACGGCATATCCCCTAAAAGAACAGCACTTCCACTAACAACGTTTCCCAAATCCACATAGTATTCGTACATACACATACATCAACCCTACATCTTCCCCCCCGTCAACACCTCCGCAACCCTCTTAACCCTCTCCTTCGCCAACCCCACGCCCTCCCCTCCCCTCAACTTCTCCAACATATCGCCCACGCCCTCAGGCATCGTCCCATGCCACGGACTCAAGCCCTCCCTCCCCTCGCCCCGCGGGCCCATATCGCCCTTGTTATTCCAGCCCATGGGCTCCTCCTCGGTCCCAAACGTTGCGTCAATCGCCTCGTCCAGCTGCGCCTCACTCACGACAAACGTGCGTGCATTAACGTACAGGTCGTGTAGCCGAGACTTGCGCACGGCCATTTCGCGGCGCTGGCGTGCGTTATATGAGATCCGTTGAGCGGCGATTTTCTCGGGGGTGCGGATGTTAGCGTGGGGATTCTTGGATGCGAGGAAGGTGCGGAGAGCGGGCTGGATAGAAGTCGCTGTCAGAACGTCTGTGTCGCGTGGGGGCGCCATTGCGCGCGCTGTCTTGTCTTTGTAGACGGCTTGCACTTTGGCTAGTTGCTGTGCCTCATTGGCCAACTTTCTCTCATACAGCTGCTGCACGCCTTCGCGCAGTGAGGTGCGGCGCGTGGAGGCGAGGCGCTGCTTGTACAGGCGGTACTCGACGTCGCGGCTGTGGGGCCCGGGGGCCTTGGGGTCTTTGGGCGTGCGGGTGGTGCGGTTGAGGAACCCGATGGAGTGTTTGGGGCGTGGGTTGCGGGTTTTGAAGACGTCGCGCGGGACGGGCAGGTGGCCTTTGGGCTTGGGGTCGAGGGGGAAGGTTGGCTGGAGGGGCTTGGGGACGTCGATGTAGTTTGGGGACTGGGGGCCGAGGGCGAGAATCGACGGGGTGGATGTGAAGGAGCGTCGGCCATTGTGGGATGGGATGGCTGACCGCGATGGCCAGGGATAGCGGACGGGTATTCGTGGCGGCATGGTGATGATGTGTGTGTGTGGAGTGAATGTACTGCACTCACTGCGGAGTTGGTCTCGGTGGTGTCGGTCGTGGCTGCAGAAAAGTCCTGCCAAGAGATTTAGCGCGCCTTCCGCGAGAAAAAGTTCGGGCGGATTTCGACCTCCACCTGTGCACTTCCACGACGCCAACGACGACAACACAAGGAGACTGCCATGGGTAACGCAAAGAAAGAGGCGAGTCGCAAGGAGCGGCAGGGCAAGACGGGCGATGGCATGGCCAACGTCAAGACCAAGGGCGAGAACTTTTACCGGTATGTCTTTGCGACGATGTGACGAATTTTGGTGGTGCTAATTTCTATGTTCAGATCTGCGAAGAAGGTCAAGGTCCTCAAGCGCCTGACTGACGGCAAGGCCACGCGCAATGCCAAGGGAGACATCACCCAGGCCGCCTCGTATCAAGGACGAGAAGCGCCCATTGCCCGCGTCGAGCCCAACAGGAAGTGGTTCAACAACACGCGTGTCATCTCGCAGGATGCCCTCGAGTCCTTCCGCTCGGCCGTGCAGGCACAAGCGTCGAACCCGCACACGTACCTGATGAAGCGCAACAAGCTGCCCATGAGCTTGATCGAAGAAAAGGGCAACATCAACGGCCTCAAGCAGCACGCCGCAAAGATCGCCGTCGAGTCGCAGCCCTTCAGCGACACATTCGGGCCCAAGATGCAGCGCAAACGGCCAAAGCTCGACTTCAGCACCATTGAAGATCTCGCTGGCCGGACGGGCACTATGCACGACACGTACATTGAGCGACTGGAGCAAGCCCACCTGCTCTCTGGCAACTCGGGCGATCCTGAGGTGACCAACGACAACCCTGACGGCGACTTTGCGCAAGCACGAGAATTTATCTTCATGAAGGGTACTAGCAAGCGTATCTGGAACGAGCTGTACAAGGTCATTGACTCGAGCGATGTCATTCTGCATGTTCTCGATGCCCGCGATCCAGACGGTACGCGGTGTCGCAGTGTGGAGAAGTATATTCGAACAGAAGCGCCACACAAGCATCTCGTCTTCGTACTCAATAAGGTCGATCTCGTCCCTTCGAAAGTCGCAGTAAGTCCTCTCCTTTCGCCTTTCCTTCCCCCATCGTCTTCTATGCTCTCCATGTGATGCACACCCTCCTTAAGTCAAGGACCATCTCCTATTCCTATGAATTGGTTCTGTTACAAGCTGGGAAGAATAAACGCGACTCGCTCGCCCGCGGTCGTTTTGGCCAACGGCTAGACCGGCTTCCGTTTTGGTTGCTGGTCGCTAGAGTTGCAGAGTGATTTGTTTGAGTTGAGATCCGTCTCTGCGCGCAAGCTGCAGATAGGTGGCGGTTCTCTTAGTAATATTTCGCACATTCCTTCGTCTTTAAACTCTACTTTGTATGAATTTGAACGGTGGAGACTGACATCTTGATAGGCTGCTTGGGTGCGACATCTGGGAAAAGAGTTCCCAACACTAGGTGAGTACCACAATCCCATGCCTATGTACACGCAGCTGACACGATTCCAGCTTTCCACGCCAACATCAACAACTCCTTCGGCAAAGGCTCCCTCATCGCCCTCCTCCGTCAATTCTCCTCCCTGCACTCCGATCGCAAGCAAATCTCCGTCGGCATGGTCGGCTACCCCAACACGGGCAAATCCTCCATCATCAACACGCTCCGAAAGAAGAAAGTGTGCGTCGTCGCGCCCATTGCCGGCGAGACAAAGGTCTGGCAGTACATCACCCTCATGAAGCGCATCTACATGATCGACTGCCCAGGCATCGTGCCCCCGAATCACGACGACACGGACGAAGACTTACTTCTCAGAGGGAGTGTGAGAGTAGAAAATGTAGAATACCCAGCGCAGTACATCGAAGCTGTGCTCAGAAGGGTGCAGCCTCGCCACTTGCAGCGCACGTACGAGCTCGAGGGCTACAAAGACGGCGTCGAATTCCTAGAAATGCTGTGCCGCAAGAGCGGGCGCTTACTCAAAGGCGGCGAAGCAGATATCGACGGCGCAGCCAAAATGGTCCTGAACGACTGGATACGCGGCAAGATACCGTGGTTCACGCCGCCGCCGTACAAGGAGGGAGAAAAAGAGGCGAGCGGACCGATTAAGGAGGATCGCGCTGGGTTTTTGGGCGAGATGAGTAAGAAGAGGAAGAGAGATGGTGCGTCGACGACGACGGGGAGTGTGGCTGCTACGACGGATGCGTCTGGTGCGGCGCAGAGTGAGGTTGATGCTGAGGAAGATGAGGAGTTTGGGGGGTTTAGCGAAGCGGATGGTGA
>Ga0265797_10010194_pt1 | contig 12008 bp, 5 predicted proteins | sample P2T30metagenome_FD_192433 | JGI IMG/M metagenome (GOLD analysis project Ga0265797, IMG submission 192433) | Plant litter microbial communities from East Loma Ridge, Irvine, California - P2 T30 | ecosystem: Environmental > Terrestrial > Plant litter > Unclassified | place: USA: California... | reverse complement strand
GTTCTATTGTATATATTTATGAGCCTATGAGACAGATTTATGATTCTCGTCGATTTGATGAGGGATAAGTTTTTTTTATTTATTGGTTCTTGTTTTATGTCCACGGAGTGTGTACTCTGACAAAGGCTGGTTGCAGTCATTTGGCGAGTATTTATGTATGCCTTTTCATGGAGGAGCGTCTGTGGGTGAAGCTCTGCGTGTCTGGCTGATATCAGGTCTTCTTAAACTGCTTGCGGACACAAAAAGATCACTGGTACACGCAAAGATGTGCAATGCACTATCCCACTGGCTGATGTGATGCCGCATCACCGAGTGTCCAGCACACTCTTATGCAAATCATCGTAAACCGAAAAATGGTCAGTCACCTTCCATGTTCACGAAATCGTTGAGACGACACGACTCCGCCTGTGTATCCACCTATCCACCGCAGTCGGTAACTAATGCATACAGTACTGTATACGACATGCATGCGAGGCTCAAAAGACCCACATCTCTCCGTCTTCTCTCCATGCGAGAATCCCCAGATCACTACTGCTGTACCCCATAGTTCTCTTCTCGAGCTGGAAGGTGGGCGCAGCAGCACTGAGAGAGCAGTCACCGGACGCCACGAATGCTCGCCAAGACAGGATTTTGGGATAGAGGTTGCGGTGTTGGTTGCCGAGCAGCCGATGAGACAAGACAGGACCATTGTGTGCGTCCGGAGGGGTGTCTCTCTGCTGGGGTAAGTAACTACAAGTAAGGGAATCGACAATCGTTCAAGCCGATACCGCTGGCAAGTCATTCTACTTGGTAAATACATATAATACTTAGACCATCGGACAAACCTATACACCTACGCGACATACATACAAGGTAACTACGGCAGGGCAAGACTCGACCCCTCCCTCGCTCGCATCGCGTCGGACATTTTACGGCGAGCCCTTTTTTTTTCTCATGCATGCAAGATTCGTATGCAAATGCAAGCCACCACTCTGCTCCCCGTACATACAGCACATTACGAGAACGTAAGGAGAAAGCGTGCATGCATGTAGACATGTACCTATCTGTCGTGCGCAGCAAGCAGCAGCAAGCAGCAGCAGCAGTAGTCAGTCAGTCTTGTGAGAGGTAAGGCAGGCACCGCGCGGCTCTCAAGCCCTCTCATACATGGTGCGGAGTTTATTCGCGTGAGTCTGTCTGGGATGGATGTGGTCCCGGTGGGTTTTATTGGGTACTGGTGGGAGTGTGGGTGTGAGTGGGTTTTGCGGAGAAAGGCTGGCAAGCCTGGCAAGGCAGATAAGGTTGGAGGGTGCTCTGGGTGAATCAAGGAACGGCCAAGACTTTGGTCCGTCGAGGGCCGGGGCTGAGAATAGGGCCGAGAGGAAGAGGAAGGGAGTGGGAGGAGGTTGGGTTTGGATGTGAGGTGAAGATGGGAAGGGTACATGTAGTGTCGTTGGTAGAAAAAGTCAACAGTGTACGCGCAGTCTGCACGTGTATAATAATACCGATAGCAGGGAGAGTTCTACGATGATGAAGATGGAAACATTCGAGCGGTATGGCTGAGTCAAGCGATACTGCGGTCTCGTTTCACGTGCCAAGTTGGGCTACTGCGCTCCAGGTGGTTTGGTGGACTCTGGTGGAGTCGTTTCTCCAAAGTATGATGGAGACCATCGCTGCCGCAATCGCATCGAAGCGGGTTCGCCTTGTCGCGAGCACCCCCCGGCCATCGTTCGCCTTGAGATCATCTTTCTTCATAGACCAAACGGCCGCGGCTTCTCTTCTGCAAAACCCTTCCACCACGACGAAATACAACACACGACGGCACTGCTGTTATCGCCTGGCTGCTGTGCCACGTCTCACCATCTCACCATCCTGCCAAAGCGACATTTGCCGCGTTTCGCTTACCCACCAGGCTGAGATTTACATTGCGACGCTCGTGGACTTTGCCGGCCAAGGCATCTTTCAAGCCCATACCCCATCACATTAGATTGCACTGCAGCACTCTCGCAACCAGCACCGCAGCAGCACTCCCTCCCACCACACATCACCATCGCCACCTGCGACGGCGTCATAGAGTGCCCTCGCGAGCTCTCTTCACTGCCCCGTCTGCTTACTACACGAGCGTATTCTGGCCATTCGCGTGCACGCTTCGCCATCGCGTGCGCTTGATTTGACATTCGCCACAAATACACTCTCCCGCTATTGAGTCGGCTCTCTGCTTTTCCGGCTGGTCGTTGCTTTGCTTCATGTCAGCACCCTGCATCTAAGCCCTCCCCCGGCTCCTTTGCACTACATCGCCCATCTCACTACCACAACCACCACAACACCCTCGACACTTGCACGTTGTATTCATTTTACAGAGCTCTTGATTGAGACTTTGGCCACACGTGACAAAGGAATACACATCACTTCACCATGGCCGACGCAACCAGCACATCCGCCGCGGCGGCATCCCCAACCCAAACAGACTCGGGCAACAGGAGCAACACTCCCGGCAACTCGCCTCTGCTATTCTTCGTCGCACTGGGATTCGGCGTTGTCTTCACCAACTTATGGTATGGCTGTCGCTGTATCATTGTCCGAACGATGTGTATGCTAACTCACACTGCGCAGGATCATTGTTGGCGTCAAGTACTGCTTCCGGTACAACCAGCGCAATCGCGCAATGCGCGCTGTAAACGAAAATGGCGAGCCCATCGACTTGACACAGATGCCTCGACCGCATAGGAGGCGGCGAGAGAAGAAGCTCATGTCTATGGAGGAAGTAAATGAGCGGTTCCCGTTGTCCAAGTACAAGACTTGGAGGTCTTCACGTGAGGCTGAGGGTCTACCGGCAGTGGGTGGTGTTACCGCACCTCCTAGCCGTGCTGGCAGCATTAAAGAGACTGGAACCGCGGAAGCAGACGGAAGACGGAGTGGAGAAGTCCCGCTCCGAACTACGCTGGATATTGCGAGGAATGATCATGCGCATGGCGAACCTGGTACTCAGCAACCATCTGCATCCCGCGTCAGCGAAGACAAGCACGGAGCCAATGCGACAACACTTGAGCGAGCCGAGACAGCACCCAGTGTCAATGAGAAGGACCGCCGCCAGTCGCTCGCAGAGGATGAGGACGACGACGACCCTATCAGGACTGCCGCACCACTGGAAATGCTCGGCGCTCCCGGTGACAGCTGCGCAATCTGTATCGACACTCTGGAAGATGACGACGATGTCCGTGGTCTTACCTGCGGTCACGCATTCCACGGAGCATGCGTCGACCCATGGCTCACCAGCCGCCGCGCCTGCTGTCCACTGTGCAAAGCCGATTACTACGTACCCAAGCCTCGACCAGAAGGCGAAGAACAGAATGCATCTGGACGTCGCAACGGTGGCTCGCGAGGCAACACGCCCCAAACGCCACAATCAGCTTGGTTGGGCACCCGCGGCATTCCATTCCGTTCACGCTTCATCGGCCCCCGAGGTCTTTTCTTCAGTGCTCCCACACCCGAAGACCCCACACAACAGCCATACAACAACGCCGCACCACACCGCGCCGAGCGCAGACGGCGTGAGCAAGATGCCGGTCTTGCCACACAACCAGCTTCCGAAACCGCCCAGCCGAGCAACAGCGGCTGGCGAAGCAGGTTCAACATGCCATCATTCGGCCGACGAGCGCAACCCGCTGAGGGCACTCACGGCGTTCCAGAAGTCGTTGGCACGACTCCCGGTGATTTGGAAGCTGGGCGTGCACAGCGATGAAGAACCATCTTTGCTCTCCTTTTGCAGATATATATAACACGACAATACGACTTGGATGACCTTTTTTGATTTTCATTTTTTTCGTTTTGAAAACCAGCGCATTTCCTCCGTTGTTGCTTTCTTGCTTACACGATCTTCGGCTCACATTTTCCCGTGGCATGTGGGCTTACTAGGAAGAGGAAAGACACTGGGCTGGCGTTTAAGAGGAGTTTTGAGGTGAATTTGGGGGGTTTGTGGTATGTTAGAGTATGTCGCTTCTCTTCTTCTCTTGAGACTAAGAATTTAGCGCTTGCTATGGCACTTTACTCTTCATCCGCGATCATGCCTCTGATGTTTGCCGTTGGGATGCGCTCAAGAATCGTTTCATGATCATATTGCGCGTCGCAACCGAACGAACATGCCTATTTACTCCAACGCAACGCCAACAAAGCGCCGCTCTTAAAATCATTGAGAACCAACCCTTTACTGGATCTGACATCGTAACCCGAACCACTGCCGAAGACCACGCTTCTTTCTCCATAGCTTCCTCCTCCTCTTCCTCCTCCTACTCATCCTCTGCTCCTTGGAATTCCCCCTTGGATTCGTCCTCTGCCCTGTCTGACGTTGGCCATCCCTCTTCAGGGCTTTCCTGGCTTGTGGTATTGTCAATAGTTTGCCTGCTTTGCGGAGCGCTTCCTTGTGTGTTTTGTTGGGGGCGCGACGGGCTTTCCATTGTTGTTTTGTACGTGGCTTGGAAGTTCGACGCTTTTCCCGTTTGAAGAAGGAGAAGGGGAAGGGGAAGGTTCGGAGGAGGGAGGAGGGAGTTGAGGGGGTTTGGCCCATGGTAAGTGGTGGGTAGAGATAGGTGTTGGCTGGGTTTTTTTGATGTTGAGGTGTGGGTTTTACTTACGTTGTTTTATATAGCAGCGGATGTAGGTAGGGTTTTCTTTCTAGGTCTGGACAAAGGTCTTGTGGTTTTGTTTGCTGCTGCTGCTGCTGCTGTGGATACGATGTTTTCTTTCAGATACGGCCACGATGGGGGACGTGAGATGGAGGCAAGCATCATGTCTGACATTCGTGAAATGAGCCTGATGTGCTTTCTCTTTCTTTTCTTCTTGTCTTGTGGCCTGCGATGTCTCTGATTTCGTTCTTGTCTTTCATTCTAGATCGGAGCGGCAATCTTCTGGTTAACGGATCGGCAGACTTCAAAATCAAACGCCATGCGCCTTCATATGCATATCATCGCCTATCATTATTGTCTCAGTAGTTCACGTACACCCGTCCTTCCCATGCTCTCAGCACCGGCCGACCATTGCTGAGTTTCAGCGAACCTTCTGAATTAGTGCTGATGAGTAGCTGTGGCATCTCACCGTCGAGAATGCTAACAATGTCAGGCCCCATCTGCTGGTCCTTCGACATGTTCAGCACCACAACAGCCTTCTTCCCTGGCCTCTTCGAATCTTCTTTCACGTACGCGAAGACCGCTTCGTTGTCGGGATCGAGCAGCTCGAACGTGCCAAACACCAACACCTCGCGATGTTGCTTCCGCAACTTCAACACTTCCTTGTAGAAGCTCAAGATCGAATCTGGATCGTCGCGTTGCCGCGCAACGTTGATAGATCGATACTCGTCGTGCACCCGCATCCACGGCTCCGCGCCCGCAGAAGTGAAACCCGCATTCGCCGATCCGTCCCATTGGAACGGTATGCGCGAGTGATCGCGAGCCAAGTGGCTCAGTCCATGAAGAGTCTTACGCACGCGCTCCGTGTCGCCAGAATCGACGGCTTCGGCGTAAAAGCCGCTGCTCTCGACGTCTTTGTACTCTTCGATGCCCCACGAAGCCGGCATGTTGGTCATGCCTATTTCCTGGCCTTGGTACAAGAACAGCGTTCCGGTCAGAGTGATTTGCCACAGCGCGATGGTCTTGGCTGAGCGCTTCCACATCTCCTCCGTGGAAGTGTCGCCGAAGCGGCTCACGGCGCGCGCGTTGTCGTGGTTCTCGATGAACACTGTCGTCCAGGCGTCGGTGCCGGCTACGAAGGTTTGCCACTTTTCGGTGAGGGACTTGAGTTTGGAGAGTGGGAAGGGCTGGTAGATGTACTTGGGCCCGAGGATGTTGCCGGTGCCGAGACGGATCACGGAGAATTCGAACACCATGTCGAGTTCCTGCGCGGCGGCTGAGACGTAGGGGATTACTTGGTGTGGATGGGGCGTGTTGGAGAGCTCGCCGACTGAGACTGCGCCGTAGGGCGCGAGCACTTTGCGGTTCATCTCGTGGATGAATTCGTGGATGCGTGGGCCGTTGCACCACATCTCGGGGGCGGACTGGTGGGGAGATGTTGGGTCTGTGATTGGGGCGTCGGTGTAGCCTTTTTTGCTGTACTTATTGACCGTATCGATGCGGAAGCCATCAACACCGCGGTCCAACCAGAAGAGCATTGTGTTTTCGTAGATGGCGTTGCGGCATTCTTCGTTTTCCCAGTTGAGGTCTGGTTGGTCTGGGGCGTACAGATGGAGGTAGTACTCTTGCGTGAGCTCGTCCCAAGTCCACGTCGGTCCTGCAAAGTATCCTCGCCAGTTGGTTGGCGGGTGGCGGACACCGTTGCTGTCGTACCGGGCTGGTTTCCAGATGTACCAGTCGCGTTTGGGATTTGATTTTGAGGATCGCGATTCCTTGAACCACTCGTGTTCTTGAGATGTGTGATTAACGACGAGGTCAAGGATGACTTTCATGTCTCGCCGGTGAGCTTCCCGTAATAAGTTGTCGACGTCTTGTATTGAGCCGTAAGGCTCGTAGATCTTCTGGTAGTCTGAAACATCGTAGCCCATGTCCTTTTGGGGGCTTTCGAAGATAGGTGATACCCAGATGACATCTACTCCGAGCTCGTGGAGGTAGTCGATCTTGGAGATCAGTCCTGGGAGGTCGCCCCAGCCATCACCATTTGAATCCTTGAAGCTAGAAGGGTAGACCTGGTAGAAGACAGCATCTTTCCAGTAAGGCTCTCCAGCCCATCCATCGTCTTTGTCCCAAGTGATCGATCCCATGGTGTCGTGTGTGCAAGGCTCCGGCGTGGACGTAGTGGAGAGCAACATCGAGATGGTCAAGACGTACGAGAGATACTTGTACACGCATGTGGGTCACCCGACCCGATAACCTCCATGTCGCATTCTCTTGGACGGAGTCTCCACGACAGTGTTGCACGTTCGTGCGCAAGGTGTAAGTGGGTCTCAACGGCAAATGGAGTTGAAAGTCGGTCTTTGCATTTCGGTACCAGCATGTGCAGAGTAGATTAGAAGGCCGATCGGACGCAAGTTACCACGAATAGGAGGGCCAGCTCCGTCTGGCGGAGTTGTTTCGTCAACTCCGCCTTCTAACCAGTCTTGGGCCACGGAGAGAGCACCGTATAGGCAGCGCTAGCGGAGTACTCCTGTTCTGCTTCTCCGCACCTCTCCACGCGTGACCCCAGACGTCGTCAAACCGAAGCGAAGGATGTTTCTCCAGTTCTGGATCCTGCATGCGTCCCGCGAAATATCGCTTGCTTAAGCGTTGATGATTTCACGCAACAAGACCTGGAAGGAGCCGAGACGCATACAAGCTAGTCTCTGACGAGCAAATTGGCCATGATCATTGAAGCTACATCGGGACCAATTTCGGTGAATAGCCTTCCTGTGCTCAGAGGTTCGAATCTATAAGTAAGGAGCGGACGCCGGCATCCCATACGTGTACTCTCACAGGCTACAAAACATTTTTTTTCACCAGCACGTCTGACCGCTGGCCTTGGATACATCATGAACACCGAGAAAGGTCCCACAGCCGAGCACAATGAGCCGTATCCATCAGACGTCCTCGCCGCTGAGGCCAGCCAGGCCGCTGCTGCAGAGCATCAGATGAGTCTCTGGCAAGCTATCAAAACTTATCCTAAAGCCATCGGATGGTCGGTCCTGCTCAGCAGCACTTTGATCATGGGTAAGCGAGCATGCAGAACTTTGACGCCGTGGTGGAAATGCTAACCCTGTACACTAGAGGGCTACGATTTGGCGCTGCTCGGCAATCTCTATGCTTCACCAGTTTTCAATGAGAAGTATGGCCATTGGAACCCGAAGACCGAGAAGTATCAGGTCTCTCCTGCATGGCAATCTGGCCTGTCGAATGGTGCGCGTGCCGGTGAGATTATCGGCTTGATCATCGCTGGTTGGATCACCGACCGATATGGCTCGAAGAAGACGACTATAGGGTTCCTGGTCATGATGATTGGAACAGTCTTCGCCTTGTTCTTCGCACCCAATATCCAGGTGCTAGTTGCAGGCGAAGTTCTCTGCGGTAAGCCTCACGAAGTCTGTAACTGATATGGAGGAGCACCTCGCTGACGACTGCAGGTATCCCATGGGGAGCTTTCCAAAGTGTAGCTGCCCAGTACGCCTCAGAAGTGGCTCCAGTCATTTTGAGGCCCTATCTCACTACATTCATCAACATGTGCTGGGTCATTGGCCAGTTCTTCGCCGCTGCCGTGATTCGTGGCTCTGTCGATTATCTCGACGAGCGTGCGTATCGCATTCCATTTGGTGTTCAATGGCTTTGGCCAGTTTTGATCCTTTCAGGGCTTGTGTTTGCGCCAGAGTAAGTTTGAATTTCGGACTGGGCTTTGAAAGCATAGACTAACAATTCAGATCTCCTTGGTGGTACGTTCGCAAGAACCGCCGTGCCGAAGCCCGTACCTCACTACTCCGCCTCACGAAAGCGAACCAACCGGGCTTCAACGTCGACGAAACCATTGCCATGATCGAGCACACCAACGAGATGGAAAAGTTTGCCAAAGAAGGAACAACATACATGGACTGCTTCCGAGGCATCGACCTTCGCCGAACTGAGATTGTGGTCGGCATCTGGACTGTACAAACGCTGGGTGGCCAGAATCTCATGGGCTACTTCAGCTACTTTATGACCCAAGCGGGCATGAACGCCAAGAACTCTTTCTCTTTATCGATGGCGAATTCGGCTCTGGGCATAATTGGTACAGCTGGATCGTGGTTCTTGATGTCAAAGATCGGACGACGCAAGATCCACTTCACTGGCTTATGCTGCCAGTTCTTGTTACTGATCATCACGGGAAGCTTGTCTTTCGCAGGCACTAACGCGTCTGTGTGGGCAATCGCCGGCATGCTGATTGTCTTCACGTTTGGTAAATATTAGGACAGATACACCGTTGGTCTCAGGAGGTGTTTGCTAACAGTTCCGCAGTATGTCCCACCCTCCCTCTTTGCGGAAAGAATCTCGTTAGGAATTCTTCTTCTTTATAGCAAGCTACTATTACGGTCTTGTTGATGTTGCTAGTGATCATGTAAATTTGAGGACGGTGCGACTGACCTAAATTTTGCATAGACGTACGACTTTACTGTCGGACCAGTTACCTACTCTCTGGTCTCCGAACTGTCTTCGACTCGCCTGAAGGCCAAGACTATCGTCCTGGCGCGCGCGGCCTACAACGCGAGCAACATCTTCGTCAACGTGATGACAAACTACCAGCTCTCATCCGCGGCGTGGAACTGGGGCGCCAGAACTGCTTTCTTCTGGGCTGGCACATGTTTACTCTCTTGCATCTGGGTCTACTTCCGTCTTCCTGAGCCCAAAGGCCGCACCTACGCGGAGCTTGATATGCTCTTTGAGTTGCGCGTTCCGGCAAGGAAGTTTGCCAAGACTGAGGTCGATCCGTTCACGGCAGAGGCTACGACTGGCAAAGCGGGCTTTGAGAAGGAGGTGAGCAATTAGTACTGGGTCACCGGTCTTCATACAGTGCTTACGCTCAAATTTGTGTACGACTTCACCACCAGCTACAGTACCATCAAAGGAGCCCTCTATATTATTGCCATAGGCTGCGGGCGTGTTCAGCAGTATGTTAGCCGTTGAGATGCTGTCCAAGTCGCCACTATATCTCAAAGACCGGTGTGATAGTGCGATCTGCCTCAGAAATTTGATGACACTACTGCCGACATTGAGAGTTCTCAAACAAACTTGAGTGCAAGTGTTTTTAATTTGTGTGTCGATATGAAGATACGATCTGCGACGTGTAGCTGGATTTCAACACGTATGTACATCGTTCTCGCGCGCTGGGGCTACATCTAGACTCCTAGATATTCGTTTGAGAGTAACCAACTGGCCAAAGAAATGTACGAATCTTTTCATAAACAGTGCTTTTGGGCAACGAGGAATACCAGTGTCTCAGTGGGAGCTATCACCGCGACCTAACGACAACCGAGAATAGTGGCCCACGATCTACTCCCTGCTTGCGGGACGGGTCGCCAGGATCGGTATAGTCTGCTGAATGTGCTTCTCCAGTAGATCATCGTAGATCGTATCCCCGCTAGGCGCTTTTTGCATCAAGCTCCGAAGATAGGATAGGTCGTTCACCGGAAGTGTGTTAGCAACTGCCCCGCTGGGACTAGTGGGTGTGATAGGGATCCGAGCAAGCACGTCTACTAGCGCTGAGGCTATGTCGAACAGCTTCTCGGTCATGCCTACGCCGTGTACCTTGAAGGCCGAAACTGGCAGGTCGCGAGTTGAGAGCATGAGGTCTTTTGCTACGTCGATGGGGTAGCGGAAAGTGATGCTGTGTTGGAATGATTCTTCGACGAGATGGCCGAGGTGTAGTCGCAGCTTCCATATGATTATGCGTAGCCAGAGCTGGGTGACTCTAAGATTTGCTTTCTGAGTGTCGTACAGGCCAAAGCCCGAGCCCAAGGCGGAGTTGACACGGGTTTCGACGTCGTTGATATACTCTCGCGAAGGGGTGACCACTGAGAGTTCGTGATTGAGCAGAGCTATGAAGGACGAGTCCAGTGGGCGAAACAGTGCTGCCAGGCTCAAGAATCCGAGCAGCGATGGATCTAATATGTCAAGCCCTGGTGTCTCTTCGGTAACCTGTAGAGTGATGGGTCGTTTGTACCGGATCGCGTGTGATCTTTCGGAGATCAGAAGCACGTAGAAGAGGCGACCTGATACGAGGCGCTCAAGTTCGTCCGCATTGTCGTTTTGATAAAGTAGAAGTAAGGTCGTAGTCTCCCGTAGGTATCGGAATGCCCGACTGTGATGTGAGAGCACGGCTTCGCATGCGTAGAGGAAGAACGAGAAAAGGCACATCTCTATAGTAACAGGCGTATGTCTCGGCAAGGACTGCCAGACGACCACTGCCGTGTCGAGTAAGATCCGGCCATAGTTGAGGCTCTTCTCCGGAATGATACCTTGGCGAAAAAGTTCCTCGGGCTCCTCTGTCTGGAGGAGTACCTGGCCACACATGCCAAGGATGATGCAGAGGCTCTCAAGGCCTTCAGGTAAAGCGCTCACGGCGCGAAGGCGGGTAATGTATGCAGTAGTCAATATCGGGATGGTCGGGTACAGGCGTTCAAAAAAGCGTTCAGTACAGAAATCGATGACTGGACCAGGCAGGAGTTGTGCCACTCGATGGTATTGGTAGGTAGCTCCCGGATGATCGTAGTCGAGAGTGCCTTGAAGGATGGTGGCAAGAGGTGATGCATCCGACTGGCATTGGTGGGCCAATCTAGAGTCGACACACCGCTGGCATGGTCTGAAGTCGCTGCAGCCTCGCCGCAGTCTCTTGCATCGCTCACATGCTGCAGAGCGAAGGGTTCATGTCAGTATAGTGTCTCAGACTTTATATTAGCTCGCGGTCTAGCTTCATGTTCCGTACTGCACATTCTGCCGCTGAGATACCAGTACGGAGTCCGCACCAGCACCGCAAGATTAGGTTGAATCTTTCGTTCACGCACCTCTAGGGACCTGCTGCCTCTTATTTGATGTTGCACGGCCGGCAGCTTCGGGAGATACTGCGGTCAGGGAGCCTGCCAACTGGATCTGCGACATCGTAACATCACCGGTCAATCCTAGAAGACGCGTAGTATTGCCAGAGCCGTCAGTTTACAGGAAGAGAGTGATTGGAAAGACCAGCGCTTGCGTTACCCTCGTCTCCCTCGGCAATTTGCTTGGCGTCTCGTTTATACACTTCAAATCTTCCGTGCAGAGGTCACGCGTAAGTGTGATGTGTTTGGCTCTGCTTGACACGGCGTTCATGACTTATGCTCTCAGGTATTGGAAAGTAGTCATTAGCACAAGATGTTCTCAAACATCAACGGAAAGGTCACCTGCATCGCTATAGTATGAACACTTCGTGGCCATCAAGGTGTGACTAATAGTAACTAATATCGTAAGTGATAAACAGCACGCGTAGAACCTCGATACGAACCCCGATATCTATCTCCCATGTCTGACCTTCTTCTGCGGCCACTGCTACCTGTTTAT
>Ga0265797_10010193_pt1 | contig 12011 bp, 9 predicted proteins | sample P2T30metagenome_FD_192433 | JGI IMG/M metagenome (GOLD analysis project Ga0265797, IMG submission 192433) | Plant litter microbial communities from East Loma Ridge, Irvine, California - P2 T30 | ecosystem: Environmental > Terrestrial > Plant litter > Unclassified | place: USA: California... | reverse complement strand
CAGGAGGATTTTCAATGGATGATATCTTCTCTCAGTTCGGCGATATTTTTGGTGACAGCAGTCCGTTTGGCGATATGTTTGGTCGTGCGGGCGGCGGCGGTGGACGAAGGGTTCGTAAAGGTTCTGATCTTCGTATCAAGCTTAAACTGAACCTGGAAGAAGTTGCCAACGGTGTTGAGAAAAAAATCAAGGTAAAACGCCACGTTAGCTGCAATACCTGCGGCGGAAACGGTGCAAAAAACGGCACTTCACTTACCAACTGCGGAAGCTGTAACGGAACCGGACAAGTTCGCAAGGTGGTAAGCACAATGCTGGGACAAATGGTTTCTACAAGTACCTGCCCAACCTGTAACGGCGATGGCAAGATCATCAGCGAACGTTGTGATGTCTGTGCAGGCGAAGGACGCTTATTGCAGGACGACCTGATTACGCTGAACATTCCGGGCGGTGTAGCAGAAGGCATGCAGCTTTCCATGTCCGGTAAAGGAAATGTTCCGTCAAGAGGCGGTGTTGCCGGAGATCTTCTGATCGTGATTGAAGAAGAAGAAGATGCACAGCTGAAACGTGACGGAAATAATGTTGTGTTTGATATGCACCTGAGCTTTATTGATGCTGCTCTGGGAATATCCACTGAAATTCCAACCATTGATGGAAAAGCGAGGATCAACGTGGAAGCAGGAACGCAGGCCGGAAAAATTCTTCGTCTGAAAGGCAAAGGAATTAAAGACCTGAATGGTTACGGAAAAGGCGATCAGCTGGTTCACATTAATGTATGGACGCCGCAGCAGCTGTCGTCAGACGAGCGTGAAACTTTGGAAGCACTTCGTCACTCTCCGAATTTCCAGCCGAAACCTGGTAAAAACGAAAAAGGCTTTTTTGATAAAATGAAAGATTTCTTTCATTGACGGATAAAATTCATTTTATTTCTTTGAGCTGCCATCTTTTTTGGCAGCTCTTTTTTTGTTAATATCCTGCTAACTTAACATTCTTTATATTCGCAGATTAAGAATAACGACAATCACTTTTATGAAACCAATATTTTTGCTTTTGGCCATGCTTTCCTCAGGCTTTTTACATGCCCAATCAAATAAAACACCGGAACTGACTTTTGCTACCTACAATGTGAGTATGGAAGCAGAGAACTATGTTCCCAGAGGAACAAAAGGAAATTCTGAACAGGTTTTGGTGAAGGAACTTGCATCTGGTACAAATGCCCAAATCAAGAACATTGCCTCCATTATCCAGACCGTCAGACCGGATGTGATCCTGCTAAATGAATTCGATTATATTAAAGATCCCGAGCAGGGAGCAAAGGCTTTTATCAAAAACTACCTAATGAAGGATCAGGCCGGTTCGAAGGCAATCAGTTATCCTTATTTCTATTATTCCACTGTAAATACAGGTCAGCCTTCACCTTTTGATCTGAATAACGATGGGAAATTTGACAAGCTTGGTAATGATGCCTGGGGTTTTGGAAATTATCCCGGTCAGTACGGAATGGTGCTGTTGTCCAGATATCCGATCGATGCAAAAAACATCAGAACCTTTCAGCATTTCAAATGGAAAGATATGCCGGGAGCCCAGAAAACAACAAAGGCAGATGGCAGTAACTGGTATACTGCGCAGGCCTGGGCACAGTTTCCTCTGTCGTCCAAATCACACTGGGACGTTCCCGTTCAGGTTGGCAGCAAAATCATTCATGTGCTCGTAAGCCACCCTACCCCGCCTACTTTTGACGGAGCCGAAGACCGTAACGGGAAAAGAAACTTTGACGAGATCCGTTTCTGGCGCGACTATATTTCTGATCAGAAGGCTGCTTACATTTATGATGATAAAGGTAAAAAAGGAGGTTTGGCAAGCAACGCTCCTTTTGTGATCATGGGTGATCAGAATGCATCTCCGGACGAAGGAAATGCAATTACGGATGGAATCAGATCTTTACTTGCTCATCCCATGATAAACAGTGAAAATACGCCATGGAGCAAAGGAGGAGCTGAACATTCGCCGGATAATCCATTTTCAAGACATCATACAGCATTCTGGCGTATGCGTGCCGATTACGTACTGCCTTCCAAAAAAGGTTTTAAATTACTGGACAGTGGTGTTTTCTGGCCCGCAAAAGGTGAAGCAATGGCTGAACTGGTAGAAAAAAGGGAATCCAGCTCGGATCACAGGTTGGTTTGGGTGAAGGTTGGGTTGGAGTAGACGGGATTGGTATTCAAATCTGTCAATCTCCAATTGAAAATATGAATGACATTATATCGTTTGAAACAAACCGTTTAATCATCAGGGATTTAAATTGGGATGATTTAGAATTTATTCATTCAATTCATTCAATTCCGGAAGTTCATAAATATGCTACTCTTGATATTCCCGAATCGTTAAATGATTCAAAAAACTATCTTGAGATATACATTAACCAACAGGATTATAATCCCAGAAAAGAATATGGATTTTGTGTGTCATTAATTGATCAGACACCAATAGGATTAATTGGTTTTAGTAACAGCTTAAACAAATTTCGAAGTGCTGAACTATGGTTTAAATTAAATCCAGCATATTGGGGAAATGGATATATTACTGAGGCAGCATTAAGGCTTTTGGAATTCTGTTTTACAGAAATGGATCTTCATAGAATTGAAGCAGGAGTAGCCACAGAGAATCTTGCATCCATAAAAACCCTCGAAAAAATTGGAATGCAAAGGGAGGGAATGCGGAGAAAATTCTTCCTATTAAAGGGCAGTGGAGGAATAATTTTCATTATGCAATTCTGGATGAGGATTTTAAGTGTAAGAAATAAAAAATAGAATAATAGTAAAAAGCGGAGACTGCTTCACAGCAATCTCCGCTTTTTGTATCTTATGTCTTACAAAATTATTGTCCGCCGTACATGTTAAAGGCGGCCAGGTGTTTCTGGAAAATCACTTCGTATTTTTTAGCAGCAGCTTCCTGCTTTGCTTCACGGCATTCCTGAACGATCGTCTGCAAAATGTAAAGATATAAATTACTATCACGACGTTTGGTAGTACCATTGCCTTTTGCCCAGGTTAAAACCTCGTCAGCACGGGTTGCCATTGTTTCAGCTATATCCAGCGCTTTCTTGTTTTCACCCAGATCAAAAAGAATACCGATGAAATTCGCAGAGAAGTTATCATAAGGAATACTCTTGTCAGGCATAGTCGAAAGCGATTTCTCAATAGCCTTCTTCGCTTCTTCTTTACGGCCATCTGCGATCAGCTGTCCGGCAAGGCGAATGAATGCAATACGTGCTGTTGCTACCGGAGAACCCAGATAGGTGTTGTCATAATAAGTGTTCTCATTATCAAGCTCACGCCAGAACATCTTTGTCATCAGATTGTTGTACATCACATCCGAGTTCACATAACCATCCTGCGCACCTGGTACACGTACCGGAAGCAAACGATATGCATAACCTTCCAGCTGCATGTATTCTTTCAGGTTCAGATAGCTTGATCCACCCAAAGTTGAAGAGAAATAAATCGGACGTTTCCAGTCATTGGTAGAAATAATGTCCAGCATGATCAGATCCGATTTGTAAAGATCGCCCTTACCGATTGTCCAGCTGATCGAATCGCTCACAAAAGGAACCAGGTCACTTTTAATGATATTCATTTTCTTCACAGCCTCTGCATCCACAGGAAGGAATAATACAGAAGATGGTAGAATGGATGTCATATCACCACTGGTCAGCGGTACCTGAATCGCTTTGTTCTCCGTTTTTACCAAACCAAGATATTCTTTCAAATTGATACCACCTTTTACGCTTGGTATTTCATAGAAAGGAACAATATCGTTTTTACCAAAAGCATAATTTCCTTTTTCCAATGAAATCGGAAGTGCCTCTGAAAGATATGTCTTACGTTTCATCTGGTCAATATACCAGTCAGTTCCCAACAAGCTAAGGTTACAAACACGAACATCGGTACGGAATCCTTCGACTTCCTGAACATACCACAAAGGGAATGTATCGTTATCACCACCGGTAAACAGGATCGCATTCGGTGCACAGGAATTCAGAAGATTCTTCGCAAAATCAACTGAATGATATCTGTGTGCACGGTTATGGTTATTCCAGCCTTTTGCTCCCATAATAACCGGTACAACCAAACAAACCGCTGTTGCCACACCGGCACGAGTGGATGCATCCTTCACAAATTTGCTGATCCCATCTGCTACGGCGATTACACCGAAACCGATCCAGATACAGAAAATATAAAACGATCCTACATAGATATAGTCACGTTCACGCGGTTCGGTTGGCGGTGAGTTCAGGTAAACAACCAGTGCTACACCGGTTAAAATAAACAATAAACCCAGAACGAGCAAATCCCTTTTTTGTCTGAAATAGGCAACAACCAACCCAAACAAACCAAGAATAAACGGAAGCATGAAGTAGTTATCATGTGCTTTGTTATTCTCAATCGGAGACGGATATTTCTTTAAGGCATCCCATGGAAGTAAATTTCCTGCCCCTTCCTCATCGCTTTCACGGCCTACAAAATTCCAGAGGAAATAGCGCCAGTACATATGTCCGATCTGATAAGAGAACATAAACGACAGGTTGTGCGCCATCGTTGGTTTCTGTCCTTCTGCAAGTCCGGTCATTTGTTGGTAAAGCTGCGGGTGCCCCGACTGCGTGCTGTACATACGCGGCAAGAGCATGCTGCTGCCTGGCTCATATTCGTATTCCGGACGATAATCGTAAACCACATATTTACCATCCTGCTTGCGGTACATAGGCGCACCACGTTTCTGGCTCACCGGACGCGACACAAAAGACGGCCCGTAAAGCAATGGACGGCTTCCGTATTGTTCCCTTTTCAGGTAAGAAACAAAGCTTAAAACATCATTCGGATTGTTTTCATTAATCGGCGGGTTGTACTCTGCACGAACCAGAACCATCAGATAACTTGCGTAACCAACCAGAACAAATGCCAGTGAAAGTAAGCCTGTATTTAACAAAACCTTTCCTTTCTGCTGCGAATAACGGATACCCCAGATCAGCGCACCGATAAATAATATGATAAAGAATATTACACCTGACTTGTAAGGAAGTCCCAGTGAATTCACAAAGAAGATCTCAAATTTTCCTGCCACACTTGGAAGTCCGGGAATGATCGCTGAATTGATAATAGCCAGAATGATCAGTCCGCCAACAAAGGCAACTATACCGCCAAAAACACTCGGTTTATCGAATTTCTTGAAATAATAAACCAGTGCAAGTGCCGGAATGGTTACCAGGTTAAGCAAATGGACACCGATTGAAATACCAACCAGATAGGCAATAAAGATCAGGTAACGGTTTTCGTCAGCCGGATTTTCGATACGTTCCCATTTAAAAACAGCCCAGATAACAATGGCAGTAAAGAAGGACGACATACCGTAAACCTCCGCTTCCACCGCTGAAAACCAGAATGAATCTGACCAGGTGTAAGCCATGGCGCCTACAGCACCTGCGCCCATCAGCAAAATAATATCACCGGGAGTTAAATCTTCATCACGTTTACCGATCAGTTTTCTGGCAAGTAAAGTGATGGTCCAGAAAAGGAAAAGAATCGTAAAGGCACTGCTGAGAACGGAAACCATGTTCACCCAATAAGCCACATTGGTAAGATCACCAAAAGCAAACAAGGAAAAGATACGCCCGATTAAAAGGAAAAACGGAGCACCCGGAGGATGAGGAACCTGTAATTTAAAAGCACAGGCAATAAATTCGCCGCAATCCCAAAAGCTGGCCGTCCTTTCAACAGTAAGCGTGTATGTAATGAGTGCAATGGCGAAGACAATCCAACCGGTAAGGTTGTTGGCTCGATTGAAACGGGTCATTTAGTTAGTATATAAAATGTAAAATTTGAATTGCTAATAAACCTGAACGAACACATTCTGATGGCAGTGTTTTCAATGATCGGGTCAAAATTAGCAAAATAACCTCAACGGCAAGGGTTAGCAGGTCTTAAAAAGTGTTAACCGCAGAAAGAAGTTGAGAATTGGGAGGAGTTTAGAAGTAGTGATGAAGTTAAGAAACCAGAAGTTAAGGGAGATTACCAAACTTAAAAAAATTATCTGAGACAAAATAGGAATGTTTAAAACAGAAAATTCAAAAAGGAATTAAGAACCGCAATGCTGCCAATTCTTAACTCCCCTTCTAACTCCTTAACTTCTATAACTTCCTACTTATAAAATATCCACTTAGCCAGTTCTTTATAGCTTACTTTTTTACCATACATCAAAATTCCGACACGGTAAATGCGGGCTGCAAGCCAGATTGTGCCCATAAAGCCCAGTACAAGCAGAACCATCGACAATACAAGTTCCCATACCGGCACACCGAACGGTATTCGTACCATCATAATAATGGGTGAGGTAAAGGGGATAATTGATGTCCAGAAAGCCAGACTTCCATCCGGATCACGCAGTACGAACTGAGCAAAAACGAAGGAAAATATGATCGGTAATGTGATTGGGAGCATGAATTGTTGCGTATCTGCATCATTGTCCACAGCCGCACCGACAGCCCCGAATAAAGCACTGTATAGCAGATAACCTCCAAGATAGTAGAATAAAAAACATCCCAGAATCAACGGAATATTAAGACTGTTAACCGCACCTAAAACCTCTGAAACCGGATTTTGAACATTACCGCCAGGCATTCCGCTTTTGGCCATCCCACCGGGCATTTGTTTTTCAACATCATCCACCATTGCCTGCTGGCTTTTGGGCATCTTGTCACTTAACACCGTTGTGGCTACTGATGTCAGAGAAACCGTCAGAAAAATCCAGAGTACAAATTGAGTAAGACCGACCAATGCTACGCCAATGATTTTACCCATCATCAGCTGATAAGGTTTAACTGAGGAAATAATTACCTCTACAATCCGGTTTGTTTTTTCTTCTGTGATCCCCCGCATTACCTGCGTTCCATAAATGAATACAGACATATAGATCAGAAATGCACAGATTCCGCCAATAACGGTTGCCGCTCCCGAGCTGCTGGTTTTTTCTCCCTCTTCACTCAGACTGATCGTTTCGGATTTTACATTAACCCTTGAATCTTCCAGAATTTTGTGCGTAATACCTGCTTCTGAAAGTTTTATTTCTTCAATTTGCTTTTCGATTACATCTTCAATTCCCGATTTCAACTCCATGCTGACATTTTTTGCAGCATATATTTTCACGTTTTTAGGCTGCTTGATTACGTCACCCGGAATATAGACCAGGGCATTGGCGCCACTTTTTTCAAACTGTCTTTTCGCAGAATCAATCGGCGATGACAGATAAGAAAATTTTAACGATTCGGTATCTTTAAACTCATTTTTGAACAAATTGCTTTCATCCACAACCTGTACCGTTTTCAGGTCTACGGAACCTACAGCAATCCAGATCACGGCTGCGTAAAAAGCAACAAAAAGCAGCGGCCCGAGAATGGTCATAATCAGAAACGACTTCTTCTTGACCCTCACCAGATATTCCCTTTGAATTACGAGTAATATATTTCGCATTAGTAAGTTTGTTTTATTTTTTTAGAACTATTTTCCAATACCCACGCCCCAACCCCTTCGCCCTTTTTACGCCTCAGGAACTTCATTTACTGCACGCATAAAAATATCGCTCATAGAAGGAATATTTTCTCCGAAAGAACGTATTTCAACCTGATTGATCATATCGGCTAAAAGCTGATTGGGACTTATTCCGGCTGGTAAATGTATGTTGGTCCGGCGGAAACCATTTTCCAGTTCTTTCAAAGGTTCCAGTTCGTAGCGGCTTTCATTTACAACTAGGTTTCCTCTATATTCTACAAAAAATGTATTGGTTTTGAATTGTTCTTTGATAAGCCTTTTAGGACCATCGAGCACCTTTTTCGCTTTATGTATCAGGGCAATATTATCACACAATTCTTCTACCGTTTCCATGCGGTGAGTCGAAAAAATAACTGTACTGCCTTTTTGTTTTAACTCAAGAATTTCGTCCCGTATCAGATTGGCATTAATAGGATCAAAGCCGGAAAAAGGTTCATCAAGAATGATCAGATCCGGTTCATGAAGTACCGTTGATACAAACTGCACTTTCTGCTGCATCCCTTTGGAAAGATCCGAGACTGTTTTATCCCACCAGGTTTTGATATCAAATTTCACAAACCAGATTTTCAGCTTATCCATGGCTTCATTTTTGGATAAACCTTTCAGCTGGGCAAGGTAAAGCAGCTGTTCGCCGACTTTCATTTTCTTATACAGTCCGCGTTCTTCCGGCAGATAACCGATTCGGGAAATATGACTGGCATTCAATGGCTTGCCGTCAAACAGGATCTGCCCGGAGTCCGGACCTGTGATCTGGTTGATGATCCGGATCAGGGAGGTTTTTCCTGCACCATTCGGACCCAGCAATCCAAAAATACATCCTTTCGGAATGTCAATACTAACGTCGTCCAGCGCTCTGTGATTTGCGTATTCTTTGGTAACGTTTTGTACTTCAATAATATTCATATCAATAATTTAATAGAATTGATGATTGTGAATGAGCGTAAAAAAAAAGTAATGCAGGAACAATAATCTGATTCAGAACTCAAATATGCAAAGTATCCAAAGGATCGCAAAAAAAGAAGTACAAATGCGGAATGGAGCGGATTAACGGTATAAAACAAAAAGCGAGCGGCTATGCCACTCGCTTCCTGAATAATGTATTTTCAGCTCATAAAATGTATTTGCTACGGATCTGAAATAAAACCCAGAAACCAACTACGCCACTAACAATAACGGTCAGCAGGTTTAGCTGTATCAGATTTCCTAACAAGCTGATCAGTAAAGCATAATAGATCAGATTCCATCCCGCTCTTTTCCGCTCCCTTAAAGGAGAAAATGCCATCAGATATAAAACAAGCGTAATAATTGAAATGATGATACCGATATAAAAATTAAAAGTACCATTGTACGCTGCGGCTCCGGCATTTAAAGCAGCCCCGCCTATACCAAATGCTGTAAGTATGCCAAGAAGCCCAAGGACGGACAAGACAAGTAAAACGTAAGGTCCGTATTGTGCAATGACGTCCTTTACATTTTCTGGAAAGGCAGGAAATTTTTCCAGAAAAATAGGTTCCAGTTCTTTCTCAAGGGGTAGTTTGGATTCCATAAGCAAGTGAGGCAAGTGTTATATTAAATAAATGTTCCTAAATATAAAGCAATTAAACAGCTTTGTCAGAAAACATTCTGAAACTCCCCCCAGTGGCCTGATCTCTAATCTTCCGGATAGGGAACGTAAATAAATCCTGAGAAATCACCTATCAAAGCGAACAGACAGCAATACTCATCCGGATTTTTGTAATTTTCCTGAAATGCCTCCACCGATTCCTCGCCGATCAGTTTGCGATCTACAAATTCCTGCATATAAGAAGCGCGGTAACTATACAGGTTCGCCATTTCCTTTACATCGATCAGCAAAACGCCAAGTTCAACTTCGGTATACGAAAGAATAAAAATCGGGTTATCGGAAAAACCTCTTTTGCGGATCTGATAAGACGCTTCTTTTAACTGATCCGAAACTTTCACGAAATCTTCAGACACAAGCCCCATGATCTTTCTGTTCAACTCGGGTGAGTTGGCATCATCCATCAGGGAGTTTTCATTACTATTGTTAATCATTGTATTTAGCTGTTTTCTTTATCTTTTGTGAAATGTAAAAAGCGAGAAGTGAAATGGGCTCTCTCATCTTACATTTCACTTCTTACATCTTACCTTTCACATCTCACTTCCCTACATTCTCGCAGCCAGCAGCAGCGTCAGATCTTTGTAACGCATGTTGAAACTTCTGGCAATGTGTGAGTTTGTTAATGTTCCTTTATGACAATACACACCCTTCATAAACCAACGATTGGCATAAATCATTTCCTCAATTCCTCCAATTGTTCCGGTTTGTAATAAAAACGGAAGAAAAACATTACTCAAAGCGGTACTTGCCGTGTGTGCTACCCGCGAAGGAATATTGGGTACACAATAATGAATTACGTCGTTGTATTTAAAAGTTGGTTCTTTATGTGTCGTCATTCTGGACGTTTCGAAAGAACCGCCCTGATCAATACTCACATCGATGATCACTGAACCCGGTTTCATTTGTGAAACCATTTCTTTGGTTACAACCAGCGGGCTAACCCCGTTTTCCGCACGCATGGTGCCTATTACCACATCTGCCCGGCTAATCGCCTCACCCAGCGTATCGGTATCAATGATGGATGTATAAAGATTTTGTCCGATTGCATATTTGAGCCTTTGTAAACGGTAAATGTGTTTATCAAAAACCTTAATGTCTGCGCCCACGCTGATCGCAGCCCTGGTTGCATATTCTGCTACCGTTCCTGCACCCAAAATCACGATTTTTGTTGGCGGCACACCTGTTATTCCGCCCAGAATAATGCCCCGCCCGCCATTGGGTGTTGACAAATATTCGGCTGCAATCAGCAGTACAGTACTACCCGCAATTTCTCCCATTGCACGGATGATAGGCTTGCCTCCTACCTTATCTTCTATCAGCTCGTAACCAATGCCTGTAATTTTGGCCTGATTCAGTTTTTCAAAATATTCCTTTTTAAGCACAGGCAAATTGAGAACCGATATCAGCGTCGTTCCCGGCCTGATGTAGCCAAATTCCTTATCGACAAGCGGCTCTACTTTCAGAATTAAATTCGCTTTATAAACCTCTTCCGGACTTTGCACAATACGCGCCCCAGCCTCACTGTATTCATGATCAGAAAGATTTGCACCCTTTCCTGCATCCTGTTCCACCCATACCTCATGTCCATTTCTGACAAGAATGCTTACGGCATCCGGCGTAAGGGCAATCCGGTTTTCCTGCAAAGAAATTTCGCGTGGTAAACCAATCAGCAGTGAATTCTGATCTTTACGAACCGCTAAAAGTGATTCCTGCGGATAAAGCTCCGACTGCTTAGCTAGCTCTTTGAATCCGGTAATATGCGTTTGCGCCATTTTCTATGTGAATGTCAATCGTGAACTGCTATCAGAATGGGTTGAACAAATACTTACTTGGCTCCCCCAATTTCCTCAGCACTTAAAATCCTATCCCCGTTTTCCTGCAGGTTAAGATTCAATAATAAATAATGAAGTGGCCACAGCGAGTCAATTTTTCCTGGCCATTCCACAAAGCAAAAATTTCCGGAATCGAAATACTCTTCCACACCCATATCCAAAGCTTCTGTTTCCTCCTTAATTCTGTAAAAATCAAAATGATAAACAATTCTTTTATCTGTGCAAATGTATTCATTAACCAGCGAAAAAGTAGGGCTGTGTACCGACGAGGTAACACCAAGTGCTTCACATAATGCTTTGATTAAGGTCGTTTTACCTGCACCCATGTGGCCTTCAAATAACCAGACAGAAGTATCTTTCCCCAGCTCAAGCAGTTCTCCGGATACATGGGCAAGATCTGTAAGATTATTAAAATGGAAAATAGTCGGGGCTGTCTTCATTGCACAAAAATACCATATTTTGGAAACAGTAAGCGCATGTTGGCAATCACCGTCTGGAAAAAGATAAAGTTTTGGCATTTCATATCTTCTTCCGGAAGCCGGTAAGGTGCTTATGGTTATCTGAGAATAACTCAAAAAGCTACATTTATAGCGGCTATTTGAGTAAAAGTTAAATGAGCATCCGCTTTTGAACCTGCATTGTTTATATGTTAATAGCAAAACAAAATGGCATTGCCGGAAATTATTTCCGGTTTCCCAAAGAACAAATATCGGATCAGACAAGTACGGTTTCACTATTCTAAAAAACGCAATAAGGTCAAACACCTTAAAATATCGTCCTACTTAAAAACATAACAAAAGCCATTATGTCTGTATCCATTTCCCGGCGTATTTTCATCCGCAATACCGCTGTTGCAGGAAGTCTTTTACCTTTAATATCTGCTGAATCTTTTGCCCTGAAACCATCGTTAAACATGGATATGCCCAAAATTCATATTTTTTCCAAACACCTTAAGTTCCT
>Ga0265797_10010191_pt1 | contig 12013 bp, 17 predicted proteins | sample P2T30metagenome_FD_192433 | JGI IMG/M metagenome (GOLD analysis project Ga0265797, IMG submission 192433) | Plant litter microbial communities from East Loma Ridge, Irvine, California - P2 T30 | ecosystem: Environmental > Terrestrial > Plant litter > Unclassified | place: USA: California... | reverse complement strand
CCCGCAGCACTAACGTTCGCCCCGTCTACCTTAGCTTCGCAGACAACCCAAGAAAACGACCCTCAACCGAAAGATGAAAAAAAGAAAGAGGCTACAACCTACCTAATCCATGTTTTACCAAGTTCCAACTCTTTCCCCCTCTAGCCCTCTAATTCCCTTACCCCGGGACAGCCAACCCCACTCGAGTACATGCCCCTTGTTCTGCGTGCCTGCCTGGAAGCGCCAGACTAACGGTACTAGTGTACCGTTGTTTGATGTTATGCATGTGGATCCGGGGGGGTTTAATCGGTGGGTGTATACAGTAGCGTATATATATATGCACGTATTGCGGGAAGGTTTTTTTTCCCTCTCTCTCTCTCCAAGAGATTAATGGATGGAACTAAATAAAGGGGGGGTGGGGGGTGGGGTTGGGCTGACTTTGGTTGCCCGTATCAAACGACAGTTTGTGTGGATCCAAGGATTAAGCGGTGGGTGTTGAACTTGTTAGGATGCTTTGTTGGGGTTGGTTGGGTGGTAGGAAGAGGTTGAGGAGGGGAAAAAGAGACAAAGGACACGTGTATCTCTCTTTACCGACTCGAAAGTACCTGGGGGAGGGGAGGAGAGGGGGGCCAAATTGATGATGGAGGTGTAGGTCGAGATAAAGTGGTTGGTCGGATACAAACGGACACTAAGGGATTTTGTACATATGCGTGCTTGCTGTAGAGCAGATCATTTCACCGGAATCCTGGGATGCAGCTGCTGTGGGTATGACAGGCATGACAGGTGCAGTGGAGCCTGGACCCTGGAGTGGAGGAAACCGGAGTAGCAAATTCAGTCCAGATAGACATGTGGTTATTTTGTGCAGTAGTGGAAAGTTTATCTCAACGGTGTAGGTGATGCGAAGCTGATGCTCGATGGACAGGAAGGCGGGTTGGGCTGGGATGGTCATGGGCATGGCAACGCAAGGCAAACAACACATGCATACATGTACATTTACACCGCCTTTGGTACATGTACATGTACATATAGTATGCCAAGCAAATCCTTCTCTCTGTAAAGTTTACCAGGAGACGAGGTTGCACACAGTTGGTGTGTGTGTGTGTGTGTGAAGGCAAAGAGAGTTTCCATGGATGTGATGCCTACGACGAACACGTGGACAATTGTCTTTAGCTGTGCTGTACACGTAGGGTACTTGCTATGCAACCGTTTTGCGTCTGCTTCTTCCAAGCTCATGCTGCTTACTTACTGCATCTCCACGTGCATGCAGTATGTCATCATCATTCTGCTCCCCGCATACACTTAGCCGAGTACCCACCAGTTTCGCCCTTATTGCGCATTATCCTGATTCTGATCGATGGCGAGGTACTTTGCAGTACCGAGGCTGCAGAGGCTGGCACTTGTTTGTCCGCTGATTGCCAGTGGTCCACGTGCCTTATTGGCAAAGTGCGAGATTGCCATTTCCTTGCTTATTCCGCAAGTTTTTTCCGAGGTTTCTTTCTTTTGCGGAGGATAGAGAGACGTCTGTTTTTTTTATGTATGATGTAGGATATGCGATAAGCAGGTACAGCGCAAGTGGGCGGTCCAGAGCGCGACAATGCTTCTGTTGTGATGCCAGTGGCGTTTGGTGAGACTCCAAACACACGGGTGAACGTTCATGTGCTTCCCAGGGACAAAATTTGCAGTGTCGCACTCGGGCCGCGATGCTCGTGTCACCATTTGCAAGCTATGTCCACAGTATTGGAAATGCACGTGTACGTTGGTCGATGCGGTGTGTGCAAGCACCGCAGCGCCGATGTAGTATTACGGAATAGTTTCATCCTATTCTTCGAGTACTGTAGCGCGCACGTGGAGAATCTGCAGTGGACTTGTAGACGTGAGCGCCGAGTGGCAGCAAACACATTCCCGTACCCCAAAAGGGAAAATAAATGAGTCTGGGAATGATTATCGTCGGCGACGTGAATGCTGTATATCAGCAGTAATACTCGTCCAGGCATCTTTCTTGAATGGACGGTAATGCACCGACGTCATCGGAGACGGCTTCGACTGGATGTATCGTGCAGGGTGGTTACCCAATCGTGAATACTATGCTCTGAGAGATTGAGAGAGATGTTCAAAGAAGACATGTCGTGTGGGGTGCCTTGAAACATTGCTGTGACAGAACCTGCGAGTGATACAATGACAGTACCGAAAGTTCAAAGTAGAAATCCACAATTGTTAGTGAGAGACTCGCCCAAGCGAACGACGACCAAACGTGTTGAGAAGCCTTTTAGTCAGGGGTAATAACAGTGCTCAGTGGCTTTTTTTTTCGCTCAAGTCCGCGCCGAGACAGTCAATTCTTCATCACAGTCAGTACCCAAGTCACAATCGCAGGTCCCCACCCTTCGTTCTCGCCAAGTCCGACATCGCTTCTCACTTAACGTCAGTACGATGTCATGATTCTGCTTTCAGCTCTAGAGGTTCGCCACGAACGGGTTCCTGCGCAGCCTGCCTGCATGTCCCCTCTCAGAGGTAACATCAGGCCCTGGCTCCCGCTATCCTCTACAAACCAGCTGTCCGTATGCAGTGCATCCGTTCAGGTGGTTGCTGCAAAATTGTCAGATTCATACAAGGCGCCCTGGCTCCCGAGATTCCCGTTGCTTATGGGTAGTCTATTAGAGTCCGATGGCAAGCGCTGTACGACAGCGCATGGTCTTGCTATGTAAGAAGTGGCTTGCAGGAAGCCCAGGTAGATTTCATAGGACACGTTTCTCGCTACAGTTGTATTGGTAGTGAAACTCGTCGGGAGGGACAATAGTGACGGGCGGAAAAGCAAGACATACGAAAATGGGTGCGGCATGCCAAACTGTCGGAATCCTCATGAGACAGGAGAGGCAAACACACAGCAGACCAAAGACGTAGGAGGAGATGGATATTAGTGGACATGTCCGAAACCATCGTCGTGAAAGAAAATTTGGAGAGCCGAGGGCCAGGATCGAAGCGCCCACGCGCGACTGTGTAACTGTGAGGAAGGGAAGTGGTTGCAGGAGGCATCCGTACCCATGTCCCCGCCATCCTCGTCCTGTCAGTCAGATGCTGCAGCTTAGCGAGTTAGACGTGTGAGCCCCGGCTAGCAGTGGTACGGATGCATGGCTGTCTGGAAGAGGATATGGTCCGGTCCAAGAGAAGATGGGTTACATCAAGCGCGCGTGCCCGTCTTGCTTTGGGCTAGACACGAAATAACCTGACAAAATACGAGTGAATAGTACATTATTGTCAAAGTGAGACATGCATTGAGTATTAAGGGGAAGTACGTACCGACAATGAAGTCGAGGTTTTTTTTTTCAGTACCGCCGAGCACACGCCATGATGGTCATGTTGGCCAGTTCTGAACGTCCATGATGCCCGTGCAGAACTTCCCCTCTTATTGATAGTGTGTCTCCTGGGGTTGCGCCTAGAGTTTGAGGACTGCAACGGAGTATGCAGACGAGGCATTCCGCCACCATACAAGCCCTGCATAATCCCAAAATTCTCCGAAGAGCACCGCAGAACGATATTGCAGGCGGTACTCGCGATTCGATGCAGAGCGGAAGCCTGGCTAGACTAGGGGAGCGGATTAATGCTGTGTAACTCTGACGTTTGTTTCAGGCGATACGTTCGCAGCGCGCGGGTGGAGATGGCTGGTCATGTGTTTGAGATGGAGTAGACACACTGCATATGCACTGTTCCAGCGGCTTCAAGGGAGACTGAGTCGAGGGCATCTTTCAGCGCTCGGATCGTGATGTATGACGATTGGATGTCGGCGACTTGGTGGGGGGTGCTGCCACAGCTGACTGTGCGCGCATCCTGACTATTTCTCTGCTCTTCCAAGGCATATTCTGTGGGCTGAATGAAGCCTGTTTTGGGGGTCATGGCTCGCAAAGTTACCTCGCCGTTTGTACAAGGTCGTCCACAAACGTACTGGATTCAGCCCTGACCAGTCCCCACGGGTCCACTTCATAGACGTTCGCACGCCCGCATCCAGTTTAGGATCCGCGTGACCCGCATTTCATTCGGATTCGTCTTCGTCTTCGTCTTCGTCAATGCATCTTTATCCCCTTGCCATGTAGTAGGCACGAGTCGTGTACCTGGTGCCTGACAGATCCCCGCCCCTCAGAAAAAAAACCCGACCTTTTTTCATGGGCAAAAAAGACTGTCAGGCAAGCAGGCAGGCAGGCAAGCACTGACTCGACAGACCCCCATTAGGTAATTCAGGGTATACCGTACGGCTCAGACTCCCGACGAATCGGTAAGCCCTATTCGGAGCTTTACGAACCGAGCTGTCAGGGGAGTACCTGAGCTGACGACCAGCATGTTGACGAGAGCGACCAAGATGTGTCGTTTGCAGGGGCTGTTTGATATCGGATAGCGGTCCAGGCGAGGCTTTGGGCTCTACGGGCGACCTTTGCTTGCGGCCATTTGCGACGGCGGGCCGTTGCGGCGCTCCACGGCAACAAGAGAAATTAGCCAGTAGATCCTAACAAAATTTGCTGGTGACCGTGCGAACAATGTGTAATTGCGCAACGCGTTAACGGAGACGTTGGAAAAGAGCGGGAGGTGAGTGGTGGGAGAGAAGGGGGTGTGGAAAAAAAAAATCAACTCCAGTTCACGGTTGGGCATGAACCAGCAGCGGGCAGTACGCTAAGGGACAACGTGCTGGATTGGCGCACGCGATGCTATTCACTCACACCCACACCCACACTCACACCCACACTCACACCCACACTCACACACTCACAAGGCCGAATGACCGGTGCGCTCCCCACGCCTATACGAACAACATGTCCAAAACAATCGCAGGCCGACGCATTGAAATGACACGCGTTTCTTTGCGTGGCCGCATCATTAGACAATTTCTCCCACTCATCGCAAACCAACGGCCAAGTTGCATGCATGGTACGATTCACGGTCGCCCCTCGGTAGCCCCGGATATTGCTGGAGATAAGATTGCCGGCCTCGACTGGCCATTGCGCTCCCAGACACCCCACGATCGATGATACCTCCCACCCTGCCGACTGTAAAGATGACCCGTAAGAGGTACAGGTCAAGTCGAAACTCTGCGAGATACCTCCCGACGCAAAATCTTAACTCTGGACAGCCCATGTTGACTCTGACTGACTGACTACACTAACCAACTGACTCGGAAGGTTACGAGACGGACGTCATGTATCGCAGGACGTCTGGACCTGCGTAGGCGGTCAGATCGACACTTGGGAGCCTGCAGATCATAGCCCGCTTGCGAGAACAAGTCCCCACCACTGGATAAATGTCAAGTGTCAAGTGTTAAAGCAAGTCTTGCCCTCGTCCTGTTCTAAACAAGGCCGGTTGGTGGGAATGAGGCTTTTGGGAGAATGCCTCGCTTCATTTTCCATCTCACCCCCCTCCCCAGCCATCTGGCTTGGAGGAATGACGTTGCTGTCTTGGTATGGTGGCAATATGGCAGCACTACACACCATGTTCTGGCCGTATGGAGAGGCCGAAGGCGCTTCGTCTTTGGTGTGTAGAGCAGAGTGGGATGCCCATGATTGGCTGCTTAGCGATGCCCTGTCATACATGCTCTTCTGAATACGTGCATTGTTTAGAGTTTGGGGAACCTAGTCTGAGATCTGACCGCGGCAGCGCGGGATATACACTATTTTTGCCTTTGCACCCCACCCTGCTCTTCATCTGGCCAATACCTAGCCCGGATCAAGGTGTGTGCAGTCGAGGTTGCTGGACCGAATTGACAAAAAGCGTAGTATGCCCGTTGTTAGGTTCGGAGCTGCCACTGGGCTGCGTCGTAGTGAAGGTGTCGAGTCAGCGGCTAAATGTTACTGCTGCTGCTGCTGCTACTACTACTGCTGCTCTTGTACCGAGTCGAGTCGGTGAGGTCTAAGAAAGGTTCCTAAGTTTGGGCGTTGGCGCGGCCTGTCAAACAACCGTAGGTCCACTATGTGGCCCTTCAGCTCTCTTGTACAGTAGTCGCGGCGCGCGGCGCATAGCATAAACCCACTTTCCTGTCATAGTGCGTAGTTCGTCGGCAGTAGACGGCAAATAGCCGTAGTCGACCAAATCTCACTTGCTATCTCGATTTTGACACCCAGGAGCAACGGACCCCACTCACATGTCCCAACTTGGGGCATGCAAGATGACGCCACCCACGTCTGAAACTCGACCGCTCATTTCGCTTCCTGATTTCTGGACTTTTGAACCCAAGTCTGCGCGAATAATGGCTGAGACGAATCGACGGCCGTCATCTGGGGTTGCATAAGATGGATGACAGCGAGCATGCCCAACTGGCTTGGCCGTTTTGCACGGTGTGGAGCGGTGAGCGAAATTGCACCACACAACGCCCCAGCATGTCGTGTCTTGCATGCATGCACAGCGAGCCAAAGACTAGGCGGAACGATAGAGTTTGGTATATGCTCCTTCTTGCAAAGTGCTATTGGTATTCGTACAGGTTTTTTTTGGGGGGGGTGGGCGCTTAAGCCTAACTACGGGAATGCATGTCTGCGTACAGGAGAGAGGAATACATGAATATGCGTAAGAGACATTAGTCTGATGCTCCCTACTATGCCATGACGCCGATGTCTACCAATGAAATAAGGAAAATTGAAGAGGACTGTACCCTTCGCTGCGCTAGCTTGGGTAATCACCCGTGACCCAATGCCCACTTGTTACCAGCGCCGACAACCTAGAACTCCTGATCATCTCAGCCAGCCTTCCAGGCCGATGCACACAGATGCTTTCAACCCTCTAGCCAAGCTCAGTAAAGTTTGCGCTCGGGAAAGACCATGTCATCGTATCCGGCACCTGGCTGCTGATGGTAGGGGTTTGGCATTGGGGCGCCGAAGTCGTAAGCGCTGTCAACACGGTGCAGCGAGTCGGAAGACATGGACGAGCTGCGGCTGCTGCGGTCACTACTTTGCTGGTGGAACGACCCGGCGTAGCTTCTTGACATGGGAACCATTGGCATGCCGGCGTATGATGAAGGGTATGAAGATGCAGACGATGACATGGCGGAGATGCGTCGGTCCTTGCCTCGGCCCTTGATGCCCTTGTTGGAGTTCTTGTACAGTGACGCAAAGTACTCCCAAAGCTCCTTGTCTTCTTGGGACACCCAGTCTCCGGACGTGATGGTCGCAAACTTTTGGGTGAGGTAGCGAAGGGTGGCAGCGTGGAATTTGTTCTGGTGTGACTGTGAACTGTTAGCAGTGCTATGAAAGGCCGGGGGTCGTTGCAGCGTACCTTCAAGTTTCCTAGCTGGGTGAACTGCTTGCCACAGTCGTCGAGTTTGCAGGTGAAGGGCTTGATTTGCTGGTGAACAATCTTGTGTGCTCGGACGTTGCCGCGTTGCGCAAACGTCTTTCCGCAGATGTCGCAGCTGTACGGCCGCTCGCCGGTGTGTCGCCTCTCGTGCGTCTACTTAGAGTCAGTATGCATCTTAAGATGAGCTGATGATAAAGCTGACCTTTAGGTTTCCTAGTTGCGAGAACGACTGTCCACAGCCTGGTGCTTTGCAGTTGAATGGCTTTGCCCCGGTGTGGGCACGGATGTGGATCTCAAGGTGTGTCTTTTGGTAGAAGCTCTTGTTGCAGTTGGGAATAGTGCACTGGTATCGCTTTCGTGGCTTCTGAGAAACCTTGACTGCCTCCTCCTGCTTGACGTTAATACAAAGATAGTGCAAGGGAGACCCGAGTGGGCTTACCTTTGGCTCTGATGCTGGAGGTGATGTGGTCTGTTTGGCCTGGATAGCCCTCATGAGGGTGTCGACGTCTGTGGCGAAAGAAGCACTGCTGCCTTCAGTCGGCTCTGATGTGGAGCGCTTGAGATCGGCTGAGTAGGTAGTGTTGTTGTACATTGGGTTCGACTGTACTGGTGATGTGCTCTCAGACTTGACCATGTTGTTGAAGACGTTGCGCGCATCTCGTACAGTGGGAAGTTGCTGGACATCGGAAGTCGGGGCGTATGATACAGGATGCTGAATGTTGGACTGATAGTATGATGGTTGCTGCATGCTGTACGAGTTTACTGGAGTGGGGTCGTAGGCGAATGCCCCTGACTGGTATGGCACAGACGTTGGTAGTCCGTTTGCTGAGTAGAGAGGCATGCTGATGTCCATGTGGGACGAAGTTGGCTGGTAACTACGAGAGACGGGAGCGTTTGAGGTTGACCGCGAAGCGTCGTAAGAGGGCATCATGTTGGTGAGATGCATGTTGGGAATGTGGGCTGGTGTTTCCCGTCGGTCTTGCCAAAGACCCATGTGATGAGATGCAACGACAGCAGCCATTGTATTAGAAGAAGCTAGTGCCACGGAATGGACGGTGTGCTTGAGAGACTCTCTGTCCGGAGACAGTACTGGCAGGAAGGGGTCGGATAGGTGAGAAGCAAGTGCAGCTTGGGCCGAAAGATGTCGGAAAGAGAAGCTTTCAATACTGTGGTACGAGGACGTGTTGACAGTGGGAGGATTGAATGACGTGGGAGTAGTGTAGATATGCTCGATCGATCTGATCTGTCCTTGGTTGAGGGAGCGTTTGGGCTTTACATATGAATGGGCCAACTCGATACACTACCACTGAGCATCCCGCAAGACAAGGATGCTGATTCTTGTGGAGCAAGCCGAAGGGCCTAGCAACAGGAGTGAACATGGTTGCAGCAGGACCGACAAGGAACATCGCTCTCGCATGCAGCCAAGAGATGGACTGAAGGTTTCTAGTCAAAAGCTGACCAGCAGGGAATAATGGGGGTACGGGGCACGGCAGCGGACCAGGATGCGGTCTCAAGGCGGAGCCGGGGTACGGGCCCGAGTGTGAACGGACGCATAGCGTCGTCGTCTCATGTGCCAGTGTGCCAGTGTGGGGGTTCAAAAGGATAGGGCGCCACAGCCACACTTTATTGGGTGATACATTGATGACTGTCAATGTTCCAATGTCGGCCAGGCCTACATTGGAGCACATGTTGGATCTGCTCTCCCTACAGCTGAAATTGTAGCTCGAGCTGGTCGCGCTCGCAAAATGTGTGGCCCCATAATTGTCCCAGCCCTCTTTAGCAGTTGGCAGCTTGTCGACACAAGCGCGGGCATTGTGCTGGATCCGCTCGACCAGGCACGGGTATCCGTTCAGACCACGCTTGGATCCCGGTGAGGATCATCGCATACTGGCTTATCGTGGCTGCGCTGCCTATGGTTTCGCATCACCGTGCCAAGCACGATTCACGGTCTTCCGTACATACACACGTGGGTGCAGATACGCGCTATTGCATCCGATAATCGACGGCGGCGTGGCGGACGACGCTTCTTCCCGGGGCGTTGACGGGACGCAGATGAAGGCCACCTCGCCAATCCCGCTTGCTTTCGGACAAGCTTGCTACCTGCCCCCTCCACCTACGAATAGGGCGCCTCACGATTGAGACACGTTAGCTAATACTGATGGCGGCGCCTGGACATGGCACTGGCGACTACTATAGTGACGCGATCTAGCTGGTATGGGTTTCCCGGACTGTCATCGGGGAACTGGCAGCGCAAGCCGCCCCACCCTGGCAATGTTTCGAGGTCCCTGGTTTCAAGCGCCATGGTGGTTGTACACCGCATTCACAATTGTCGATGCGCTGGTCGGGTCGTGTTGGTAGTCTCTTGTCGTCGAGGGTGGGTGGGTGTGAGGGCAATGTTGCAATGGCAAGCTAGCAGCTGGGCCAGAGGCAGAAGAGTCACGTGCGTCAGGCGCTAGACGCTAGGTCCAAATGTTACTTCACACGATTACGGTAATCTTGGAGCAAGACATTCATCCCACTCTAGTGGTCAAGTGGACCCCGCTCCCGATCCACCGGGTCAATTTGCCATGCGCTCTCTTCGAATAGACACCTGCTACACCTCTCAACTCATTGCCCATGCCAGATCGAGAAGACGGTACCACACCCTGGGTGTGGCTTTGAGCTCCAGATGCCCAGGGTTTACGGGCGATCAAACTGATGGCGAGCCGCCACCAGCTGTGGCCCAACTGTGAGTTCAAATTACCTGGGGTGCCAACGTCGCCGACGTACCTAGTCGGAAGCCATGCACGGCGCATGCTTTGTGGTGTGCCCTCCGTCGCTATTGCGCCATTTGATGTGCCGCCAACGGCCTCTAGTACGATGAACCTAGGACTCGTCAATGGAAAACGCCATGTTTTGGATTAAACTTCAAACGAGGCGCTCGCACGTTTGATAAGCCAAAGTCTTGCGCAATGACCGAGATTGCCGCACCCGATACTTGTCAGCCGATCCGATAGACGACCGTTTGATCGAATGCTATTTGGAATCTCACGCCATATGCTGAAAGCATCTTTGGCGTCTGCAGGGGAACTGCACTGTAGTATTGGCCTACACGTCCTACTGCACTGTACGAGACTACGGCATTGCAACGTACCGAGGTCGGCATAGCGGTCAATTCGTCCCTCTGTCCTTGAACGGCCAAGGATGTCAACAGATACACTCAATATTCAACGAACATCCCTGTTCGGTGCTGCTCATAGCCATCAATGGGATACCTATCAGAAGAGAGGAAGCGGTACATTGTATGGCCAGCAGGCTTTCTTCTGCACCTTGCAGGATGAGGTCCATGTCCCTTGCTCAACCCTAGGAGATTCGAGAATGAAACGCCTGCAGACCGTGTGGCAAGCCCCTGTGGGATGCGTGTGCCACTCCCCTGCGCCCACTCGCCTTGGAGTCTTCCACTGATCTCTCGCATCGAGCTCTTCCACAGCCCGGTGGGGAGCGTTCCATCCAGCCTCATAGATTGGGCTACAATGCCCCGAAGTGCAGGGTTTCTGCTCCTTCGTGTGGCTCCAAAATCGTCGGTCAGATCTAATACCGATAAGGTCGGACGCCGCTGGGTTGAGGGTTGAGAGATGGCTAGTATATTCATTGTCCGAAATCGTGGACCTGCAGTAGCCTCAAACAAGGCCAGGACACCATCGTGAGATGCATCAAATTTCGCTTCTCGGCATCTGGAAAACGCTCACTCACCGACTCACAAATCCTGGGCAGATGCCTTCACCGGGCCCTCTTGTTGAGGAGGGCTGCTAACGGCCAGTGTTTTGCCTGGGTGTTCATCCCGACCAAGGACAGCGGAAGGCCAACGTCTGAAGCTATCGACTGTGCCCCACCAGCCAATGACAATCGCCCATTCTCGTAGATTGAAGACGACAATACCAGCCCGTCACTGCACCTTTTACTGTTGTCGGAATGCGCGATTCCTTTCCGGTTAATGTTTCAGTGGTTGCTGTCCATGTCGACTAATCCGCTAATGCGGACGGCAGTGGCGGCGGCGCGGAACCAGCGGTAGCATGCCGAGGCCCTTCCTCGGGGGAATCTAGGCTGCGATCTGCCTCTAGCCCAGCTCTCGTGTTAGTGTCCGTTCTGCGAGAGGTCGATAGGTTGGGAAGCGAGTCGTTCTTTTGAACTCTATGCTAGCTCAATGACGCATGAGGGTGCGCATCACTAGGCCAGGCGCACGGATGCACGCCCGATGATGCCAAGGCGCTGACCTGCCCCTGTCAGACCCTCCAAGGTTAGACACACATGTCAGCCCCAGGTGTCAATGTCCAGGCGGATAGGCCCGGTCGCTTCCCCGGGGCCGCTCAGGTGTTTCATCACCCATGTTCCCTGTGCTCACCACCAGATCGAGTTCAACATCGTTGTGTGGTTGCAGCTATTCCACGCACTCCCCTGACGGTTTTCATATCGCCCAAGCACGTGTGTACACACCGCAACGACCGCAGATGGGCAGACACAACCACCCTCGTATAAACACCGCTCTTGAGGCGTCGACTGTTCACCGGATTGCTTGTGCACTTTGTGGACAAGTCTAAAGTCGCATCTCGAATACCTCAACGCTACCTTGGTCTGCAAGAATCGCTTACGAACAAAACGAGTGTGGGTTAGCCAGCATGGCGAGAGGTGTTGCGATGGCAAAGGCATCCCAAGCTTCAGTGGTGGTTATCCGGGTATTCCCAGTCTCCACACATGGGCTGGGAGCTCGTCAGTGCTACACCACGCTGTCAAT
>Ga0265797_10010190_pt1 | contig 12014 bp, 10 predicted proteins | sample P2T30metagenome_FD_192433 | JGI IMG/M metagenome (GOLD analysis project Ga0265797, IMG submission 192433) | Plant litter microbial communities from East Loma Ridge, Irvine, California - P2 T30 | ecosystem: Environmental > Terrestrial > Plant litter > Unclassified | place: USA: California... | reverse complement strand
CTCATCCACACCATTCAACCAGAGTGCACCGAGATTTGCATTCGGAAGGGCATTCTATCGCGGCCATGCGTCAAGCGTCTTACTCCAGGCAATTCACTCACAGAGGGCGCAAAGACAATCACTGTGATCCTGAGCGGCCGACGAGGATCTGCTGGACGCGACGACCTGGTGCAATTGACGACAACACCATTCCAACTCGACCGCCTACCACTGCCCAGTCCTCGAGAGACCAATGGCCTCTATGGTGATCAAGAACCTGACGCGTCGCCTGTCAGCGTCGGCCGGCCGCTGGATACCGTCTTCTACACCTAGCATGATCTTGGGTCGCTAGTTGCTGGACCAAGAACGGCGGCGCGATCGCGACTCGCGAGCCACCTCGACAACGTTTCTGGACACGAGAAGCATACCAGAAAGATGTTTGCTTCGCGAAGGGCCTTTCGTCGGATGCGATTGACAAAGGCGTGTGCTGGCCAAGCTTCCATACCGATGATCCAACCACAAAAGGCAAAAGATGCAGACAACAACGGCGAGAAAGGTTCATCTTGTGCGGTGGCAGGGAAGAGAAGAGCAAAAACCAACAACGTGCAATACTAGCTGCTCAAGCGACCGACGATGCGATAGCATGCTCGAGAATAAGGTCGAGCCTTACGCGTCGCGACCTGAAGCGCAACTTGCGCAAGCCACTTGCACCGGACGCTGGAACACCTTCGAACGAATGATTGGGCGGGCGATGATCCAGTGCGACGGCATGGATCCGTATGGCAAGGGTCAAGAGTGTCAATCGCACTTTCGTTCGACCAGAGGCATCTTGGGATCAAGCCAGAACGTCGTGGAAGACATCGACCAGCCGGAGGGCGCAAGTTATCGGCGGAGCAAGAGCATAGAGATCAAGCCGCAAGATATGCGACTACACTACTCTGCACGGCAGAGGCGGCTCCAGGTTGGGGGCCGGAGCAGGTACAAGCTAGTCGATTGGAAAAGCACGAATATCCAAAACAGCATCCAGCATGGGCCGGTACATGTGTGATCGTGTTCCAGATGACAGACAGCACACGCCAGCAGTTCCATGGATGGGTTACTTCCAATACCGTGGATACGATGAACCGTGCCAGACACCAAGAACGTGGGCGTCTTGCAAGGCAAAAGACGCGTGGCGATGGCAAGTCCATGAACTCCAGGTCGTGCTGCGCAAGCAAGACTCTGCAGCAGGAAGCCCATTATGGCGATCATCTGCCAGCAAGATCGGAGTACATATCGCGAGGAAGAGCTTGCGCAATGTCGACATCTCGTATCCGATGGGCAAGGGGGCAGAATCGTCGTGAGCCCAGTACCTTGAAGCATGCGTCGTTGATGGGGGCACCTCTGGGAGTCGTTTCACGTAGAAACAGTCTTTGGAAGCCCCTCACGGCAAACAGTTCCAGGGGCTTTATTTGTCCTGGACGCTTGCTGAAAGGTGTTCCGTATCGAGAGACGATAAACTTGTGAATGGAGTCCTCAGCTACCAAGCGTCACGTCTGGTCTGTAGGAGATATGAACGCATCTCTACGGATGGTCGTCGACCAGAGCACAGTAATGACAGCAGAGTCGTACGTTGGCGTTTGTCCACCGTGTTCGAGGCGACATTCATCGCTGGATCCATCTCGCGGATAGCGTTTGCTGGGCGTTGTACAACGCAAGCAGACGCGTGTGTCGGAAAGCGCTACGCTCCAGGGCTCGATAAGATATATCATGGGCTTTTCGGCAGTATTTCATCGCGAAAACAACAATTGCAATCTTTCAAGGACATATTGAACAATTATTCCCGCACTATCGAGAAGAGATGAAGTCCAAGTAGACTATACAGACTTTGCGGGACCCTTCTCGGGCACTATGCCCAAGAAATTCCAAAAGCCGAGAAGCCTAACCTCAGATGGGCCCGATCCACTTGCGCCTAATCACGACACCCGCTCTTTGGCCGAGCAGGCGGAGGCTCTGCATCTGTTGCTGCTCCTGAGCAGATATTGAGCATCTTCACGATGTGCACCTACAGAACTTGTATGGGCGTGCGAAAGCGTGCTCTTGATCTTCCGCTACCACCAGGGACCTGACTTGCACCTTTGCACATGGTATAGAGCGACTGCGACGCGACGGACACTCATCTTTGTGGACCTCCGAGGTACCTCAGCTCGGTAGCATGGCTTCGACTACGAGGAAGGCTCGTCGCGAGCGCAAACTACCAGTACAGCAGTTGGCTATCTTAGGTACCCGTGCCGCCGACATGATCTCCCCTTGCGGTTGCTAATATATTCCTCCAGCCGTATGCCGCTTCGCCGAACCCATTGCCAGTACTTCGCTGTTTCCATACCTACCGGAGATGATCAAAAGCTTCGGTGTACCACAAAATGCTGTAGGAAAATGGGCCGGTATCTGCGCGGCTGTGTTCTCGATTTCACAAGCCCTCTTCGGCGTTGCATGGGGACGCTTCTCCGATCTTCACGGTCGTAAGCCCGCTATCCTGCTGGGCCTGACAGCCACGATGGTCACAAGCTTGATGTTAGGATTCAGCAAGAGCCTTGCGGTTGCGATCACAGCTAGAGTGCTTGCGGGTGCGGGTAACGGCAATGTGGGTATCATTCGTACAACAGTGGCAGAGATGGTACCTTTCAAAGAGCTCCAGCCTCAAGCTTTCAGCCTTATGCCTCTGGTGTGGAATATCGGCAGTATCTTCGGACCAAGTATCGGAGGTGCTCTTGCCAACCCTTTTGATGTGCAACCCGGAGAAGAGCGTTCTGGAGGGAGCTTGTTAGAGCGATTCCCGTATGCCCTTCCCAATATCGTGTCCGCTGTATTCTTCACGATTGGTATCACCACTGGACTGCTCTACTTGGAAGAAACTCTGGAGACGAAGCAAGGCCATCGTGACTATGGCCTCATTCTTGGTCGGAAACTCAACGCGTTTGTGCAGCGATGCATAGTGAAGACCAAGGAGACTCTACATCTACAGAAACCTTCCAAGTCATCACACGGCGAAACTGAACCTCTCATCAAACGCAGCGCAGAGGATGAAGAACAAGCAATGCTAACGTCGGCATCAATGAAGCCCCGGGCACCACCGCCGACATGGCGCGAAGTGCTGAACTACCAAGCTAAGATGAACCTGTTCGTGTACACCTTGCTCGCTGCACACCCTATGGCTTTCGACCAGCTGCTGCCGGTGTTCATGCAATACCCCCCTCTGCCCCCTGACTTCCACCAGTCCAACCCACTCAAGTTCGCCGGTGGCTTTGGCCTGCATCACTTGACCATCGGCCTCCTGAGCACTTGCTACGGCGTCTTCGGCATGCTTGTCCAATTCTTCCTCTTCCCGCGAGTGGCGCGTACATACGGAGTGCTGCGTTGCCTCAAGTGGTGTGTTTGCATCTTCCCCTTCTGCTACCTTGCAATGCCTTTCACGGCGCTTCTTCCAACGCAAGAACTGCAAGTCAGCGCTTGCTTCGTGGTAATGCTGGTCAAAGGACTCTGTTCGATCTTCGCGTTCCCGTGCTCGACGATTCTGTTGACCAACTCAGCCAGTAGTCTCCGGGTCCTGGGCACCTTGAACGGATTCGCGACTTCTTTCTCTGCTCTTGGACGCGCTCTTGGACCTTTACTCGCTGGCAGCATGTTCACGGCGGGTGTTAACAAAGGATACATCATCGCGCCATGGTGGCTTCTTGCGGGCATCGGCTTCGTCGCTGCTATCCCGTGTTTCTACTTGGTCGAAGGCGAAGGGTTCGGTGGGGACCAGAACGATGATGGCGAGATCAGCGATGACGAGGACGAGACGGACGATATCTTGAGAGCAGAAGGTCTGGAGGGAGAAGCCGAAGCTGTAGGGGGCAAGCCAGGTCCAGTCTTCATGCCCTCTTCACTGCGCGATGATGAAGCGGAGGAGGAAGGCTATGGTGGCGTTGGACCGCTGCTCTCCCGCACGACCACGAGATCCTCAATCGGTGCTTCTCCTGCTCCTGCGGAAGTAGGTAACGGTGCTTCTCATGAACAGGGAGGGCGCAGGGTGACAAGACGCGTTTCGGTTCCTCTGGGACTGGGCGGCCAAGGTATTTCGAGGAGATACAGCAGCAATCTCGGGCAGAGTCTGGGAAGTGCTGGAAGTTTCAACGGATAGTTCCTGCGAGTGGCGACGTGCAGTTCTCGCACGTGAGTTCGTGTATAAGCCTTTTGATCTTGATAGTTTCAGTAAATGGACAGCCTCGAATCATGTGATAGCGACGCTCGCTGATTTGTGACATCCAAGAGCCTTACAGCTCTTGATATTTCGGTAGCCAGGATTATTATGTGTATGTTGTAAAACAAAAGTGCTCACTACGGGGGTAGCAAGAATATATTCAGCCTTATAGCCGCTTTCCCGTAGATCGCAAGTGTTGAATTGATGGCACGCGGCCATGATACCAAAAGAAAACCCCACAGTTTCAGAAGGATGTAAACATTATCAATCGTACGAGCTCTTACAGCTTGCCTTCGTGAACTTTTCATGGTTGAATCATATTGTTGCTACGTGCACACCCGAAGGCAGAGAGAGGAGAGGATCGCGTCTCGGCGTATGATCACGGCTCGATAACGGACTTGGCCAAAATGACAGCGCCGAAGACCGTGCTCGGATCTGCCAGTGGATGATCCGAGCGAAGCTAAAGGATCTTGGTGGGGAGCATATCGGCTGCTGCTGGCGATGTGCGGCACCTTGGGCGGTGACACGCGACTGCCACGCCGGCACTGTCTTGCATCTATCTGCTGGCACACACACTGCTGCTGTTGTTGTCCAGTGCAAGTGACATACCAAGCACAGCTTCAAACACTTATTCCTTCTCCTCGCCAAGTGTGCGAGAACATCCGCCCCTATCGTATCATTACCTGCAGTCAGCGTTGTTCGTCATTACCACCATATTCGTCGTCACTCTCTCGCGCTCCTCTCCCTCTCCCACCGCGCCGAATGCCCGCTCGACCGTCGTAGAAGCTCACGCGACCCATCGCTTTGACAAGGTTTGGATAGCCTCCTGCTCTCCCCTTATCATGGCCGAGCGTGGCCAAGCTCCTCTCCCTACCGATAGTATTGCAGACGACGACCAAACATGGCTTGACTTCCTCAGAAGTGCAGGTGGCACCGTGAGATCATCTGCAACCGCTTCCACTCACGCCCACCACCCCTCCACCTCCACCTCCGCCAGCTCGGCAACTTTGCCTCGACCCTCCATCGACCGTAACGAGTCCTCCGACCGCAAGCGTCGCCTCACCACCGCCGAAGAAGGTCGCAACTATCCATATGTCGCACCAGGCACGACAAGAGCTTCGGCCATCGACCTAAGCACCCCTCCGCGACAGCAAGGACACCAGCGGGGCCATACCACCGGCAGCGTCACATTCTCAGCATTACCACCGCGAAGAGAGAGCATAATTCCACAACGCAGAGCAAGCGACATGGTGCCGCCGTGGCAGCCGGACGCAGAGGTCCACAAGTGTCCTGTCTGCGAGCAAGAGTTCGGGTTCCTCTTCAGGAAGCATCATTGTAGGAAATGTGGAAGAGTGGTGTGCGCCAACTGCTCGCCGCACCGGATCACCATACCAAGAGAGTACATCGTACAGCCGCCAGGCTTGCAGGACGGCGGCCACCCGTTAATGGGTGGAGCAGAAACCGTCAGAGTGTGCAAACCATGCGTTCCAGACCCGTGGACACCACTAGCACCACCACAGCAGAACCTGGGCGCAGCTTCGAGGCCAGTACCTACACCTGCAAGAAGATCGAGCGAGACATCACAGAGCAGGTATCATCGCAGACCCTCGGTTCCGGTACCCACCATGCGCCCACAGAACAACGACTCTCGATTCCCCTCCTACCGAGATTTCCTCCCTACGACACACGCCTCACAGCCTGAAAACGCACCTATTAGTAGCTCAAGCGGCCCTCATCCACATCATCTACTCCACCCCAACAACCGACCCGTGCGACCCCGAGGCCTCACAGCGCCTGCGAACCGTGGTCAGCCACCAGTGCCCGGTTCATCATCCTCTCCTCACACCCCTGTACCGCGCCGTCGTCAAGTCAAAGAGGAGGACGAATGTCCTGTCTGCGGTATAGAAATGCCCCCAGGAGATGCAGTTCGCGAGGCACACATCCAGACCTGCGTTAGCAGCCGCTTCTCGACTCCACCCTCGCAACCGACTCCAGTGCCCAACCTAGGCCCTGTCCCACCGACGAACCCACGCGACCCCAATCTACCATCTTCTCTCAGCGCCTCGACTACTCCCGACGCTACGGCGAACGCTCGATCTCGCGCAATGTCGTACCGCTCGCGTGGTATTTTCCCGTACATTGCTACTGAAAAAGACTGCATGGATGGCGACGGGCGCGAGCAAGAATGCACGATTTGCATGGAAGAGTTCCAACCTGGTGAGGAGATGGGCAGGCTGGAGTGTCTCTGCAAGTTTCATAGGAAGTGCATCCGAGACTGGTGGGGCGTCAAGGGCAGGGGCAGTTGCCCTGTACACGTCTTCAATGAGTGAGAAGGCGGCTCAAGGTCAAGCACAATATCCTCTTTCTCAGGAGGGTAAGGATCAGCGACACACTGTGACTTGGCAGTGGTTTGTTGCTTCACTACATTGGAAAGACCTCCTCGGCCACGATGAACTTTGGCGAGCAAGCGTTGGGTACACACAGTATTAGCTGTTTGGATTTTCTTTGAGTTATTCTGGCGATCATGACGAGAAGCACATCACGGGGCGACAGGACTGGATATGCTGGGAGTTGGGGTTTGAATGATACCTTTTGGTTCTTTGGGGTAGACTATTGCATTGGTCTCATCGAGGTTTTGGGTAGCGAATCAGATGATGGTTAACATGACGGACCATCGCGTCAAATCCTCGTATTGATGTGAGTGCAACTAGCAGGTGTGCCATTGATTGTGCGCGTGGTGGCGCGATGGGGATAATCACACGTTGAAACCCGCGAATCGCCTTGGTCTTGTGTATATTTCCACCGCAGGTCATGGGTTCTTGATTTGAGATGACCAATCACATTTTTTTGAGATCTCGCGCATAAGTACGCTTACTGGTTTTGTGTTGACATTCGTCAAAGTACCTGGGACATCGAGCGTTGTCTCACGGAGCTGGCCGTTGCAAAAGTAAGGTATGCTTCAACAACAAACCACAACTCGCCCAAACATCCAGGCCACTGACCACAGACCGCACGAGCACGATGTCCATACAAGTTTTCGCGATGTGAACGATGATGAATGACTGGTACAGATACACTGTTTCGTTGGTCTACGTAGCTGCGAAGCTTACATCCCCGATCTGATGCTTCCAATTGTCCCGATCGACAACCCCAAACCTTTAAAACGAACGCCTTTTGCCACATTAAACGAGTGCTGACATCTTCAACTCCCAATTCCTGCTGACGAAATCTTACTTTCTTCCGCGTAAATCATGCCGTGTTGGGTATATGTCTCTCGCGAGAAGGACCAAATAATTAGCCGAAAAGAAAAGAAAAGAAAAGAAAAGAAAAAACTCATAATCGATAAGTGTACTTTTTAGGCATGCCGGCCTGGCCTCGAAGGGACTTGAGATGAGCGACTAGGGCTCATCACCTTGCTCTTCCGCTTCGGCTTCTTCCCGAAGTCGGTCTCTCGGATCTGTGGCCGTGGCTTCGACTGGTGCCGCTGTGCCTAGAGGTCTGGGTCTGGTACGGTGAGTATCCGGCTCGAGACGCGTGCTGGTGTTGCTGACCTTCCATGGATTGCGGACCAGCATGATGCTGCATCGTGGCCCCGGCATCTTGGCCCGAACCGACTGGTTGCTGGCCTTGCTGGCCTCGTCCGGACCCAACCGGCATTCGTGGTTGCAGTCCAACAGCGAATGGGCTTGCTAGCATCGGCACCATCGTCGGTTGGAACTGCTGCGAGATCACCGGAAAGGGCGCGATAGGAACATTGCTGACCGGCACCATTGGTGGCGCGGATGGAGAGTACTGGCCTGTCACTGCGAAGGCCGGCGGACTGGTGGCGGATGAGTGTGGACTGCTGGCTGCGGCGGAGGAAGGCAAGGAGAGACTCCAGGGCTGAAAATGTTGCGTGGCAGGGTTGTGGGACTGTAAGCCTGAGTCCTCGAGGAGAAACATCCCGGTCTCGCCCATGACAGTGTTCGCCATGATGGTGTCGCCGGAGAAATCGGTTGCAGTGAGATCTGTATTGTCGATACTGAGAATTGGTTGGTAGAGGTGGTAAGGTGGCATGTGTGAGGAGTATTGATATGGCGCTTGGGTTTGGTATTGCTGCTGCTGCTGCTGCTGCTGCTGCTGTTGCTGACTCGATCTGCGCGACATGCCTGCTGCGTGTGCCGCTGCTGCGGCTGCATTGGCCTCATCTCGGCGATCACGCTGGCGGTTCTCAACCAAGATGATACCTCGACTGATGCGCTCAACGGCAAGCTTTGCTAGCTTGTGTACGCCGTCTTTGTCCAATTGGTGGAAGACCTTGTAAGCTTGGTCCACAAGCCACATGTTCTGATCGTTCTCAGTCTCGCAAGCGTCGAGGATGATGATCATAGCAGCGTTGAATGCTTGTTGTCCAATTGTCCAGCATATGAGGACCGCTGGATGGCGGTGGGCAAAGAAGAGGAAAGTTTGCAAAAGCTGAACCGAGCTGTTGATGACCAGAGGCCGGCCACGGATGGGGGCTTGATGGAGACCATCTCCGCCGCCAGTACCAGATGGTGTGTACGTAGCACTATTAATGCCAGGGAGCGTGTTAGGGTAACTCGGTGGTGATGTTGATGAGGTGGAACGCGTGGTCCGCTCGTCTCGTTGTCGATTGAGTAGGACAAGGAAAGACTGCACCTTTGCGAACAGTGCTGTAACAGTATTAGCACATGGCAGGCCCCATGAAGATTAGCAGATACTCACTAGCCGACATTACATCCAGCGGCCAATCAGGCAAGTCTGTCTCTTTTCTGGTCCAACTCTCATTGAACTGCAGTGTCTCAGGCATTGTATCCCACAGACCCAATAGCTTGTCTGTATATTCATCGATCTTCCCAACACTCATCATTCCATCGCTACTAAGAATTTGTCTCGCGACGATGGTGAAGTGGTTGACGAATTCGCCAAGTCTCAGCACCGTCTGGTTCGTCGTGAGAGGTTCTGGTGGAGGGCAATCGCCAATGCCAGATATCCCAAGCGGTCGTCCGAGTGTGACAGAGTAATGTTGGTCCATGTGTAACATCCACCACCACAGCGAGCGACGGATCATACATTCGCGGAGCGGCGGTACAGGATCAAGGAATTTTGGGTTGCGGTGCAGGCCCATCGAATGCGCAAGCCGTATGGTAGTACCAAAGATCGTCCACGCATCCAAGAAACGACCGGTGTTGGTAAGATATGGGCCCATCATAACCAAAGTCTGGATGCCCAGGAGGGTTGGGGTGTTCAGGAAGGAAGCATGACGGAGAGCTTGCATACTGGCACTGACTAGACACGTGTTAGTCGATGGTGTGACAGCATGAGAGGATGTGGAAACTCACGCCAGGCCTTGCCTGCGAGGTGCGACTCGGCCATCGAAGCCTCAAGCCACTGACAGCCATTTCGGTCGTACACGCCGATCTGCATCCCGACCGCCAAAGCCGCGAATATCAACGCAAGCATATCGGGCGCCTTGTTCGCGTTGACTTTTCTATCCGCAAGAAAACGTTCGACTTCCTTCTTCGTGACTTCATCCGGGACGTGAGGAAACGAACATGACTGCGCTCGTCGTTTGAAATGCTCAAGATGCTGGAAGATCTCTTCATCTGAAGGGAGCAGCTCCAGCAGCGCAGCAGGAGTGTTGTCGCCGATTGGGATCATTTGGAAAGGATAGTCCTGATCCTCAGCTGGGTAGATATCCTGGCCCTTAGGAACCAAAGGTATCGTATGTGTCAACGAGTGGCTGCCGATCTGCAAGTTGGCAAACTGCGTAGTCTTGTTAGCGAAATGGATAGACCAGCAAATTGACGCAGATACTCACATCCGAGACGATATTTGCAAGCCCAGGAGTACCAAAGTACAAGTTGTCAATTCGTTCGCCCATTCGAAACCGTCGTTGCTTTGCTGCTGTCGCGCGTGAGGTTGCCTTCGATTCCGATTGATCAGGCGATTCGACATCGTCATCGTCGCCTGCGGAATATCTTGCACGAGCATCACGTAGCTGCTCCCTCAGCTTTTGATTCTCGCGACGTAGATCCCTGATTTCATAGGACTGCGAGATTGGAGCGTAATCGTTGCCGTCAGTGGTAGCGAACTCGCATTCCTTGGGATGACCACGAGCGCAGCATGCTGAGCAAGGCTTTGTACGATCGCACTAGCAGGAATGAGTTCGTGGACGTTCTGTTGACTGCTTCGAATGATGATTTTGACACTGACCTTGACTTTTCGCTCGCGGCATTTGGTACATGACAATAATTGTCGCTGTTGTGGTTTCTTCTTCGACGAGCCAGATTCTGTATTTTGTTGTGAAGGTTGTGACTGAGATGGATGAGGAGCTGAAGGCCCGTAACCAGACCAAGACGAAGCCATACCGTGTGAGAGACCAGACGGTCGGTACCGCAAGATAGTTGGCCAGGGGAGAATGATCTAGGTTCCAAACAACAAGATCCGTCTGCCAGGAAGCGACAGAGGATCTACATAAGCGCGACGCACAGCATGCTGCCCTATCCGGGCTGCTGGAATCTGTCAACCAGCGATGCTGCACGGTGTCATGGGCTGGGGTCGATTGCCGCTCAGTGTGCTCGCAAGAGATAGACCTGCATAAGCCTTCTAGGAAAGGCAAAGCGATATGCTCGGCGGGGCGTCAACGGTGGCTGCGAATGGGAGCAGATGTAGGGAAGCCGTTGCTGTAAATGGTGAGACTCGTTTAGGCACAACCCAAAATCAGGGCGTCGCGACATTGACAGTTGGGGCCAAGGCGGACCACCGTGGGCCCATGTTCCACAATCTGGAGCCTTTCCGCCCATCTTGAGATAGAGCGCGCAAACGTGAACTTTCCTATACATGGTCAATCGATCTAGTGGCTGAGGGAGCAGATACCGCTCGCTTGAGCTACCGCGTTAGTCCACAAGCCAAATGTGGAATGACCAACGGCCTACAGTCGCGAAACTAAACGAACGCTGGTGATTGGCGCTCTGGCATGTGCTAATGTCTCGTTTGTTGGCAAGCATGATCGATACCTATCAGCGACCGTGCCAGTCTGCAAGGGTGAGCCTGAAGTGACGTTCGATTAATTTACCAAGTCACACGCATGGAATCGGGCATGCCAGACTATCGTTATCGAGATTATCGAACGATGCGCCAGCCTGGGCGCGAGATGTCAGATCCTTCCGATCTTAGAGCGTCACAATGGCTGACCCAGATTTGTGGATTGGGGCAGCCGGTGGCTTTGGCCTCTAGAGGGCTGCCCGGCAGATCATACAGCAGATGGACTGCGGCCCGCGCCATCGGAGTCAGCGGCGAGAAGAGTTGACAGGCTGCCGCGAGATGCTATTGCGTGAGAGAGTTTCGGGAGAAGACGACATTGTGTGGAGTTGTGCTGCTTGTGCAATGGGCCGCTGCCGTCTTGCTTTGTGAGGCGCACACACAGCACACGTCGATTTCGGATTGCCTCTCGTACAGAAGCAATCTCGCTTCTTGATCGAATCTAGCCAAGCGGGCAGATTCTTCAAACGATGCGGTCCACTCGGTGGGCCTGCAGAAGAGAGAATGAGGTAGCTTGCAAGCAGGCCGGTGGTTCAATGCTCGCCAAACAGCTCGACGAGGCAGACCAAGGGGAGCATGGTATGCACGACGGTGACAAATAACCTGGTCCAGAATGCAATTAGCACGCTGCCAGCGCGTGCGGATGGAGCAGCAGCAGGGTCGGGGCAGCAGGGGAGGTCGTCATCCGAAGGGAGAGGTGCAGTAGTACAAGACGCGGAGGGGTCTAAGCAGCAGAGGGCAGGGCGGGCGTGGATGAAGCGTCTTC
>Ga0265797_10010189_pt1 | contig 12015 bp, 11 predicted proteins | sample P2T30metagenome_FD_192433 | JGI IMG/M metagenome (GOLD analysis project Ga0265797, IMG submission 192433) | Plant litter microbial communities from East Loma Ridge, Irvine, California - P2 T30 | ecosystem: Environmental > Terrestrial > Plant litter > Unclassified | place: USA: California... | reverse complement strand
AAGTGGCGTCTGAACTGGATGATATATAGCAATTGGGTATATGGGGAGTCGAATGACTGGAATGGAAGAGTAACAGAGCAGTGGTATGACTCTACCGTATTGGCGACTGGAGGGAGGGCCGACAATTTTCTCGTTGGCGACCTGCGTGAATGCGTCAGAAACGCGGGGGAAGGAAGGAGCAAGCGGGGAGCGACTTCCGATTTCGCACGTGAGAGAGTGAGGTCACAGAGGTGGTCAGCGTGATCTGCAAGGTATTTATTGACTTGGGGGAAAGCTAGTCGTTGAAGCGATCAATGTTCCGTTGATATTTGATGATATGATAGTTCTCTCCAGATATCTAACATGAACGAAATATATGCTTCTACACCATGCTCTCTCTCTATACCTTCGAAAAGCGTTGCAACACCACACCCCGACAACGGCGCAGCTGAGTCAAGACGCACGCCTTAATCATTATACCACGCCCTACGCGCCTTGTCGATCCCAACCACCTCGCGTCGCGATATATGACACGAGAGCCAAGGCGATATCGCTACCAATCAAGAACATGTGGTAGATATCGACATCCGGCAGCTTCCTGATAGCAGAAACAGAATTTCCGGTTCAATACCGGTGGTGTCGGTGTCGGAAGCCAGGCGAAGTATCTCGTTGATGTCCAATGTGTCCTTCAGTAGGGCGACGGCTCCTGGAGTATGATATGCTAGATCGAACAGCAACATCAACCCAACACCTCACAACTTCGAAGGCTTCTGCTTCAATCTCACAACACCCTGTTGTTCTCAAGTCAGCACAGCACCCAAGTAAGTCAAAACTCCCAATAAAACTCACCTCCTGCACACAACTCGCCACCAAAGTCCCATCCTTCGTATACATCTTCTGCATCACCAGTCCCCTCCCATCCCCCGCCCACGGACTCTCACACTCCGTAAACATCCACTCATCCGCGCGGAAAGCCTTCGGATTATGGAAATAAATCGTATGGTCCAGCGAAACCATCATTCCAATCTCAGGCCTGCGTTCCGTGAACCCAACGATCTTCCCATCCTTAATCTCCGTATTGCGCAGCTGGTCGATCACGTCTTCGTCCATACCCTCCATCCTGCGGAGGGTATCGTCGTCCATGGCTTTGAGTTTTTCGATCACTTCGACTGTGATGCCCATTTTTTCGACGCCCGTTTTGCCGTCTTTTTTGTCCGCGCTGTTGGTGTTGTACCTCCACAACTTATGAACCCTTGCCACAGTCCCGATGAAATAACTATCACTCATATACGCCAGCGCGCTCAAATGCGCCTGGTGCCCTCCATCGTCACTGATCCTCCCGCGCGCTTTAATCCACTGCCTCGTCCTCTTGACCTCCGGCCTATCGTCCTCCTCGTTCAAAATCCCCGCCCGCTGGCTCAAGAAAGGCGAAGTATTCCCGCGCAGCGAATTGTCCTCTTCGGTCGTAGGCTCCACGACACCCGCGGGCATAGTCTGCATGTGTTTCACCGTTTCTTTCCCTCCACTGCCCTCCCTCGTAAAACTCAACGTCGTCGTGAAAATCGGCTGCCCGCGCTGTCTCGCCTGCACCGTGCGCGTAGCAAAACTCCTGCCCTGGCGGACGTTCTCGACATGGTAGATAATCGGGATCTCAGCGTTGCCGTTCAGCACGAAGTAGCAGTGCATGGAATGGACGTAGAAGTCTTCGGGGACGGTGCGCTGCGCGGCGGCGAGACATTGGGCTATGACGGCGCCGCCGTAGATTCCGCGGGCGCCGGGGGGGTGCCAGAGGGGGCGCGTGTTGGTGAAGAGGTTGGGGTTGATGTCGGAGAGGTGCGTGAGTTCGAGGACGGCTTCCATTGCGGAGTGCGAGGGGCGGGGAGGGGGTGGGGGGATGAGGGTTGAGGCGCCTGCTGGAGGCATGTTGGCGGTGGTGGTCGTTGGCGAGGAGAGAGTGGTTGGAGGTGCGCTGGATATGGTAGATGTGGTGGTGGTGGTGGTTTGTTTAGGTAGAATGAGTGTAAAGAATGACTATGGTAGAAGGATGGGCGTACCCCCTGCTTTGATATTTCTTGCGCCTTGATCAGCTCGTTGGTCTGCTTTCGTTCGTATCATCAAACGATCGGCATCTCGTCTGGGCCGAGGCAACTTCGGCGCACGTGGAACTTTGTTGCTGATGCCGGCATCGTCACGGCGGCATTGACGATTGAGAGAGATAAGGGGTTGTATAGGCATGTGTATGCTCAGGTGATGTCGAGGAAATAGACATGCACACAAAGTTAGGTATTGCATCTTTGAGCTGACTTGATCTTGACCAACCAGCTGCCACGACCGTAATAACATTTCTGTGTTTCGCTCTACCAATTCCTTAGAACCGTGTCTTCACCAACAATTCATCTTACCTCTCCAACAACACAAACCTCCTCTCCACAACCTGCGACTCAACATTATCCATCTCTCCCTCAAACCTAACCCTCACAGAACCCCCGTCATGCTTCGCCCTCCAGCTCGCACTCACCTCACCCTTATAGAAAGTAGTAGTCTCCGGGTACAGCGCCAAAACCTGCTTACCCTTAGGCAAATCCGGCAGTCTCTCATTCGACTCCGGAATCTGCATGAGCGACGAGATAGAAGCGCGGAACGAGCTGGTCGCACTTGGGTTAGCGACAGCAGGCGCTTTGCCTCCCGCAGCCGTGCTGGCGGTCGTGTCTGTGTCTACGTCTTGTATCTCGTAACGTCGCTGTTTGCCTTCGCCTATCACGGCCGTGACGCGGCAGAGGATGCCTTCGCCTTCGAGAAGCTTGTCTTTGTGTCTGTAGAAGACTGTCTCGCCGGCTTTGAACGTGACGCGGTTGGTTAGGCGAGCTCCAGGCGGTAGGCTGTCGCCTTTGCTGAAGCTAGGAGCGGAGTCCATGCTGGCGACACTCTCAACGCCGTCTTCGATCTTCACGCTTGTTTCGCGCGTGGCTGGTATTGAGCCTGCGCGTGAGGATTTGTCTTTTGCGCTGAGGCGGTTGGCTTGGCCGAGGGTGATGCGTGGCGAGGGAGCGGTGGAGTCGTCGCCACCGTCTTCTGTGACAGCGGCGGAGTTCGAGCCTCTGCTGCCGGATTTCTTTGGTCGGTCACGGCCTAGCTTGCTGCTGGCGGTGCGGTCGCGTTGCCCGAGTGGTGCTGCGGCTGCGGAAGCTTGCTCGGCGCTGGAAGCTTCTCGTAAACCAGCTAGGATGTTGATGCTGTCTAGCACGTTCATATCACTTGACGCGCCAGCGATGAGATGCTGCACTTCTTCGCATAGTTTGAGGTTCTCGCGGTAGAGTTCCTCGAGTTTGCGGTCTAGGGCGGCTTCGACGGGTTTGTTCGCGTCTAGCAGGGCGGCTTGTTGGGTTTCAGTCTGCAGGATCTCGTTGCCGATTTCGTTGGAGCGGGCAATCATGCTGTCGACTTCGTGGGCCTTGTCTTTGATTTCCTTCCAGAGGCGGCGTTCTTCGTCTGCATCTTGGTTGTGGTTTGCGCGTGGTCTGCTGCGGCCGGACATGCTGGGCGATGTGGTATTGGAGGTTCAGAGATTGGTTTCGCAATGAGTCGAATGACCTTTTGGCAAGAGTAATTTGACGAGGCGGGTGTTCTTGAATGCTGGGGCTCTGGTTCTGATGTTATCTGTATGTTGATGGCGACGTCGTTGCTATGTTGTTTGTCGATGGCGTGAATTGGTGTTGTGAATTCACCGCCGACTTTCCCCACACAAAGATCGGCGTGGGGGCGGGTGCTGTTCAAAGTGCTTGCACCATTGGCTTCCTCATCATGAACATTCTTCCTTTTATACAACTGACACAACTTATCACGCATTTTTGCAATCCAAGCGAGAACCTATATCATTGGCACAAAGTCGTGCCACAGTCCAATTCGTCTTCCATCTGCATGGTCTAGACAGACAACACTTGAATGACGCAGGCAAACATCGCACGACGGTCGTGGTGAGGTCTTCAACAACAGCACCTTCCAATATGTTCTAAGTCTCCAAGAAATGGAACCTCTGAGCGCCTGGCTCCAAACGGGATACCCACGACAGAGGAGTGTAGGTCAGAATTTCGTGTTTAGAGCAACTGGTCTTACCACCAACAACGGTCGGACTTCGAGCTAACTAATACCACCACCAACTCGCTTCGCCGAGGCTCGTCGCTGTGACCTCGCAATAGGAGAATAAAAAAGCTAAGCTCAATCTTCCATTGCAGTAACCGACAGGCCACTCATTCCACAGGTACAGGGCATGCACGCCACTGCGAAACACATGATTCCTGCATTTTTGCACTTCCTGCGGGCTGGAGTGCGTACGACATCAGTAAACGAGTCGTGCGAAACTGTTCAACGGACTTCGTGGACTCACTTTTCTTGTAGATACCCTCTCCTGGCTTGTTCAGCGCCCTACTGCCCAAGTCGTTGGGTTGCGGTTCCTCCAGAGGGTCCGGTATCTCCAGGGGATCCCTAGGCTTGCCTCGATGCTCACTGGCAGAGGAAGATGCAATGTTTTCTTGCTGTGTCGAAGACTGCCCAGTAGTGCTGGGCTCGTCTTTTGCTGCTTCTGGCATATTCTAGAGCGAAGTGTCGACTCTTCGAATCGTATGAAGTTAAGTTGGCGGAGGAGCGCAAATTAGATCAGAGCTGTTAAGAAGCTGAAGATCACAACCAGCTTGTATCTCCTCGACCGGTGAAGGCTTTCGGGTAGGCTCCGTACTCTTGCATCGGAGGATTCAAGTTCGAGCGGTAATTTGGCACTATTGGTCCCTTCCCAAAGACATTATCCAACACGTACAGTTACGCATGTTTGCATTGTCGGAATTTGCGCTCGCTGAAAAGCTGATCGCATCTTAATTTCTTTGATGCGGCCACACGCGCATATGGTCATTCTGCAAGGAGCCTTCTACAGATTCTGTTTATACCAGCACATCACGAACCAACACATCATCGGCCTGGAGTTCGCAAATCGGCACGTCGCTGTGACCTCGCAATACAAAAGAGAATAGCGGAGCTCATTCCATCGCATCACTCCACATCGCACTCATTCCACAGGTGCAGGGTAAGCACGCCATTATGAGACACATGAGTCCTCCATTCTTGCACTTTTTACGGGCTGAAAATTGGTTATGTTGTCAGTAGATGAAGCTTGCGACTGGAACTCGTTCAAGACCTTCGTACACTTACCTTTCGTCCTGAAACTCTGTCGGGGCTGCGTTTGCTTCCCACCGCTTGAGTCGTTGTGTTGTGGTATCTCTGGAGGGTCTGTAGTTTTACCGCTTTCGTTCTCAGAGGAAGGTACAGTATTCCCTTGCTGTGCCGGAGACTCCCCATCAGTATTATCGTCGTTTGCGGCGTTCGGCATATTTCGAAGTGAAGGTCGCTACAAAATTAGACTAGCAAGGTAGCGCAAATTATAAATAAGTTACTGTAGACGATAACCATCTTATATCCTGTGTATCAGCTCCTCAACCGGTGAGACCCTGCGGGTAGGGTCCGTGTTCGTGCATGTGAATTCGAGAGATGATTGGCATCTTGTACCTAAGACTACTTTGATTGGATGCGAGGATATCTGCAGAAGGTGATTGGCGTTGCGAAACGATACGAGAGCCTTTCGAAGCAGGGTATTATGAAGAAAGATCCAGGAAAGGACATATAACAAACGGTACCTCTACGACAGGATGACGTCGTTGGTTGAGAACTTGCGTTTTCCGTTAGAGGCACCTCCCTGCGTTCAAGTTCGCGTGCAGCTCTACACTCTTGTACCTCAACATTCACTATCCTGAGGTCGTTTGCCTACCTAGAAGCTACCATAAAACAATCTATGGTATGAGATACATGTATCTACGTGTGTAATTGTAGAGTTGATCATGAACAAGGGTTAGGGCTGACAACGCAGATCGCCGGAGCAAAAAGTCGAAACGATCCCGACGACCTCTTGAATTGTGCACATCAGCACATGTGCTTACTCGCACTCGCATTATCTCCGATGCAACCAGAAAGCATACTCACCCCATCCGATGCCATCACCAAACTGCTGACCAATACGTACCTATGACCCTGTCTCACAATGCGGTGTGCCCTGCTCCCAATACCGCTGCTGCCGGTTCTCCGCCAATCTTCCCATTGGGTCGAAGCTTACTCGATATATGATGCATGCTGACGAGACACCGTCGGGCTCAAAACCTTTCACTGTTCTGTGTCATCAGGAAACCATCTTTCGTTTGGTACACTTGTATCTGAATCCCTATAGATCCATCTACGTGTGACAGTACAACACTCCAACAGATCGTTCTTGCATCCGGAAGTCACCGGATATCTGTTCAAGATGTCATTTTCCGTCCCATACCCTCAGAATCCATTCCCGTCAGCTTTCGGCGAAGTCACAGCTAAATCGAAGTGAGAGATAATGAAACCTTGAGCCTGCTATTGTACCTTCACTGATGTGACACAGCTTTTGCGAAGAAGACTTTGTAGTCACGGGATATGCCGGCGAGTTCGTCAACGCTATCTCCAGCGTTGCCTACAGTAATGCTCGACCTCTCCAAGTGGTAATTCGCAATACTAATGTGCCTGGTAATAGTTTGGCTCGCCGCCCAAGGACTCCGGCAGCTTCCGAAGGGCTCGTCCATCGATGCGAAGATCTTGTACTATGGCCTGGCATTGGTAGGCGTTTGCTCTGGACTGTTCCATGCGCTGCTGAAATACCATGCTCAGATGTGTAAGTGATCGCGACATTCGACGTCAATCAACTAAGAGACTTGTTTACTGACACATTAGATCCTCTCAGCCGACGACATGTCCATGATCGTAGCAACGTCGTGCGTCCTCCACCGCGCAATGACTTTCCAGCAGAGTGAGACGTACACTAGGAAGTTCACGACCATCCTTTTGGTATCAATGGTCATCGAAACTGTGTACCATAGCGTCATGAACGAGGAGTTTGTCCATCAGGCTTCCTGGTTGGTACTTCTTGCGCTTGTCGCCTGGAAGACCAGAGCCTTGATCCATGAACGGGCCAAGACTCCGGAACAGAAGCAGACGTTCACACGTCTTATCGCATTTGGTACTGGTAAGTACACGCCATAAGCATTATTTCTCGCCTTGCAGTGCCATTAACCTGATTTTGCTACAGCGAACATGGCACTAGGCTACTTCCTCTGGCAAATCGACGGCATTTTCTGCTCAGAGCTGACAGCTCTCAAACGATCCATCGGGATGCCCTGGGGCTTTCTCCTGGAGATGCACGGCTGGTGGCATCTTCTCACGGCGATCGGAGCGTACGTGTTCATGGTCATGGTGGACAGCTTGACTAGAGATGTGATTGAGCTTCCTGAATGGCGACTGACATGGTCGGAGAAACCGGCGCGCGGTGCAGAGAAGATGTGAGTAATGTCAATGCTGGCGTACCGTATACGCGAGCGGTACTATGATCTTGCGGAATGAGTGCTTGGGACGTCAAGACCGTTCGAGTATCTCTTGTCAGTGTGCTGTCGATAACCATCGAGAGAATGCAGAGATAATTAGTTACTCTGAGGAATTGGTGTGCAATACCTGTGTCATCCCATATATATACCGCCATGTATGCCATTGAGAGGTCTCGAAGACTAGGGTTCAATGCAGTGAGTGCATGCGTACATATGTAGTACAACCTGCTTGATTGCTGTAGACCACACCGTCGAGACACTAGTCTCCTCCCACGAGGTACAGTGCATACACCTACTTGTTCTCTCTCATCGTGAACGGGTCTCACCGCTGAAAGAGTACTCATTGTCTCGAAATACTATGGGCGTATATCCAAGATCGCCTTCTCGAACAACATGATGCGTGCCGCAGAGGTAAGACTGTGGTCTCATAGGCCCACGCGCACATACTCTGCGGGTCCTATACATATGTCACCGTACCGACCACAGAGAGAGCTTAGAGCTCTCCGAAATATGCGTGCATATGCTTAAGACATCACGTCAGAAGATTGTCGTGACCGCCACCGAGAGGCTGAAGTTACGATTAGCCTTTTCCATCACCTGTGTGCGAATCCCTCACACAACATTCACAAGTGTTCCGTTGTACGCCGGTGAGATGGCAAAAAGCTACGTTACATGCGAGTAAAATGTAACAAAGAAAACAATGCTATTGTGCTACGAACTTTGAGCTATCAGTCTAACACTACATCTCTCCACGCCACTGCCTCGGTGTGTGGGTGTGTGAGATGCCCTTGAGGAAGCCTTGCCCATCTGTAGATGGTTGCAGGTATCTCAGCTGCTCTTTCGCCTCATCCAACTCCTCCTGTAGACACACCTTCTTCTCCAGATATTCCTCAGCAAGTCTTTCCTGCCACTCACCGAACTTCTTGCTGTCTGCGGCGAGTTTCTTTTGCTCCTCGGCGTAGGCCTTGCTCTCGGCAAGCTGCTTGTTTAGGCTCTCGTTCTCGGTCATGAGCTGCTTTTTTGGGATTTCGTCCTCGCGGTTCTTTTGAAGTTGAACAGTCTTGAGCTGCTGCGTCAGGCGCTCCACTTCCTGGGCTTTCTGCTTGTAGCTTTGCATGTTTCTGTCTCCGCGGCTCCTGTGGTAGTTCTCACTGGAACGCATCCTCACAGCATCCGCTTCCAATATCTCGTTTCTGATGCGCAGATCAGTGTTGTCCGCTTGCAGGGTGGCGATGTGCTGTTCGAAGCGATCAACGTCAAAGATCTGCCTGGCCTGCCTGTGTTGTTCGGGGGACAGCCGCGGGTCCCAGTCAGGTACACCAGTTGGCACAAATGGCTGCTCCGGATCCGGACGCTTGTCCAGCTTCATGAAGATGATGTGCTTGTGTTGGTAGTAGAAGCGCACACAGTCGGCCACGCCACGGCCAGCAAGTACCTCGGAGATCATGGTCCATTCGAAAGCTCTGTCCACCGTCTCCCCCTTGACGAGGTTCAAGACCATTCTGAATCGCCTGAAAGCAACCAATTTCTCCTCGTCCGAGAAAGGTTCGACGACGTCCCTTTGGTTGAATCGGGAGATGACTTGCTCTGGTGAAATCAAGGTGCTTTGCTTCTGCTGGAAGGTGAAGTTGACTCTTGCCGGGTCTTGGTCGGGGACGTCTGCTTCTACGCTGCCCTTGGCCTCTCTCCACTCCTCCTGAGCTTCGCGTAGTCTGTCGGTGCACTCGCGAGAGTGCGTGTCGGTTTCGGGTGTGCAGTTGGAGTCGCAAAAGGAAACCATCTCGCGTTTGAACTGCGGTGGTCGGCCAGCCTTCTTTTCACGCTTTCTTCTCTTCAACGCCTCAGTCTGCCCAACATCGGAGGGAACGATGATTTTGAGTTCAGGGCTGTCACCTACTGCATCGACGAATGCCGTTCGGAGCTTCCAGCACTCTGCCTCAACTTTGAAATGTAGCTCTCGCGTCGCTTCTTCACTGAGAGGTGTCGCATTGGACTTGAAGCCGGTACCCTTGGCGTAGGCAATCGAAGCGGCTTGGATGGTGCTCACACTCGTCGCAGTGTCCGCGCCAGAAGAGTTGCTTGGGAATATCAAGAGCTTGTCCCAAGCTCGACGAGCCTCAAGCGTCATCGGCTCGGCGAATCGACTGTCGAGCATGATGGCGAAGAAGCCATCTGCACTGTGAAGGCGTATGTCCGCATAGACTGTGAGCAGGGCGCGGGCGCAGAACAAGTAGACGAAATCTTCGAGGTGTGGGTACTCGGCTTCACGCAGGAAGTGCATGAAGTGCGCCATAGTGCAGCGTTTGAGGCGCCATACGTACTTCACGCAAATGAGCATGATCTCAGCGTGGGGGTGATCCAGGGTGCGTTGTTCTTCGATGATGTTGACGTATTTGGGCGCTGTCTGCGCAAGGTATGTGGCTGTCTCGACGAATGGATACTCGTCGTTGGGCAAGGCTGCCAGGAGGAGAGATCTGAGTTGGGAATTGTCGATGCATTCTTTCTTCCACTGCGCGATGCAAGGCAGGAAGTCGTTCGACGTCAAGTAGCCGTACAACACCGAGTCGTCCAAGAACAGCAGGGAATCTGTGCTGAGCTTAATGAGGCCAAGATCGAGAGCCGGTGGCTGAACCCGTGGCTCATCTTTGAGGGGTGTGGTATCACAATATGTCAGTGTGTCCTTTCCGGCCTTAACCAGATCCTTAATGACCTGATTAATGCGGACTCGGCTATTCTCACCGGTCGCATGGGAAGGATCGTTCTCGTCGGCACTGCTTTCGTTGTCCGAGGAGGTGGCGGTATGAGGGCCAGCTTGTAGAGTGTTGCGCGGAAGAGACGCGCTCGGGAGACTTGGTTTCGACTGCTTGAGGGCATCCTGTGCGGCCTTTCTCTTCTTGCGACTTGACTTCTGTGAGGGACCCAAAACACCCTCTTCGTCGTCTTCTTGGTCGTCAAATGCTGTTGTAGTGGTGTGAGCCTTTCTATTGTTGCGACTGACCGGTTCTGCTGACTCGGGAGATCTCAGGTCGTCCTCTTCGCCGACCTCTCGATACGAGGCCTTGTGGGCCGCTCTGCGATCGAGGCCACCGTTGAGACGAACCATGTTGATGGCGCACGTGTGGCGATGGTAATGCTGAGTGTACCCTCACTGGGAATGTAATTGTCGACAATGGCAACAGGAGAGAAGGTGTGAGCAGTGGTGTGGCGGAGGGGGTTGTCGCATGTGAGTGGGTGGTGTTCGAGGTTCTGGAATCGCGCTGACGCTTTTAGCATGTGATGCAGTGCGGCATGTGAAATGACGAAGCATATGAAAGGCACTTGTCACCATTCACTTTCACTTCACGACGCACGTGACCTTCGCTCTTGCCGCGATGACACGTGCGTTCACTGATGCGCGACACCCCACCTCACCCCACCTTACCCCACCACCTTACTTCTCTTGCTTCGCCTCTGCTGCTTTTTCTTTTTCAACACAACCTTCTTCATCCTCCACCAAGTTGTCCTTCTTGAACACCTTAGTGACGGATGCTGTTACCTTACCTGTATCTGTACGCACCAACTCTTCCACTCGTTACACTTTACCTCTTCTCACACGCGACACAATTTCGAACTCGACCACGGCTTTTGCCAGCATTCCGAGGGCAGAACCAGGTGCCTATTGAGACTCTTTACGAGGTTTAGCTGGCACAGCATCATGATCTGGGTTAGTGGTTCTGTCCCTGCGCCGTCTTGCGGATCCCTGGGTGTCGCAGGCCTGAGGGTATTTCCACCTCGCGAACGAAAGGGTTTAAAATTCCCGGACGGTATCAGAAAAGCCCGAGGTCGTGGCACACTGTGTCACACTTCAGCTCTCTCAAAACGAAGTTCTCGGCGCGCGGTCCCGGCGTGTCGACGAAATCGGTCCAGTTCTCACAGGTCCTGGAGCTACAGTGGTCTTCGAGCCACAGGTCGCGAGGTTGAGTCCCCTCCCACCGCTCCCAGGTGCGACCGGGGCTATGTCCTGGTCGTTTGTGCACTGGGGTTTGTTGAGCCGACTCCCACCGTGGAGTTGTTCGGGTGCAGGCATGTGACTGGGTGAGACGGGCTACCCGCTCATTTCGGAATACCATGTAACAAAGGTTTGCAAGTGGTTACCCGCGCTGTTCGCAGCAGGGCGAGTTCTACAGTGTATGTATCCTCCCAAACGGCCAGTGGGCTTCGCTAACAGTTGGTCGGAGTGACCTGCAGACCATCAGTATCTTGGCTTAATCGCTGGGGTCTGGAGGTTTCGTCAGTTGATGCGAATGATCACTGCAGGCGAGAAATACTGCCTCTGATGCTTGTACTGGCCAGCAGCATCTCGGCCTGGCCAGGAGACTTACGTTTTCCAAGCAGGTACACCCTCTAGAGGCAGTGAATGGCAGCCGGGCAGAGTGAGGTGAAGTGAAAGACGCTCCTTGGCACTCATGTGATTGGGCAGTCTGTTGCGCTCGCAGACCCCCGCAAGGCGCCTTTCACTCAACCAGCTTCTCTCCGCCGAGCGATGACTTCAAACTCTTGAAGTGAAGAGCGCGCGCTGCATGCACATCAACGTAATCCCGCCATCCCGCCACCGCCA
>Ga0265797_10010187_pt1 | contig 12016 bp, 5 predicted proteins | sample P2T30metagenome_FD_192433 | JGI IMG/M metagenome (GOLD analysis project Ga0265797, IMG submission 192433) | Plant litter microbial communities from East Loma Ridge, Irvine, California - P2 T30 | ecosystem: Environmental > Terrestrial > Plant litter > Unclassified | place: USA: California... | reverse complement strand
CCACGGTCAGGCCGCGCAGCGAGACGCCGGCGGCGCCGTTGGCGAATGCGCCGGAGAAGCCGGTACCCAGGGTACCTGCGCCGTTGGCGGCCAGGTCGTTCAGCAGCTCGGCGACCGAGGTCTTGCCGCTACGCTGGATGTCTTGTGCCGTCAGCACTTGCACCGGGGTCGGGGTTTCCGTGTCGGTACGGCTGATCAGCGAGCCAGTCACGACCACGCGCTGCGGGGAGGCGCTGGTGGCGCCGGCGGCTTCGGTGGTCTGTGCCATTGCCGGTGCGGCTGCTGCCAGGGCACCGGTCGCGATCATGCACCAGATCGCGGATGGCATCGACTTCAATTTGAACATCATGAAAACTTCTCCTTCGTGGATTTCTCTCAAAGTGGTTTAGCTACTGCTACTGCGTTTTCATTCAGCGCGTCCCGCGGGACGAACTCTCAACTAACATCGGATACAGATCAAACGTTACTGATGTATCGATAAAACCATGGCAAAAGGGAAAGTGTCAATGAAACATAATTGTAGGAATGTGTAGAAACAACACATTGAACGCACAAAAATAGTTAACGATTCTTATTGTGCGCCGCAACAAGGTATGTACGTGTCCATACGATTTAATGCGTAATTACGGGAAACTTTTCGTAAATACCACGTCTTTACATGAATATATAGATGGGTACATACGCCGCGCTGCATGACGACGAGCGGCGTCCAAAATGGTGCGTCGTATGTGCTGTAAAACTCCATGTAACAATCTTATGTATTAACAAAAGGAAATTTTGTTAAATGTTCTGAGCGGAACCCGGCCCTCCCCCGCCAAGCCGCCCCGCCACCGGTGGCGATGCCTTATACTTGACGTTTGCCCGATCTGCTGCTCCACCATGCTGCGAATTAACGAACTCAAACTCCCCCTGAACCACCCCGACCAAGCCCTGCGCGACGCCATCGTCGGCCGGCTCGGCATCGCCAGCGACGAGCTGGTCGACTACAAGATCTTCAAGCGCAGCTACGACGCCCGCAAACGCAGTGCGATCGTGCTGATCTATGCAGTGGAGGTCGAGGTCAGGAACGAGGCGCAGGTGCTAGCGCGCCTGCAGAAGGATCAACATGTGATGACGGCGCCGGATACCGGCTACAAGTTCGTCGAAGCCGGCAGCCCGGCTGCCGGCACCCCGCGCCCGGTGGTGGTGGGCATGGGGCCGTGCGGCCTGTTCGTGGCGCTGATCCTGGCCCAGATGGGCCTCAAGCCGCTGATGCTGGAGCGCGGCAAGCAGGTGCGCGAGCGTACCGTCGACACCTTCGGCTTCTGGCGCAAGCGCAAGCTGGACACCGAGTCGAACGTGCAGTTCGGCGAAGGCGGCGCCGGCACCTTCTCGGACGGCAAGCTGTACAGCCAGATCAAGGATCCGAAGCATTACGGCCGCAAGGTGCTGACCGAGTTCGTCAAGTCGGGCGCGCCGGAAGAGATCATGTATGTCAGCAAGCCGCACATCGGCACCTTCAGGCTGGTCAAGATGGTCGAGCAGATGCGCGCCGAGATCATCGCGCTGGGCGGCGAAATCCGCTTCAGCACGCGCGTGGAAGATGTGCTGGTCGAAGGCGACGGCAGCAACCGCCAGGTGGTCGGCGTCAAGCTGGCCTCGGGCGAAACCATCCCGACCCGCCACCTGGTGATGGCGATCGGCCACAGCGCGCGCGATACCTTCCAGATGCTGTACGACCGCGGCGTGTATATCGAAGCCAAGCCGTTCTCGATCGGCTTCCGCGTCGAGCACCCGCAATCGCTGATCGACACCTGCCGCTTCGGTCCCAACGCAGGCAACAAGATCCTCGGCGCCGCCGACTACAAGATCGTGCACCACGCTTCGAACGGCCGCAGCGTCTACAGCTTCTGCATGTGCCCGGGCGGCACCGTGGTGGCGGCATCGTCGGAAGAAGGCCGCGTGGTCACCAACGGCATGAGCCAGTATTCGCGCAACGAGCGCAACGCCAACAGCGCGATCGTGGTCGGCATCACCCCCGCCGACTATCCGGGCCACCCGCTGGCCGGCATCGCCTTCCAGCGCGAGCTGGAATCGCGCGCCTTCGTCCTCGGCGGCAGCACCTACGATGCGCCGGGCCAGTTGATGGGCGACTTCGTGCGCGGCGTGCCCTCGACCGAATTCGGTTCGGTGACGCCGTCGTTCCGGCCGGCCGTGCACCTGACCGACCTCGGTCCGGCCCTGCCCGACTACGCCACCGTGGCGCTGCGCGAAGCGTTTGTCGCTTTTGATAAACAGATCCGCGGCTATTACAAGGAAGACGCGGTGCTGACCGGGGTCGAGACCCGGACTTCGTCGCCGATCCGCATCAAGCGCCACGACGACAGCCTGCAGAGCCTGAACACGCGCGGCCTGTTCCCGGCCGGCGAAGGCGCGGGTTACGCGGGCGGCATCATGTCGGCCGCGGTGGACGGCATCCGCGTCGCCGAAGCGGTGGCGCTGGCGATGGCGGGCGCGCCTGTGCCGTATGCCGGCTGAGCCTGCGGGCGTGGCGCACCATGCCGGTAGCAGCACCGAAGGTGGCACTACCGGCGCATTGCTTTCTCTATTCGGCGCGATGCTGTCGACCTACCTCGGCGCCGCCATCGCCAAGCAGCTGTTCCCGCTCGTCGGCAGCCAGGGCGTGACGGCGCTGCGGGTCGGCCTGGCCGCCTGCATGCTGCTGGCCTGGTTCCGGCCCTGGCGCACGCCGCTGGCGCGCAGCGCCATCCCCAATCTCCTCCTCTACGGCCTGATGCTGGGCTGCATGAACCTGCTGATCTACGGCGCCTTTGCGCGCATCCCGATCGGCATCGCCGTCGCCATCGAAGTCACCGGCCCGCTGCTGGTGGTGCTGGCCGGCTCGCGCCGCGTCACCGACTTTGCCTGGCTGGCCTGCGCCGTGCTGGGCCTGTGGCTGCTGCTGCCTGTGCACGACCATGGTGGCGCCCTCGACCCGGTCGGCATCGCACTGGCCGGCGGCGCGGCGCTGTGCTGGGCCATGTACATCGTGTTCGGCAAGCGCGTCTCGACCCTGCAGGGTGGCCAGGCGGTGGGCTGGGGCATGCTGGCGGCGGCGCTGTTCACGGTGCCGGTCGGCGCCGCGCACGCCGGCCCGGCCCTGCTGGCGCCCGGCGTGCTGGCGGCCGGCCTGGGCGTGGCCCTGCTGTCGAGCGCCCTGCCCTATTCGCTGGAAATGCTGGCCCTGCGGCGCCTGCCGCGGCGCGTGTTCGGCATGCTGGTGAGCGCCTCGCCAGCGGTCAGCGCGCTGGCCGGCTGGCTGGTGCTGGGCGAGCAATTATTGGCCGTCCAGTGGCTGGCGATCGCCCTGATCATTGCCGCCTCCGGCGGCGCTGCCGCCACCGCCTGATCCCCTCCCCCTGTTGTCCCTCTAAAGTCGCGTCAAGCGGCTTTTCTTATTTTTACACCATTTTGCAAATATTATGTGGCGTATACGCGCCATTTCTCGAATATCGTTCCGCTAAATCGCATTTTCGTAGTGTATCTTTTGGCTACTGCAATTCGTGATTATCAGCAATTGCAGATTCTCTCCAAAATCACCAAGAGATACAGGATCTACGATGTTCAAAGAAAAAGTCATGGCGCGCTCCTTGCGCCTGGTGTTCTCCGGCAGCGCCCTCGTCGCCGGTTTCGGCCTTCCATTCCAGGCCGCGCTGGCACAGGACAGCGCGCAGGCGCCTGTCGCCCGTGTCGAGATCACCGGTTCCGCCATCAAGCGCATCGATGCCGAAACGGCGGTGCCGGTCACCATCATCAAGGCCGACGAGCTCAAGAAGGAAGGCATCACCACCATCGAACAGGTGATGGCCAATCTGAGCGTGTCGCAATCCTCGACCGGCACCAGCCAGGCGGTCGGCGCCAGCACCGGCGGTGCGGCCTACGCCGACCTGCGCGGCATCGGCGCCAACAAGACCCTGGTGCTGCTGAACGGCCGCCGCCTGGCGAACAATGCCTTCGACAGCTCTGCGCCGGACCTGAACATGATCCCGTTTGCGGCGCTCGAACGCGTCGAGGTGCTGCGCGACGGCGCCTCGGCGCTGTACGGCTCGGACGCCGTCGGCGGCGTGATCAATTTCATCACCAAGAAAGACTTCCAGGGCGGCGTCGTCAGCGCCGGCCTCGATTCGCCCGAACACGCCGGCGGCAAGTCGAAGAACGTCAACGCCGCCTTCGGCGTCGGCAGCCTGGAGAACGACGGCTGGAACTTCTCGGCCGTGTTCGACCACCAGGAACAGAAATCGATCGGCGGCACCCAGCGCGACTACAACACGCGCTACGCCGGCGGCTTGTCGACCTCGACCTTTCCAGCCAACTATTACCAGGGCGGCGCCAGCAGCAACCCGGCGGCATCGTCGGCAGCCGGTTGCGCCAGTGCGGCCAACCTGATCTCGGACGGCAGCAGCGGCTGCATGATGACGACTTCCTCGTTTGTCGACTACGTCCCGAAAAGCCAGCGCGATTCCGCCCTGCTGCGCGGCACGTTTAAACTGAGCAACGAGCACGAGGCCGGCGTCGAATACCTGCGCAGCCGCAGCGTGGTCACGACCCAGATCGCGCCGGTGCCCTACGGCGGCCTGCTCATGAACCGCGTGCTGGCCGACGGCAGCCTGAACCCCTACTACCCGAGCGACGCCAGCCTGGATCCGAACTACACCGAAGCCGGCAGCGCCGCCGGCGTCAACCCGGGCTTCGTCCACGTCAAGTGGCGCGACCTGGTGAACGGTGCGCGCCAGGACAAGAGCACCAACGACCAGCAGCGTTTCGTGACCTCGCTGCAGGGCACGCTGGGCGCCTGGGATTACAACACCGCCTTTACCTGGAACGAAAACAAGGTGCGCCAGGACCTGTCGGGCTACAGCAACGGCGACACCATCACGGCCGGCGTCCTGAACGGCATCATCAATCCCTTCGGCGAGCAGAGCGCCGAAGGCCTGGCGCTGATCCAGGGCGCCGCCCTGGCCGGCACCCTGCAGACCGCCAAGGGCACCACCACCGGCCTCGACTTCCACGCCAGCCGCGAACTGGGCGACTGGCTCGGCGCCGGCCATGCGGCCGCGCTGGCGCTGGGTGCGCAGACCTCGTACGAAAAGTTCGAGAGCGCGGCGAATACCGACTTTGCGCAAAAGGTCGTGGCCTCGACCGGCGTCGACCCGAATTCGTACAACTCCGGCTCGCGCCACGTGAATGCGGCCTACGCCGAACTGAACGTCCCGATCGTCAAGTCGCTCGACGTCACCGCCTCGGTGCGCGCCGACAAGTACAGCGATTTCGGCAGCACCTTCAACCCGAAGGTGGCGTTCCGCTTCCAGCCGCGCCAGGACCTGCTGTTCCGGGGCTCGTTCTCGACCGGCTTCCGCGCGCCCTCGCTGTACGAGATCAACGCCGGCCAGAGCTACACGAATACCGCCGGCACCTTTAACGACCCGGTCAACTGCGCCGGCGGCACCCCGGCCACCGGCAAGTCGGCCGCGGCCAACTGCAACCAGCAATTCCAGGCCCTCACCGGCGGCAATGCCAATCTCGATCCGGAGAAATCGAAGAACGCCACCCTGGGCGTGGTATTCGAGCCGATCAAGGACCTGAGCCTGGGCGTCGATCTGTGGGCGATCCAGCTGAAGCACACCATCGGCACCCTGAGCGCCGACGACATCTTTGCCGATCCGGTCAAGTACGCCAGCCTGTACCACCGCAACGGCACGGGCGACCTGTCGGTCGACGGTTCCGCCTGCACCAATGTCGCCACCTGCGGCTACATCGACATGCGCACCCAGAACCTGGGCGGCACCATGACCAACGGCGCCGACCTCAGCGCCAGCTACCGCCTGCGCACGCCAGCCTATGGCAACTTCACGCTGTCGGCCAACACCACCTACGTGCACAAGTACGCATACCAGACCGAGGAAGGCGGCAACTGGAACGACAACCTGGGCGTGTATTCGGGCAGCGGCGTGATCTTCCGCTGGCAGAACACCACCAACCTGGTGTGGAACAAGGGCGCATGGTCGGCCGGCCTGACCGGCCATTACAAGAGCGGCTACGTGGATGCCGATCCGACCAACCACGTCGGTTCCTATTCCACCTTCGACACTTATGTAGCGTGGACCCAGAAGAAGGGCTTCGGCATCACCGCCGGCGTGCGCAACCTGGCCGACCGCGCGCCGCCGCTGTCCTACCAGGATTACACCTTCCAGGCGGGTTACGATCCGCGCTATACCGACCCGACCGGCCGTACTTTCTATGTGCGTGCCAGCTATTCGTTCTAAGGCGGTGTAAACGAAAAAACCGCCGCTGTGAAGCGGCGGTTTTTAGAGAGGATCAGCTTGCCTGAACGATCAGAACTGGTAGCTGGCGCTCACGTAGCCGGTCTGGCCATGCGGATCGTACCAGGTCGGATCGTAACCCGTCTGGAAGAACGAGCCGCCGGTGATGACTTCAGGCGGTTTGCGGTTGAACAGGTTCTTGACGCCTGCGGTCAGGGTCAGGTTCTTGATGCCGCCGTAGGTGCCCTGCAGGTCCCAGGTCGAGAACGCGCCGACGTGCTGGGCGATCGGTTCGTCCGCATCGGCACGGTAGCTGTCCCAGTAGCCCGACTGGAAGTTGTTGGTCAGCGACAGGCCGTACTGCTTGTGCTTCCAGTCCAGCGTCAGCTGATCCTTCCAGCGGAAGATGACGCCGCCCTGGTTGACCGCGCTCAGGACGTTGCCGTCGTTGTCGATGGTCCGCGCCACGCTGCGCTGCACGGTGCCGTCGGCCAGGGTCAGGTCGTACTTCGAGGTGTAGGTACCGTTCAGGCGCAGGTTGAAGGCGCCGTAGGTCGGGCTCTTCAGGATCGCCCAACGCAGGTCCAGGTCCACGCCTTCGGTCTTCACGCTGCCGGCGTTGATGTTGGTGCCGACGATATTGGTGATGTTACCTGCCGGATCGCGGGTCACCAGGCCGGTGTACAGCGGGTTGCCGGCGTACGCCTGGGCCAGCGTGAACGACGGGGTCAGGGTGGTCACCAGGTTGTTGACGTTGATTTTCCACCAGTCGACGGCGACCGACAGGCCCTTGACCGGATCGACCACGATGCCCAGCGACGACTGTTCCGACTTCTCCGGCTGCAGGTTGCGGTTGCCGCCGTAGGTCTGGTTGAACTGGCCGAACTGGCCGGTCTGCGGGTCGGTCAGGTTCGGGCTGGTGCCGATGGTCTGCTGGTTGTACAGCTCAGGCAGCGACGGCTCGCGGAAGCCCTTGCCGTAGGAGCCACGCAGCAGCACTTGCGAGATCGGCTGGTAACGCAGGCTGACCTTCGGGTTGGTGGCGCTGGCGTTCGGGTAGCGGTCGTGACGGACGGCGACGTCGGCTTCCAGGTTCTTGATGATCGGGATGATCGTCTCGGCGAACACCGCCGACGAATTGCGCGAGGTCGACAGCGGCAGCTGGGCGCCGCCGTAGCCCGACACGTCGCCGCTCTGGTAGGCCTGGCTCGGGTTGATCGACAGGTTCTCGTCGGCCATCGAAGCGCCGACCGCGAACTTCATCATGCCGGCCGGCAGCTGGTACAAATCGCCCGAAATGCGTGCGGCCAGCGAGTCGTTGCGCAGGGTCGCATTCATCACCGCGCCGACGTAGTTGGTCGCGTAGATCTGCTGCGCCAGGTCGGCCGACTGGTACTGGGCCAGCGGGTTGAAGGCGTTGTTGTTGCTCAGCAGCTTGACCAGCGCGGTCTGGTTCTGGTAACCCTGGATCGCGCGCTCGGTAACGTCGCTCGAGTTGTGGGTGTAGGCGACGTCGTAGTCATAGCCCTTGACGGTGCCGCGGAAGCCCATGGCCAGATGCGAGGCGATCGCGGTGTCCTTGGCGATACGGCCGCCGCCGTCGAAGGCGCGGTAGCTGACCGTCAGCGGCTGGCCGGCTACGCCGGCTGCGGCGGCCAGGTTCGTCGGGTAGTACGGGCTGGTCGGCGAGACGATGATCGCCGGGTACAGGTTCTGGGTCGCGAAGGCCGGGTCGGTCGACAGGAACGAGGCGCTGTATGGCGACGCTTGCGCTTCCTGCGTGGTCTCGTTGCGCGACACGAAGCCTTCCATGAAGAACTCGGCCTTGTCGTTCAGCTTGAAGCGGAAGTTACCGCCGACGTTGACGCGCTTGGCGGCCGGGATCAGGTTCAGGACCGGCGAGCTGTCGTAGCGGCAGGTGCCGAGGTTGGCGTCGAAGGCGCTGCCGTTGGCGGCGCAGTTGCCAGGAGACAGCGGGTTGCCGATGCCGCTGCCGATCGTGTTCAGCGCATTCGGGATCACGCCGTTCGCGTTACGGGTGGTAACCGGGTCGAAGGTCGAGAAGTTGCCGCTCGGGGTGGCGCTGGCGTCGCGCAGGCCGTTGTTGTTCCAGCCGGTGCGCGCATAGTCGCGCTGGTTGCCGAAGATGGCGTTGTCCTTGCTGAAGTCGGCCGACAAGGTGATGTTGTAGCGGTCTTCGTCGAAGTCGCCCCAGCCGCCGATGATGCTGGCCTTGTGGGTCTGGCCACCGCCGTAGCGGCTGGCGCTGGTGTAGCCGTTGACTTCCACACCCTGGTAGTTCTGGCGGGTGATGAAGTTGATGACGCCGCCGATCGCGTCGGAGCCGTACACGCCGGATGCGCCGTCTTTCAGCACTTCCACGTGGTCGATCGAGGCCAGCGGGATCGAGTTGACGTCGACGGCGGTGCCGTCGGTGGCGTAGTTGCCGAGGCGGCGGCCATTCACCAGGATCAGGGTCTTGCTGGCGCCGAGGCCGCGCAGGCTGGCGCTGGACATGCCGTAGGTCGACAGACCGGCACCTTGTGCCTGGTTGGTTGCGCCGGCCATCGAGTTGGCGCTCAGGGTGGTCAGCAGCTCGGCGGTGTTGGTGGCGCCGGTGCGCTTGATGTCGGCGGCGCTGACGACCTGCACCGGCAGCGAACCTTCGACGTCGGTGCGCTTGATCGACGAGCCGGTCACTTCCACGCGCGCGATTGGCGCGGGGGTGTCTTGTGCCATTGCAGGCAGGGAGAACAGGCCGACGCTAGCCGCGACGCCACCTGCGAACATCACGCGCAGCGAGCGCGCGAGTACGGTTTCCTTGATCATTAATTTCCCAAACTAAATTTAGTTAATCCGTCTGGCTTGGGTAGATTGATGATCGGCCCAAGCCGGGGAACGAATAATGATCGTCCACGCGCGCATTGGTCAATATTTACACCAGCAAATTCTCACCAATTACAACACAACATTACGAAACATCTTCCGTCTTGCCGAATAAACCATGGCTTGTCCTATTTGCTGATTGATAAAAATTGCGTGGGTATGTCAGATTTATTGCTCACGCAACAAGCCATGCACGCCCTGCAAATTAGCGTAACTGCATGAAAAGAAAGGAGACGGGGTCGCTGGGGTTGCCGGCGCGCATCGAGGGGGCCGGCAGCCCCGTTGGTAACCCACAACGTACATTTTGATAAAAACTGTTACAACCAGCCGGACTTTTTGAACAGCCGGTACAGGTACAGGCAAACGCCGACCATGACCCCGATCGCCATCGGATAGCCGTACTTCCACTCCAGCTCGGGCATGAACTTGAAATTCATGCCCCACACGCCGGCAAAGGCGGTGAACACGGCAAAGATCGCGGCCCAGGCGGCCAGCCGCTTGTTGACTTCGCTTTCGTCGATCGAGACCATCGACAGATTGACCTGGATCGCGGTGGCGATGGTGTCGCGGATGGTATCGAGGCGGCCCGAGATGCGGATCAGGTGGTCATGCACGTCGCGCAGATAATCCTGCACGCCGGCCGCCAGCGTCGGCGCGCGGCCGCCCAGCAGGCGCCCCACCGCATCCATCAGCGGCACCACCGCGTGGCGCAGCTCGAGGCCCTTGCGCTTGAGCTGGTACAGGCGTTCGACGTTGTTGCGCTGGGCGCCGTGGGTGAAAATGCGGTCCTCGATGGTCTCGAGTTCCGATTCCAGCATGTCGACCACCGGGAAGTAGCGGTCGACCACCGCGTCCATCAGCGCATACATGACGAACGAGGAGCCCATCTGCAGCAGGTGCGGCTCGCGCTCGGCGCGGGCACGCACGCCGAGGAAGTTCTTGGCGGCGTCGCGCCGTACCGACAGCACGTAGTTGGGGCCGGCGAAGATCGCCAGTTCGCCGCAGGCCAGGCGGTCGCCTTCGAGGTCGACCGTGTGCACCACGGTGAACAGGCTGTCGCCGTATTCCTCGACCTTGGGGCGCTGGTGGCCGCGCGCGGCATCTTCCACCGCCAGTTCGTGCAGGTTGAATTCTTCCTGCATCTGCGCCATCTCGTCGACGCTGGCGTCGCGCAGCGCGACCCAGACGAAGCAGCCGGGTTTGTCGAGATAGTCGCTGATGTCCTCGACCGGGATGTCGGACAGCTTCTTGCCTTCCTGGTAGGCGACACAGTTGATCAGCATGGGTGTTCGTCAAAGCAGCGCTTGTTGCGCGGATGACAGAGTTTATACCATCACGATGGGGACACAAACCCGCTGCAAAATGTCGATGCCAACGTAGGGTGGATGGCTCCACCGCAACGTGTTCGTTATGGTGGCGTCAATGCCATCCACGCGTTCAACCAACGCATGCACGGCCGCGCACACAATGGTTGAACGCGTGGACGGGAAACCCGTCCACCCTACTCGTCTTTGGCCCCGTCGATCCCGAGTTCTGCGATTTTTCGTGTAATGGTGTTACGCCCAATCCCCAACCGGATCGCCGCATCGTTCTTGCGCCCATGCGTATGCTTCAGCGCAGTGCGGATCAATGCCGACTCGAACTGCCGCCCCAGCACATCCATCACCTCGACCTGCCCGTCCGACAGCATGCGCGCCGCCTGCAGTTCGAGCAGGCCGATCCAGCCGTCGGCACCGTTCGGCAGCGCGCTACCGAAGCCGCCGGCAGCGAGGCCCAGCGCGCTCCCATCGGCGCCGTTTCCGCCCACGGCGCCGCTCATGGATCCAGTCAGCGGCCCGGCCGACGGCGCCGGCATCGCCACCGCCGTCGGCGTGCCCAGGCTGTTCAAGGCCGGCAAACTCTGCTGGGCCTGGGTCAGGTCGCGCGGCAAGTCCTTGACCTCGACCGTCTGGCCCGGCGCCATCACGGTGATCCAGTTGCACAGGTTTTCCAGCTGGCGCACGTTGCCCGGCAATTCCAGCCCGGCCAGGAAGCGCTGCGATTCCTCGCTCAGGCGCTTCGGTTCGACGCCCAGCTGATGTGCACTCTGCACCAGGAAGTGGCGCACCAGAATGGGGATATCCTCGCGCCGCTCGCGCAAGGACGGCAGGCGCAGCCGGATCACGTTAAGGCGGTGGTACAAGTCTTCGCGGAACAGGCCGTCGCGCACGCGCTGTTCCAGGTTCTGGTGGGTGGCCGCGATCACGCGCACGTTGGCTTTGACGGGCTGGTGGCCGCCGACGCGATAGAAGTGACCGTCGGACAGCACGCGCAGCAAGCGGGTCTGCAAATCGAAGGGCATGTCGCCGATTTCGTCGAGGAACAGCGTGCCGTTCTCGGCCTGCTCGAAGCGGCCGCGCCGCATCGCCTGGGCACCCGTAAAGGCGCCGCGCTCGTGGCCGAACAGTTCGGATTCGAGCAGGTCTTTCGGGATCGCCGCCGTGTTCAGCGCGATGAAAGGTTGCGCGGCGCGCGGACTGTGCTTGTGCAGCGCCCGTGCCACCAGTTCCTTGCCGGTGCCGCTCTCCCCGGTAATCAGGACCGTCACGTTCGATTGCGACAGGCGGCCGATGGCGCGGAACACTTCCTGCATCGCCGGTGCCTGGCCCAGGATCTCGGGCGTCTCGGCGGGCGCGATCTCGACGCTGGCTTCGCGCAGGCTTTCTTCCAGCGCGCGCCGGATCAGGGCCACGGCCTTGTCGATGTCGAAGGGCTTGGCCAGGTATTCGAAGGCGCCGCCCTGGAACGAGGCAACCGCCGAATCGAGGTCGGAAAAGGCGGTGATCACGATC
>Ga0265797_10010186_pt1 | contig 12017 bp, 8 predicted proteins | sample P2T30metagenome_FD_192433 | JGI IMG/M metagenome (GOLD analysis project Ga0265797, IMG submission 192433) | Plant litter microbial communities from East Loma Ridge, Irvine, California - P2 T30 | ecosystem: Environmental > Terrestrial > Plant litter > Unclassified | place: USA: California... | reverse complement strand
ATAAACTTCTTCCTAAGCTTTGCCTCCTGCTGCAGAAACATGCCCGGACTTTGTTTGAGAGTTCGTCGGGGTGCCGATGCCGTTGCGCAAGTGAAAATACCCGGCAGAGGTACGGACATCATCAAAAGAGGGATCGCCGTTGCGGTTTGCGACATGGCTTCATGGCTGGCTTGCGAATAGATACATGCGAAGAACATGTGCATGTACCATCCCATCCAATCGTCACTTCAGCCTCGTCTACATTACCCTGCATGCATACCGATCCATCCATCCGCAGTGCTTACCCTTCTCCCCCTCCCTATGGACGGGTTTGGGAAGCCTGGCTTCGGACAAAGGATCTTTGCAAAGCCTTGGCTGCCTTTGTGAGGGTTTTTGCATTCCTTTAGCTGATTTGCGATACGGATTTGCTCCTCATGCCGGAACTGCAGCTACCAGGCAAAGAATCGCCGGAGAAATCATGCTTGCCATCGGTGATATCATATCAAAGACATTCAGGACTCAAGTGGCTGGTATAGTTAGTGTACTAGTGCCATCCAACAGGGCCGTGAACATCGACGCACTGGAGGCTGTAACCAAGACGCCTTTTTTGCGACACACGTGCCACGATGAGAAGGATGAATCGCAAGATCGCGCGCGCTCACAAATACTCCGCCAGAAAGCCGCATCGCCGAAGCGCGAGTCAAAACTGCATTCAAGCAAGTTCTCTCTCCATTTTACCCGCAAACAGCCAATCCGAAAGGAGTGCTGTTTCCGCAGCCTTATCCGCAGCTTACACACGTAAAAGTAATTGATATTATTATGTCTATCTCCAGTACGAGCACAGTACATAGCTACAACCTACAGAAACAACATCAACCCACCAGTTGCCTCCGTTACCTCCATCAAAGACACGACGACAACGGTCTGGTGGCGGGCGTGCCTGTCTCGGAGTCTCGTTGTCTGACGTGTCTCATCGCATCGCATCTACAAACATCCCGCCCGGCATCCGTTACACCTCATATCGTGACGCACTCCTTGCTCTTTCACATGTCAAAAGTGCTGTATGCACGTAGGGTAATATTGGCAAAAATTCCAGTCCTTGCTGCAAGTAAGAACGAGGGTCATACACACCTTAACATATAAGGCCACCACCACGACCGCACGCCCACCCCTTTCTCCGACCGACTCTTCCAGTCCATCCACAAAAAATGTCCGGACGGACGCATGTGAAAATGAAAAAGATCCGTGACACTGCTTCGCCACAACTGTCCACACGTACACTCCTACATCGAATGCATGTGCGTGCGGTAATGCACGTATGCGAAGCCGCAGGCGATCAGCCCACCACCCTTCAATCTACCCATCCATACCGATAGAACGGACGCGCAAGCGGCAGGCTGCAGATATGTCTGTGATTCATCAACGCGCCTTGCATGCATGCATATATTCGCGTCTTTCGCATCTTCGCATCTTCCCACTTGATGGCCACAAGCCAGCGAAGATACAAGCAAAGAACACGTACATACATAAAAGACCTTCGACAATGTCTGATAGATAGCCGGTCCTGGCTGAGCTGCTATTCGCCCGACACGTACGTATGTACGTGCGACGGTAATCTACGCTAGGATCTTTTATTCTTTTGCTCCTCAGGTCTGGGCCTCTCTCCTGACAGGGCTGAAGGAAGGGACGCCCTTGGGCGCATTGCCCCAAAGAGGCCACAGTGTAGCAGCCACGCATATGGATGCGATGGCAGTTTGACATGTGAAAAGGGAGAAAGACAATCAGAGGAAAGAGAAGGGCGGTGACACGTAGGAACCTCCTTCTTCGCATGTGATCATTAGGATGAGTGTCTTGCCAGCAGAATGGTGGATTTTGGTTTCTTGTTGAGATTCATGTCAGGTAGGTGATGAGTCTGCATAGCGCTTGAATCCTTTTGCTGTTGCTGTGATGATAGCCCACTGCTTGAGTGGTGGAACAATCTCTCTTGCTGTGCAGTATGTTCAAGAAACTTTACGGAATGAAAGGAGGCGCCGCACGACCGGCCAAGAGTGGTGTTGTAGTCATGCCTTTAAGCTCGTGACGAGGAAGCGTTGAAAGGTTGCTCAGTGCCCTCACCATGTATCATTACCATGGGCTAACACCCATGTCTCCTGCACCTTGCAAATACTTCACGGACAACTGGAATTAACAATACAAGATGAAAAGAGCAGATTGGTTTTGTTGTAAAGGCACGAAGCCAATGGTAATATTTCTTCGATTCATTCATGAGGCGCACATTTCGCTGCCCTAAAACTACATAACCCTAGTGGCCCAATCCTGTGACCTTGTTCCTTCCTACATATGGCATAGCAAAGAAGCATACTCAAAAAAGTCGTAATCATTACCCGCCGGAACCATGCATTTCATCCGTCATGCATTTCCACCATCCTCAAACACCCCAAAATCAGCATTCATCAGACCCTCCCATCTACCCGGCGTCGTGAAAGTAGGAAGATTATCAAAATCCAACCCGCTCATGCCGCTGTTCGGGCTCGTGAAGCAGTCACCCATGCCGCCCGTGACGTTGTTCACCATCTGTGATAGGTGCTTGGAGAAAGGCGATGTGCGCTGGCTGGCATCGCTGCCGACCGCGCTACGGCGGCCAGGGGTGTTGGCGAGGCGGGTCGGGGTTGAGCGGAAATTGTAGCGCGACGAGCCGGGAGAGAGCAGGAAATCGTTGCCTGCGAGTGTCGGCTGGTTGGCGTTGTTTGCCGCGTCTGCTGAGGGGGTGAGGAGCTTGCGCCTGCGTGAGGCGGGTGTGGGAGTCTTCAGCAGCTGGTCGATGGAGACTTGCGAGCTCTTCGGAGGGGTACTCTTGCGAGGCGTCTTGCCGGGAGTCCTGAAGATTGCGCTGGGGGATCCATCGAAGAGGTGTGCAAGTTCGTCGTCATCGTCAAAGGGCGGCGGCATGTTTTCCTTGTCGAAGGTGAATGCATCGAATATGGCGACGTCGGTCTGACCAACGATTGCAGACGAGTTCTTTGCCAAAGACTTCTGCTTGTCGCTACCCACAGAGGTAGACTTGTCCTTGGAAGGGTGATCATCGACGCCTTTCACTTCTCCCTCTTTGCGAGGGGAAGGGAACAACATGCGTCGAGTTGGCCTTGGGGTGAGCTCAATCTCGATCGGGCTGGCTTGCGATCCTTGCGAACGTCCTGGGCTCGATTGGATCGCTCGCTGTAGCTCAGCGTCGAGCCTGGCAGCATCCCATTGCGAAGTCGTTCCGGTGACCTGTGACACTTGCATACTATACGAGCGAGGTCTATCCAGAGACCTTTGTTGCGTCTCCATGCTTGCAACTGTTCGCGGTGACAGAGGAGCCTCTGCAATGGCCTCGGACATGACATCTTCAGGCATGATTGCATCCGTGAAAAATGCTTCTGACTCTGGCTCGACGGAGTCTGTCGCGCGTCCAATCTCACCTAGTCTATGCTTCCTGCTTCTCCTGGGCCCAGACTTCTTTCCCCATTTGTCCTTGGGACGCATGTTCCTGTTCTTCTTGAACCAAAGACCACATGGGTTGCAGATAACAACCTCCTCGAACCCTGGACCTGCCATGTCCTTGCCTGCTTTCTTCATCGACTTGCGGATGATGAACTTAGACACCTCGCCAGAATCGTTCCATTCCAACGGGGCGACGGCGATAGTCTCGCCCTCATCCTCCACAGAGTCAAGGGGTCCCGGCTTGCCATCTACGACCTTGAAGTAAAGTCTTCTCCAAGTTGGTGTCTCGATGGCTCCGCAATGCACACAATACTGAGGCATCTCGCCCTTAGCTACAGCGTCATGCATGCGCTGTTCGATGATCTTGCGACGTTGCGCTCCTGAGCCTGATCGGTTCGGTCCAGCAGGGCGACCCTCTGTATCGCTTGGTGCCGGGGAACCTGCTTCCGAGTCAGGATGCGCGCTGCGAGCACGCCTGGAAGGCTGTCGCTTCTTCGCTGGTGGTGCGGCGGCGTCGATGGATTCATCGCTAGGCGCAGGACGCTTCGTTGGCAACGCTAGTGATCCTCGCCTCGACTCTGGTGCCACAGACGGAGTCACGCGGGTGTTTAGCGATGCGGCAGGAGCCAGAGAAGGAGTGCGCGAGCTTGCTCGTGCGTTGACTTCATTGGCGAGAACGGGAGTATTCGATCGTGGAGCTGGACTATTCGCTCGTGATGATCGCTTCGCAGTGGCAGGTCTAGTACCGGGTTGGCTTGTCAGTCAGGTTCTATTGTTACGCCTTTCCAATCTGCCGCAGAATGTCCTCGTAACTCGTTTGATAAGAGTCAACATACCGTTCCACGCCACGACCCGGAGGCAAGTTGAGCAGCATCCGCTTAGGCAGCTGGTTCATGTCTCCGGGTTGCTCCCATTCGAAGTTGATCTCGCTGGTAGGTGCATCGCTGGGATAAGGCGGTGGCATCTTTGCTGCTTCAAGGCCCTCACTTTTGATGTGGGTCTTGCGCTGCTGCTTACGAGGTTGATACTGTCCTGCCGTCGTGTAATCTTCTGCGTCTGGGCTCAAATCTTTGGCCTCGAAACTGTCAAGATAAGTGCTGCTCGTGATGTTACGTTCGCTCATGTAGCCACTGTCGGCCATAGCCGGGACTGCGAGCGTCGGCAGTCCTGGACTACTTGGGGTGCCCTCATTCAGGCCTGGGAAGAGTGGTGGCGATGATGGGAAATCTTGCGGGGTTTCTCCAGCCATGACACTAGGGTCCGGCGTCATGTCCTCAGGAGAGCTCATGGCTTCGGACATCTGATCCGCGTCAGACATGAAGTCGGACCCAGTCGTTGAAGTCTGTCGCAACATGCTCCTCGATGACGGGATACGCGGGCGCTGTTGACCTGGCAGACCAAGTTGTGGAGTGGGCGTCGGGACACGAGGTGGTGGCTCCAAGTTACCACCAGGCATAGATGTCCTTGTCGCCACAGGACGATGCATTTGCATCGATGCAGCGGTCGCAGCAGTCACCCTCAGATCAGATGACCTGCCACCAAACGATGATTTGCCACGCCAGTCGGTTTGCATGACCTTGGCACGTTTGCGAGGCTGTCCATCTTCGCCATAGAAGTTTTCGACTTGCTGAGTCAAGTCCACAGAGTGTGTTGATAATTGGCGGTGGTGGTTGGGGCTGGGTACGTATGATTCACTTCGCACGCTGGCACGTGAGCCGGGGCGAGCCTGATCCCCAAAATTTGGGGGTGCAGTAGAGAAGCTCTGATGACGCAATTGCTCCTTAAAGGTGTTGTAATCTGAACCCATCATTGGACTTCCAGCTCGGCTGCCTGGGGCGCTGTGAGAATGAGAGGCGAAAGCGGGGTTTGCGCCAGAGATACCACCTGACGGGGTCTGTGACATTCCCACACCCCCTAGACCGCTGAATTCCACTCCGCTTCCCGTTCCCAAGCCGAACATCTCATCGATCACAGACTGCTCCTGCTGACTGCCGGGCGTGTCCATGTCGAATTGGAAGTAGTCGGCGTTCATTTGCTGGTTGCTACCAGATTGAAGTGATGTATTCCAGGCATTAGGGTCGAAACCTCCACTCATGGCAGGAGTTGAATTGCGAAGGCTTTCCATACTCCTCACGTATTCGTTCTGCACCTGTCTTGGTACAGGCACCAGCCTCAACTTGACCTCCAGAGTTTCTGCCACGCCGTTGCTGAAAATGGAAGACATGTTTTGGCAGACACGTCCAGTGATCTTAGCCTTGCTCTGATGTGCCGGCACGAGCGGAGCAGAAGCAGCGAGAGCAGAAGACAACATGCCTTGACCGACGAGAGGTGTCTCATATTCGCTGTAGTCGTATGCGTAGATGGTGAAATCTCCTTCAGCCAGGTTCGAAAGGAGCTCCGGTGAAGCCTCAACTATAGCTTGGATGCACTGGCGCAACTCGATGACGCCGACCTGGGCATTTTCGTCGATTGCAACAGCAGGTATTTGTAGGGTGTCCTGGAATCGTGCCAAACAGTTGGTCTTATTCTCGTGGTCGAAGGTGTAAAGCACTTTGACACGCATCGGCCGCGTGGGGATGTTGGCGAAAGGGCTTCCATCGTCGGTGGCCGGGGACTCCATAGCAGCGTGGATGTTGGTGTAGAGGATTAGGTTGTTGCGAGAGAGTAGAGTCGTCCTTATGGGAGCCGCTGCCAAGGCTCAAAGGTCCAGATTGGTACTACCACATAGTATGCAGGAGGAGGAGGAAGGCGCTTTGTATGAAGTGCTTGAGCGGTAAAGGATGATGAATGAACTGATTAGGTGTCTGCTGCAGATAAGCAAACGACGTAGGATAACATGCAAAGTGATGGTCACGCGTGCAAGCAAAAAAGAATGATTGACATGTGCAAAGTGGAAAAGTGAAGGAGGGATGTCGGATGTCGAGAAGTCGAGATGGTAAAGTGGAAGGTTGGCAAAGCGCGTAAATGAAGCTCAGGTACGCGATTAATTCGCGTTTGAGAGATCCGATCGGTGACGGCAGGGCAACGCCAGCCGTTTGGTCGGGAGAGAGTCCAAGCTTGCACTTTCATTCGTTCTCGACTTCCTGGTCATGTGACCATAGAAGCAGCGCAAGCCATCAGACAGCTCGATTCCATATACCGCAATACCGCAATAAACCACGGCACATCACATCACCACAAAATGGCTTCAAACGACACAAAGATCCAGTACGTGTGATCACATGCAATTATTCGCGCAATCTCAAACATCACTAACAATCACCTCACAGGGAACTCCTGGGCAAGCCCAGAAGCGAGCTCACGTACGTCGCATGTCGCATTAATCACATGAAAAGATCTCTCACTCACGCAACCTCACAGCGAATACGAGCTCTCCCTCCTCGAGACCCACGAATTCACCTCAGGCCCACTCTCGCTCCTCCAAACCGCCGTGCGCAACCACACCCAAGTCCTCATTTCCACCCGCAACAACCGCAAACTGCTCGCGCGCGTCAAGGCCTTCGATCGCCACTGCAACATGGTTCTGGAGAACGTGAAGGAGATGTGGAGCGAGGTGCCCAGGAACGCAGACGGCAAGAAGGGCAAGCCCATCAACCGCGACCGCTTCATCAGCAAACTCTTCCTGCGCGGTGACAGCGTCATTCTCGTGCTTCTGTCGTAAGCGAGACTGGGTTGCACGGCAAAAGAAAAATGCGCAGGAAGAATCTGGCTGGGAAAGCGAAAACGATACCATGCAAAACGCGATCTTGCAAATGACATGGCATCCGACAGCGATTGCAGGATGTGACATGCTTGTAATGGAGGCATGAAAACTCGAGCACGCAGTGCAGCGAGGGCAGGTATCACAAAAGGAAAGACCTCGCTTGCTAGGGTTTGCGCTCTCAGGCCTTGCACTGGGCGCGTCCGAGCGAGGCGTTGACAAATGGTCGCCTCTGACGCGGGCATATGAGAAAAAAATCCGAACAGAAGCTATATCCAAAAGGCAGCTGTATTTATGACATTCACAAATTGATCAGAATGCGCGATCTCACGCGACGCAAATTTCTGCTCATTTAAGACGCTCATGTGTCGAAGCTTTCCTGCTTAGATTCGCAAGGTGCTTTAGCAGCAAAAGCCAATCAAGAGGGCATATTCACAACATAATGGTTTGACAGACAGGTTGACACATAACTACAGTTGGCAGGTTTCTTTCATTCGTAACATTACTTGACCCGATCACAGGGAATTCTAACACACGCGTTGGTCCGCTACTTTTGCGCTGCATCAAGCAGACCCTGCAGGTTGATCGACTTCGGCCTCTCAATAGGCAGACCCAGCGCGCGGTCCCAGACCATCTGCGCAAGCGGTCCAAGACCTCTGCTCACACCGAAAGTGGCAGTGTAGTACAGAGTCTCCTTGAAGCCGTAATGATGGAACAGCACACCAGAAGCAGAGTCGACGTTGGGGTAGGGGTTCTTGGTCTTGCCGTGCTCGGTCAGCACGCCGGGCGCGATCTCGCTGTTCTTCTTGACCAGCTGGAAGACGGGGTCTGCGGCGATTTCAGGGCGCGCGTTGGCGTAGTCCATCAGGGCTTCGAAGCGAGGGTCGGGCTTGCGGAGAACGGCGTGGCCGTAGCCTGGGATAACGCGGCCGGACTTGAGGGTCGACCACAGGTAGTCCTTGACGTCTGTCTCGGAGAACTGCGTACCGACGTGTTCCTGCATCTGCAGGATCCAGCGGAGGACTTCCTGGGCAGCGAGGCCGTGGAGCGGGCCAGCGAGACCTTGAAGACCGGCTGAGTAGGAGAGGAAAGGATCGCTGAGAGCTGAGCCGACCAAGTGTGTGGCGTGGGCGCTTACATTACCGCCCTCGTGGTCACCGTGCAGAGCAAGGTAGAGACGGAGAAGGTCTTGGAAGCCTTCGTTGTTCTTGCCGCCCTTGCCGAGCATTGCGGCGAAGTTGTAAGACCAATCTTGGTTGACATCAATCTCAGCCGGGAGCGGTCCACCGCCGCGGTAAGCGTTCTGGTAGATCTTTGCTGCGATGGTTGGGAGCTTTGCGAGCAGGCTCATGGCGTCGTCAAAGGTGGGCTCCCAGTAGTCGGCCTTGTTGAGGCCCTGCTCGTACTTCTTCGCAAACTTTGACTCGTAGTTCAGAGCGCTGACGGCGCACGCGAACTGTGTCATGGGGTGAAGGTCTTTGGGGAAGTTGTCGAGCATCTTCTCGACGTAGGCAGGAAGGTGGCCATTCTGAGCCCACTCTTTGCTGAGGCCGCGGACCTGTTCTGTGCTGGGGACTTGGCCTGTAAGGAGGAGCCAGAACATTGACTCTGGGAGCATCTCAGTTCCAGATCTGCCTTTAGGAAGCTCCTTCTGGCAGTCCTTGATTGTGCGGCCATGGAAGCGGATGCCCTCGTCGGCGTCGAGGACAGAGCCCTCCCACACCATGGCTTTGAGACCACGCATGCCACCGATCGTGTTCTCGATCTTGACCTCGCCGATTGATTTTGAGGAGACGGCCTTGACTTTCTTGAGCAGCTCGCGCTTTTCGGGGATCACCGACTTGAGAGTCTCTTTGAGAGTGGGCTCTGCTGTGGCGTAGCTGCGTGTGGCATGGTAGAGAGGAGTGGCATTGGAGAGCTGTCATGTTTCTTAGTACGAATGACCGCCATAACGTTCAATCTTACACACCTTGGTAGCTCTCACTGCCCTTGTTGCGGTTCTGGCTGAGAGTGACATTGTTGTTATGGTGCTTCCTAGCTTCTTAGGGTTAAGCTGAGCGTTGAAGCAATGTCAATTGACCTTAGTTTTCCGGGCTGGAAGTTTATAAGGAAGAAAGACAAGCGGTCAAACAAATGATTTTGGCAGCTCGGGTAAAACTAGAAAGTTGAGCTCATCAATGCCTGTGAGACCGAGACATGGCATGCGTGCATAACCCGAGAGCTGCTTGAGCCGTCCGTCCATCTTCCATCAGCCTCGGTAAGAGCGTGTTAAGCCGCGGGGTCCCTTGGGAGGAATGATGCTGAAAGATGGAGACTCCATCTGGGGCCGCGAGACGCTTGGACGAAGACGGAGCTAAGGCGGACGACGACTATTCTTTGAGCCCTCCTCGTACAAATATCTCTTGCCAACCTTCCGTGTGTCCGGTATCTTGAGGACTGTCTTGTTGCGACTTTGTCTGGGAACCGCTATATCGCTCATCGACGAGAACCGTTCCGGGGCGCTTCACAATACATTCTTTGCTTGGTAATACTCCCTCCACCATGTTTCGCTCGGCTGGAAGAGCATTGCGCCAGCAGCGTCGCTCTCTGTACAGGCCTAGGGCAATGCAATCGGCTATTCGTCCTCTATCATATGGAGCCACAAACATGACTGGATCCCTCACACCCGTGGAGCCTCCTCTACCCTCGCCACAGGCCACCGACGCCTTTCAATTACTATCGACCGAAGAGAAGGCTTCTGCCGAGGATGACATCTTCAACGCTCAAGTCCAACAAGTAAAAGAGTGGTGGGCAAGCCCCAGATATGAGGGTATCAAGAGACCGTACAGCGCAGAGACAGTTGTGAGCAAGAGAGGCGCGTTACAGCAGGTATATCCTTCTAGTCTTATGGCTCGCAAGCTGTTCAACCTCTTGGAAGAGCGGCAGAAAGAGGGAAAGCCTGTACACACAAGTATGTACATTTACTCAATCAATGAACATTGTAACAACCGCTTACACTTTTGCTCCCAGTGGGTGCCATTGATCCTGTTCAGATGACACAACAAGCGCCTCACCAAGAAATCCTCTATGTTTCTGGTTGGGCTTGCTCAGCTGTCTTGACCACCACAAACGAGGTCTCTCCTGATTTTGGCGACTACCCATACAACACAGTGCCCAACCAGGTGCAACGCATGTTCAAGGCGCAACAACTTCACGACAGGAGACACTATGACCAGCGACGAGCTTTGACTGCCGACCAGAGAAAACAAACACCATATGTTGACTACCTGCGTCCAATCGTTGCAGACGGTGACACTGGACACGGTGGTCTCAGTGCCGTACTCAAGCTGGCCAAGCTATTCGCAGAGAATGGTGCCGCAGCTGTACACTTCGAAGACCAGCTTCATGGTGGTAAGAAGTGCGGACATCTTGCCGGCAAAGTTCTTGTCCCAGTCGGCGAACATATCAACAGGCTCAACGCTGCTCGCTTCCAGTGGGATCTGATGGGCTCTGAGAACCTGGTCATCGCACGCACAGACTCCGAGAGTGGAAAGCTCCTGTCTTCCGCTATTGATGCTCGTGACCACGAGTTCATCCTTGGTGTGACAGAAGAGGCTGAGCCACTCGCCGACACTTTGCAGATGATGGAGATGGAGGGAGCATCGGGCGCGGAAGTTGACGCTTTCGAAGCCGCATGGGTCAAGAAGCACAAGCTTGTGACCTTCGATGAGGCAGCAGAGGCACACATCAAGGCAGCTGGAAAGGACGCTGCAGCTTATCTTTCCAAAGTGCAGAAAAACCGCAACATCCCCCTTCACCGCAGGCGCAAGCTCGCAGCAGAGATCGCCGGCAGCCCTGTCACCTTCAGTTGGGACATCCCTCGTACACGCGAAGGCTTCTACCACTACAAGGCCGGCCTCCCCGCAGCAACAAAGCGTGCCATCGAGTACTCGCCTTACGCCGACCTCCTCTGGCTCGAAACCGCAGACCCCTCTGTCAAGAAGGCTGCTGGCTTCGCCAAAGAGATCCACGACGTCTGCCCTGGCAAAAAACTCGTCTACAACCTCTCGCCTTCCTTCAACTGGTCCGGTCACGGCTTCACCGAGCAGGACCTCAAGAACTTCATCTGGGACCTCGCGCCTCATGGCTTCGTGCTGCAACTCATCAGTCTGGCGGGCTTGCACAGCACAGCTACTATTACTAACGAGCTGGCTAAGTCCTACAAGACTGATGGCATGAAGGCTTACGTTGAGCTTGTGCAGAGGAGGGAGAAGGAGTTGGGTTGCGACGTGCTGACGCACCAGAAGTGGAGTGGCGCTGGATACATGGATGGCATCATTGGTGCCATCCAGGCTGGCAGCTCGGGAAGCAGGAGTATGGGTGAGGGTAACACGGAGGGTAGCTTCTAGGCTGCTGGATGTGTCAATGAGTGCCATGCTTTATAGACTGTACATGTATGTTCAAAAGGATGTGCTCTCCTTGGCCGCCAAACCATCCCACTGGGCTGACAGCTCATTCACTGCACCCATCATCGCCAAGTGGCTCGGGAGAAGCCGCCCCACTAGCTAACCTATATGATTGGCGAGCAAGGTTGCCTGTCACTCGAAGACCTCCCTCTGCTCCCATGGCGCAGTTAGAGTGCGTTAGGAATGCTAAGTTTTGACAGTGCTCCTCTTAAACACACCGATTGCTTCTATGAACAGAGGTGAAGGTTCGAGTCGCACCTTCAGTGGTTTGGCTTTCAGTAACTTAGCCTTAATGTAACACAGTTTCGACCGAGTTCCCCTGGGTTGATGGCAAAATAAGACCATCCCGAGGTTTTTTGCTGGGTTGATATGTTTCATTTTGTTCGTCCTGGTTTCCTGTTCTTTGCTGC
>Ga0265797_10010185_pt1 | contig 12018 bp, 8 predicted proteins | sample P2T30metagenome_FD_192433 | JGI IMG/M metagenome (GOLD analysis project Ga0265797, IMG submission 192433) | Plant litter microbial communities from East Loma Ridge, Irvine, California - P2 T30 | ecosystem: Environmental > Terrestrial > Plant litter > Unclassified | place: USA: California... | reverse complement strand
ACATTTCCCCCCCCCCCCCCCCCCCCCCCATCCAGCCACAGCAGCATCATCACAGCCCATATTCTCGCAGGAGAAATCAATTGGGACAGGGTGCCACCAGCGTTGGTCGGATCTGTCCCAATTTATTTGTCCCTCGAGAGTCTCCAATGTTTCCACACACCCCTGCAGCCCGTCCTTGGTCGCAAGATCGTCGCGGGTCTGTGGGCTGCTTCTTGAGGAACACATGGACAGGGACAGGTTTTGGCAACGTTGGCAGTAGCCTGTTTCAATTATTTTCTCTGGAGAGGCTGCTAGGCGCGACGTTGCCTCTCAGAGGAGAAATTAATCGGGACATGCTGCGGCCAGCGTCGCCCGAGCACATCCCAGTTTATCTGTCCATTGGGAAGAGGTTGCACGCTCTTTATCCCACCACCAATGACATCACTGCCTAACGTCATCTACCTTTTGTCATCGTTTAGATGCCCCCATCTACCTGCACACCTCACTTCAATCCATCTGCACGACCAACCGCTCTCCCTCCCGCCATCGCACTGTCAAACCTCCACCAACTCCATCTCGACCTCACTTCATCGTCTTTTCACATTGCTTGGCTTTCCACCTCACTTTCCTCCTTCCATTGAATCAGATACCACTTCCGCCGTCCGCCACGGCCGTACACTCTACCGGGCACTCATCTGACCATGTCGACCATACAGAACCTCAAGAATTTCATCCGGCACGGCAAGCAGGCTCGTGACCCCAAGTCGCCGCAGGGCGAGGCCACCACGCACGTCTCCAACGTTCACGCACAGCAACATCGCGGCACTGGAAATCACGCCGCGCCACCAGTTGCACCCGCAATCAGTGAACCGAATGCCGTAGCTCCCCACAAGCCTTTACAGGGCCATGGCGCGCCTGCACAAGATTTCTCCGCCGCTGCAGTAGACAACAGAAATGTTGCTGCCAAGGCCGGCCACGCCGCCGCCGGCGCCGTGGACGACAAGCAGAAGAGGGAGCGCCAGCAGAAAGACTACGACAACTCCGTTCTTGAGCGCATTGTCGCCGAAGAGCGTGAGAGCAAGGGCAAGCTCCCAAGATACCCAGGCCTGGAGCGTTATACTCTTATTGAGAAGATGGGCGACGGCGCCTTCAGCAATGTCTACCGCGCCAAAGACAACGAGGGCCAATACCCCGAGGTAGCCATCAAAGTCGTCCGCAAATTCGAGATGAACTCAACACAGGTATGTTGTCCTTGAGGCTTCACGTCCCCCTTGCCCTAGCCACCAGGCTTTCCACTCCTTCGTTCGCACACCACATACCAGAAAACATGCCAACCCAGTGGCGACTTAATAGACAGGCCACAAGAACGTGATGAAGCCCACCGAGGTGCGCAACGCTTGTTCTTTACTCCCCAGTCCCTTCTTGTCGCGTTATTCATGACCGAAATTCGCCACCAAATTCCGAGTCCATGTCGATTCGCCCCGCATGTGTACTCCTGCTAACGTAGTACCTCTAGAGAGCCAACATTCTCAAAGAAGTTCAGATCATGCGCAACCTTGACCATCCCAACATTGTGCAGCTCGTTGAGTTCAGCGAATCGAAGCAATACTACTTCATCGTCCTCGAGCTGTGCCCGGGCGGCGAACTGTTCCACCAGATTGTTCGCTTGACTTACTTCAGTGAAGACTTGTCACGACACGTTATCAGACAAGTTGCCGACTCACTGCTATACCTCCACGAAGAGGCCGGAGTTGTGCATCGGTAAGTTCGGAGGCAAACTTCACAATACTTTCATTGAAACTAACATCATGCAGTGATATCAAGCCCGAAAACTTGCTGTTCTACCCTACGCCTTTCATCCCCACCAAGAACCCTCAACCTAAGCCTCCCGGTGATGAGGACAAGGAAGACGAGGGCGAGTTCATCAAAGGCGTTGGATCCGGTGGAATCGGTGTGGTCAAGATCGCCGATTTTGGCCTGTCCAAGGTCATCTGGGACCATTCGACTATGACGCCTTGCGGTACCGTCGGCTACACTGCTCCCGAGATTGTCAAAGACGAGCGCTACTCCAAGAGTGTCGACATGTGGGCACTCGGTTGTGTTCTCTACACACTCCTCTGCGGATTCCCTCCTTTCTATGACGAGAGTATTCAAGTCTTGACTGAGAAGGTCGCTCGCGGCCAGTACACCTTCCTTTCGCCATGGTGGGACGACATCTCCAAATCTGCCCAGGACCTCGTTTCGCATCTCCTCACTGTCGACCCTGAGAAGCGTTACGATATCAAGCAGTTCTTGGACCACCCTTGGATTCGCCAGAGCGACGAGGTGACCACTGCAGCTGCGGACGCACCGCCTCTCGCCACCCCTCTCGCCACACGCAACGGACCTGCATCTGCCGAGATGAATCCCTTGAAGCAGAACTTCGGCCACCTCGATGACGGTCCGGGCAGGAGAGAAGACTTTAGGTCTCCGGGTGCTGTCAACCTCCGCGAGGTATTCGATGTTAGCTACTCTGTGCACCGACAAGAAGAGGAGGGCAAACGCCGTAAGAACTTCACTCAGGGCTATCGTGGTTCGGCGGCCATGGACTCGCTTAACCCTCTGAACGAAGAGTACGACGAAGACGACGAGGGTGTTTCGGCTCCTTATGATTCCAGGAATGCCAACCCACCTGCCAAGCTCCCCAAGGCCGGTGCTACGGACATTGGTGGCGTCGAGAAGCAGATGCGTAACACCACCCTCTCCTCCGCAGCGCAGGCCAGGCAGGCTGCCGCCCCCAAACAGCAGCCCGCAGCTAGAGGTTACGGTCAACACAGCCCTGAAGTCGCAGCAGCTGCCAAGAGACAGGTCCGCAACAAGGGTCCATTCGAGCTCAACATGGACGGCGCCACTCTCCTTGGACGTCGCGGAAAGAAGGGCCCCAGCAACTTGCGCGAGGAGGTGGTCGCACAATAATCGGCTCCCACTCTTGTGCAAGATCAATTGGGGAACTGTACTTTTCTCATGTTTGACGGGCTTTGTCATCGCAGCCGCATCAATGCTCTGTGATGAAAACACTCGATGCCTCTCTGCGAACAGTCCGATTGGGATAATTCGAAAGTGCCAAGGCAGACGACGAGCCTCGCGCGAGTGCTGCTTGTGGCACTGCCTTTATGCTTATGTGAAACGGTTCATGGGTCAATAGCATTTCGGGCGTTTACTCGGTATTTTGGGTTTCTGGGATTATCGGGCTACGCGCCATGCAATTGCGACAAGGCAAGGCGTTTCTTGGTCAGGGACGGGACTTTAGGCGAGCTCAAATAGCTGGCTGTATCATCAATTATATACAATGGATGCATGTCAGATGTGTGGACACCTTTGGCCATACAGAAGGGTGGTGCATACATTCGTAAACCGTACAGAGCGTCCATGCATTGTAACCAGGTTCCAATTACTCTCCCAATTCCGTTGTGTCAATTGGAGGGTCTGGCGGTTACTAGCGTGCTGCAGGTGATGAGACAATCAACAACGGTTCGTCGGCCCTGCAGATGTGCGCAATCGTGGAGCGTTAGATCATATCTACATCAGTACAGCGATATTAATATGCTGATGCCCCTCGCTTTTCGATACCTGTCATACTCTTGACTTCAATATTACCCTGGGTGCAGTATATTCTGCTACCATGACTTATCTTTAGTCAACATGAACATGAGCATATTTCAATCGCATCCGGTCATCCATGTCCGCTTGCATGGCAACCGCTCGTTCCTCGGCTCAGCGGCGGTAAACACGGCTGCGAAACACAAACATTGAGGCACGGGCAACAATGTGTTCGTCGCCTTCTGGAACTTCACTGCATCCTGCAGTCGCCCCACCGGTGGTGCATGGCCTGACCCTTCCTTCACCGTTGGAAAACGATCAGATCCACCCACTCCATACTCCATACTCCATACTCACTACACTTTGACACTGCATGGATACGCGTACCGACAATGGCATCCAAGCAGCTCGCTGGTGACGGCTCGCTGATATGGCAGGACGACCCCGATCCCGTCCGCCCTCTCTCAGGCACTGGAGCCAGCCGCCAGACTCGACGCATGCAGCTGCGTAACGCAGGCTTTCGCGGACCGACAATGCCAGGCAGGAAAGTCTCGCCAACATCTCTCAGTTCCGGCAACAGGTCCAACGTGAGCGGCGGCCACCCGCAGTCCTCCGATGCCGAGAACCAGTCTCCCTCGGGCACCCGCGCGAGCTTCAGCATAGGAAAGAGGGCTGGCAGCGGCGTGTTGACGGAGATTGGAAATTCAACCCTCACGCGGACGAGAAAGCACGCTCACATTCGCCCGCGCGTCACTTCGGCCAAGTTCTACAGCAACGTTGAAAGCAGGAAGAGTGGAGAGTACGACGCTGCGTTTCCGGTCGAGCAATCTTCACCACCACCGACGAACAACCCACCTGGTCCTGCGAAAAACGGACCCAAGCCGCGTTCTGCCAAAGTAAAAGGCAAACTCGGTGCAAAGAGAAGATCTGTCAGTGGAGAGACAAAACATTACATCGACCACTTGGAGGCGGAGCTGGCTTCTGCGCAAACGCAGTTGTCCGCTGTGACTTCGCCAAGCGTGACCAGGCAGCAGACCAGTGTGATGCGGTCGCTGAATGCCGAGACGAGGCAGCTGCAGGAAGCGCTGGAGGAATGGGAGAACAGGTACGACGAGCGCGTGCAAGAGGTCGTCGATCAATACTCTGCCGTTGAAGTCAGCCTGAGGACTCAACTGCGAAGCTTTGAAGAGCAAAGGGAGGAAGACCAGTACAGAATCCACGAACTTGAGCAGCAGGTGGAAAACATGAGCCAGAGCATGGATTCTGCGGAAGCTGCAAACGTGCACCTGGAAAGGCGACTGGAGATCTTGTCTGATTTATTGGCAACGTCCGCAAAGATTGATTTGCACGCAGAGACGCCAGGAATGAACAGGAGATTGTCAAGGCCGACCAGCATGCATCCTAGGTTCCCGACAACCGGCAACTTGATGATCTCTCCTGAGCGTCTCTCGGAAGTGGGCACACACCCTCCTTCGCCCGCGCTGAGTTTTGCGAGCTCATCGTACTCGCACCTAGATTTGCGGCAGACACGCAGCCATCAGGATTTCATCTCTGGGAGCAACTCACAGTCAGGGCATGTATCCGATTCAGAGTCCGTCTTCTCAGATGCGCCTTACATGAGCGAAAGCCTTACTATGGCTGAGCCATCGTTACCTATTCAGAACACCCAGTTTGACATGCGGCCGCCTTCGATACCCCCTCGTGGAAGACCTACGAGGAGAATGCGCCGCTTCGGCGCCGGATCCAATGGTCCACGGCCCTTGATACTACCATCCGCGTCGCACTACGACCACGTACCCGCATCTGCGCCACCATTCGAGTTACGCGAAGCATCTCCTGGCTTTCCATTCAGGAACCGTAGTATGAGCTGTAGAAACGGCAGCCCGCTTGAAGGTCGTAGGAGAGCATCCACGATGATGGACCGAATCACTACGGCAAGGTTGACTGGATCTACAATGCTGACAGTACCTGGAACTGGAGGAAGTGATCAGAGTATGCTAAGCTCCAACTCTCCAGCTTCGGGCAATTCTCAAGCCTCAACAACGAAGGACTTCTCTTCACTAGGCTCTAGTGCCGGTGCAGCGGTCAGTCGTAACCTCATGGAAGAGCTGAGCCAGATTCGTTCTTTCGATGGGACAGAAGCCAGCAACGACGACTGCGATTCAATGTCGGAAAACCAGGATCTCGACGATACAGAACTCCAAGAGTCTTTCACAGAAGCCCTCGAGCCGATCCCTGAGAGCCACTCCCGCGAAGTCAGCGAAACGACAACATCTACCGCAACAGTCATGGGCCTGCAGCCGTGCACATCCACAGCTTCGTCGTCACGAAGCGACTCTTTGATCGATCGCCTCCGTCGCCTGTTCAGTAATCTCTGGCACTCTCCAGTCCAACTCGCCAGACACCTGATCCAAAACGCGCAGTTGCGCATGCGACTCCCCGCGCCTTTACGTAACGTCCAATGGTGGCTTTTCAGCGTACTGCTCGGACCAATGGCTAAGCGTCGTCTTCTCAGCACCCACCGCCATCACAGCCACTCCTGCAGCAGCCGCGGCGACGGTGCGTATCAAGACGACCGCCAGCGCCTACTCATCTCTCCAGAAACTCGCAGCCAATCTCGATCATCCGGTAGCAGTCGAAGTGAAGAGGAGGATGAGGACCTCGCCTACGGCACTTTCCGCCCCACCACCCCAAACACCACATCCCACACCACCGACCTCAACTCCCCCAGCAAGCCCTCCTCTCCGCGACCCAGTATGGCTGGACCGGGCAAGAAGCGCGCCAGAAACGCCGACGGCAGTCTAGTTGTCCGCACCTCTTCCTCTTCTTCGTCTCCTATCCAGCACCATAGACAGGAGAGAGGGAAGCAGAGGGATCGACGAGAGAGACAGAGACATGGCAACTTCGCCCGTCACAGCCCGTGGCTTTGGCTGAAATTCTCAATCACTCTGGCTTTTGCTATTGGTTGTGCTTTCAAGTCTGGGCCTGGGAGTCTGTTGGCTGGTGGAAATGGTGCTGGCGAGGTCGCGGACTGTGGGGTTTGCGCAGGCTGTCAGACTAACCGGAGGGCGTTGAAGAGGGAAAATAAAATTGAGAGTGCAAGCGTGGGCGGCGCGAGGCGCGATCAGAGGGTTGTTGAGCCTTTGTGAAGGTCTTGCGGGTGTTTATCTTTGGATGCTCAACTCATCTCGGAGATCGGAGAGGTGGATCTGCCATAAGAGCAGCGGTAGGGAAGGTCGAGGAATGGATGGATGGATGGACGGACCGAGAACGAACGGACGAATGATTATGTAGGATAACGAGTTTATGCATGCTACTATGAGTGGGGGAGAAGCTAGTCTTTAGAGAATATGATAATAACAGGATCGGAATCGAGAATCAGATTGATGGAGATTACTGGGAAACGTACTTTCACCATCTGTGATGCATATTTGCACTGTATGCATTTGTCAGATTTTCGGGGTGCTTCCCGAAGTTCAATCCGAATATTTGATCACGAGTACCCAAAGCCTTGCGTATATATCATACTCAGAAGATCCTGTTGAGGCGGGGATCACTCCGCTGCCGAAATTGCAGTGGTTGGTTAGCTGCCTTGATGGACGACTTCTGCGGGCCCCGGCTCGTCTAAAGTGATAATGTCCACACGACAATGTCTGGCGGCACGTGAGCGGGTTCGACCTTGGACTGCCACCACCCAAGAGTACTGCTTCTCTCACCGAATCCGATCTTCACTTTGCATGAGAAGCGTCGAGGCGGATGATTCTGGATTCCTTGCGTCCTTTGACGTCTCGCAATTGAAACACGATCGCCAGACTCTCAGTGGCAAGCCGCTTTCTCCCGGGAGATACAGACACACGAACACGACACCTGGCAGCCTTGCAGGACATGCGAAACCAGTTCTGATCACTTTGCTGGGGTGGTGCTAGCATAACATGTCGAGTTCCAATCATGAGAGGATTGAGAAGGACGATGGATTTTCCAAGGAAGACAGGGCCAGTATTGTGCACCAACGACGTGTGTGGCAAGTCAGAAAATACAGTCAGGTCAAGCCTTCTAGCGCGCATTTCGACGACGGCACGGTGTCATTTCGTGAAGAGAATGAGACTGCCGATCCTGCATTGACAGCCTTGCTTAGAGGCTTGCGCAATCAATTGAACGCGGACATTGTAGGTGCTACGCTACTACTTGGCTTGGATTGCATGCTGAGTTCTGCAGGTCATGATATCGCTCCTGGACGACCATCAGCAGATCTTTCTAGCTGGAGCCACCGGGGATAACAGCAACGATGCCCAAATCTCGTCCCAGTCTGCTCAGTGGTATGGATGCGACCAGGTCAGCCACCACGGCGGACTCTGCGAGCGTACTATCACCATCAACCATCAACCAGGTACGCCGGCATTATACGAAGTACTTGACATGGCAGAGACAGAACGCACGCAAAATCTGCCATTTGTCTGTGGGACCATTGCCGAGTTTCGCCATTATGTCGGTATGCCTATCACCAGTCCCGATGGCCTCAATATTGGGACCGTTTTTGCTATGAGTGAAGCCCCAGCCACACATGGTATCAACAGGACTCAGCTGGAATTCTTCTACAGCACCACTCGCCACGTCATGAGACAACTGGTTCAGGCCGTGCAGGCACTGGATGGTAGGCGAGCTGAAAGATACAACGAGGCTCTTTCGGCGCTACTCAACGGTCGGGCCCACAAGCACTTACAGCGACATGGAACCCACCTTCCCACGTATGAGGAACCAACGCAAGTGGAAAATGTGTACAGAGCCTCTGGGGAGCTGCTCTACGATTGCCTCGATCTGTCGGGCCTTGTCTTCCAGACCATGTCGCTTACTTCTCAGCATTCTCGAAACCCATCAGACGAACGCCAAGACACCATCATAACAAGCAAGCTTGGCCCCGGCGTGCCAAACGTTGTTCCTTTGAATGCCAGGGCAGTTCATAAGCTGTTGGAGGCATTCCCGCGTGGTGGAGTATTACACGTTGACGATGTGGGAGAGCGTCGCATCTTCGCTGGGGCCTCAAGTCAAGACGCAACAGTCCTGGACGCCGCAACAAATGCATCACTCAATCGGTCTTTCGCAGGGGCACGTCAGATTATCTTCACGCCACTCTGGGACGCTGTTCACAACCGCAATACGGCTCTTTGTGTGGGATGGGTTCTTGATGATGAGCGCGTTTTCCAACCCGAGACCGATCTCAACGCGATGTCTTCGTTCTGCATGGCGACAATAAGTCTTGTCTTAAGGATCGAGTCTCAGATGATGGAGCAAGTGAAGTCCGACTTCCTTGGGTCAATTAGCCATGAGACACGCTCACCGCTTCACAACGTCCTCGGAAACCTGGAACTTGCCTTGGAAACTGACTGCAGCCCACAGTTGCGAGAGATGATAACCACCGCAAGGTATGTTGGCTGAGGCCTGGGGAGCATGAAGATTTGTGCTGACATGAACAAGGTTTGGCGCCACACAACTTTTGGATACTCTCGACAAGATCTTGCTCCATTCAGGGGTGCGAGGCCAGTCCGCGGCCGCGCTTATCAGCCAGTCATCACCCTTGTCCGACGACAAATCCGCACAAGACCAAGACAAAACCAAAGATCGAGAACGTCTTGTGATGATTGGCCAAGGGAGCGGTGAGGGAAATATCGAGCCCGGCGACACCAGTCTTATGGATCTCTGCGAAAACATCGTGGAAGATGTGGCGAGGCGAATGCGGCTCTCTGACACCATGATGTCTCCAGCCGTCGAGCGAAAAGGAAATCGGGACGACCAAGATGGCTTCCCCTATGATCAACAAAACGATTCGGAAAACGGACAAGACGACGAATTCTCCATCATTACCTTTGATTCCCGCAGCTCTGATAACCGCATGGTCAGCTGCCACGACAATCTTCGCATAATCCTCGACAATCTCTTGAGCAATGCCATCAAGTTCACACGAAGCGGATACTGTGTTCAGATTTCCCTGAGATGGACTGATGACCATTGTTGTTTTAATATCGTTGACTGTGGTCGAGGCTTTTCGAAGGATTTCATCAATCACAACCTGTTCGTCCCTTTCTCGCAACAGATGCCGTTGGATAACGGCGTAGGTCTCGGACTGTCGTTGGTGAAGCGTAATGTCGAACTCCTGGAAGGAACTTTGCAGTTCGAGACAGATGAAACGCTTGGAAGCACGGTGGCGGTCTCTTTGCCAGTGCCCAAGCTAACCGCAGGCGTCGAACAGAAAGCCGAGAACGACTGCAATAGTTGGGGTGGCACGGCCTTGATCCCGCCGATGCGCAGGCAAGACGAGAGCAAGCTCCCTGTTCTCAAGGCTAGCGTCTATGCCCCAAAGTGGCTTGACGACGAACGCGGCGAGCGGTCGATCCGACTTCTTCACGATTCAATAGCGCACACCCTCGAGACTTGGTTCCAACCCCGAATAACACTCTGGCACCAAACCGAGTCCTATAACCAAGGACAAGACGAAGAGCTACCGCAGATTGTGTTCATCGCGCAAAGCAACTTGGCTTCTTTCCAGAAGTTTTCGGGTCATGCGTTCGCTGGTGTCAGAAAGATAGTCGTCTGCGCAGACCTCGGTGAAGATAGCGAGCTTGATGCACACAATATAAGTGCCGCTTCGCAGGCCGCTGATGCAATCATCACCGGCTCCATCTTGCCTTCGAAGTTGTGGAAGGTAATGACGCATTTCTTCCCCCATATCCAGCCGAACTGGGATGCCAGTCGCGAGCGCAATCATTCCCGCGACGACAGTCATGGACGAGTCGACGGCGATCTGCAGGCTGTCACTGATGACAATGGTTCGCAACGCAGCTCATCCGCAGATGGTGTAAACAACGACCATGAGCACGAAGAGCCCAGTATCAAGTCCCCTGAAGATCAAGCCCAATCCATGCATCACGCGCATCAAGGCTCGACAAACGCCGGGAACCCCGAATCCGCGCCTAGTGAAATGGTCTTGCTACAATCCAGACCCGTTCAGCACTATCATGAAGGTGGTGAAATTTCTGCGACCATGGCGAACCATGGTGCGAATGCTGGCCATCAAGTAAGCTATGCGCAGAATGCACCGGAAGCCAATTCGCAAGATGTAACGTATACCGTAGAGGATCCCGGCCAAACAGGTCCAAAAGATACGGACGCTTCTGCAAAAACTGGCGATTCGGAAGCCGCTGTCAAACCTTCAGTCCAGCCCAAGTTACTTCTTGTCGACGACAGTAAGTGGATGACGATTTCGAGAATTCGCGAGTCACAGCAAACTAATCGCCATCTAGATAACATCAACCTGAAGATGCTCGTCATGTTTGTAAAGAAGTGTGTTATCGCTAAAGACAACCTCGTGCAAGCCAGTGGGGGCCGACAAGCCATCGATATGTACGCGGAGGCTAAAGCTGCCGCTGCGGGCGAGGATAAACCACCTGCAAGCTTCGATATAATCTTCATGGACTTGGTAAGAGTTTTTTCTCTTGTGCACTGTTGCATTTCTCGCTGCCTAGATATTCTACTGACAAGTTCGTCAGAGCATGCCGGATATCAGCGGCTTCGACGCCATATCCGCCATCCGCCGCATGGAGGCTTCTACTACAAATGGCAAGCGGAGCTACATTGTGGCGCTGACGGGCCTGACCAGCGACAAAGACCGTCAGGCCGCAATGCTCGCCGGCGCGGACGAATACATCACCAAGCCTGCCGGTCTCCAGAACGTCAGAGACGTAATCGACAAGTGGAACGCGGAGCCCAAGTGATCTTTTGTGCTGGATGGTCGGATACATCTCACATTGCAATCGCGAGGAGCGCGCTGGTGAGCCTTGAGGCTTCTTTGCTTCTTATGGAAGCTACCGTGTCATCCGCACAAATCCAGATAAGAAGAGCTAACAATCTAGGCTCACATCGCTGGCCGAGGACCTAGACAACATGCTTCCGTTGAGCAGCCGTGTAATGGTCAACACAGCATGAGAAGTGCAACAAATTTGGGTGTGAGGTCTAATGCTACCGCCCAGATGAATGCTAGGAAGCCAAGTTACGCTCACGTAGCGGGCACGGTTCTAGGGTGAGTGATTGGAAGTCGACCTGAGCGGATCACATCGCCCTTGTGGTGGAAGGTCACATGTAGAGTAATGATATGGTTTTCATCATGTCATTTAGCAGTCTGTCGGTCTGTTGTCCATGTATGTTCATGCGATCTGCATGGAATAATGCTAAAAGAGAACAAAGCTTTGAAAAGGCGGAGAAAGGCAGAAACGCCTGATTTGGTCTCTAGAGACTCGAAAGGAATAAAAAATTGCCAAAAAAGACTACAAAACCAACGCATCCACCCGAAAGAAAATCCAAGGTATTTCCCATGTTGACAAAGACTCCATACAATCCAATCCAATCCATCTATCGTAGCGAGCGTAAAGGATGTCCAAGATTTCCTCTATTTGCCTCATGTGTGCCTCT
>Ga0265797_10010184_pt1 | contig 12018 bp, 11 predicted proteins | sample P2T30metagenome_FD_192433 | JGI IMG/M metagenome (GOLD analysis project Ga0265797, IMG submission 192433) | Plant litter microbial communities from East Loma Ridge, Irvine, California - P2 T30 | ecosystem: Environmental > Terrestrial > Plant litter > Unclassified | place: USA: California... | reverse complement strand
CGCCGTCGCGTCGTGCTCGGGGTGCTCCTGTTCGTCGCCGGCTTCACGGTCGTCTTCGTCGGGGCCAACCTCGCGTTCGCGGCCGCCGGCTTCTGGCTGATCCAGTGGCGCGACCTCATCGTGCGGCTGATGGGCCTGGTGGTGATCGTGCTGGGTCTCGTCTTCATCGGGCAGTTCGGCTTCTTCCAGCGCACGCTGAAGCTGCCGGTCACGCCCGCCACGGGTCTGGCCGGGGCCCCGCTGCTCGGCATCGTCTTCGGCATCGGCTGGACACCCTGCATCGGCCCCACCCTCGCCGCCATCACGGCCATGTCGCTCGACTCCGCGTCGCTCGGGCAGTCCGTGCTGCTCGGCCTCTTCTACTGCATCGGACTCGGCGTGCCGTTCCTGCTCGTCGCCCTCGGCTTCGGCTGGGCGTCGCGGTCGATCTCGTTCGTCAAGCGGCACATGCGCGCCGTCAACATCGTCGGAGGTTCCATCCTGATCGTCATCGGCCTGCTCATGGTGTCGGGCCTCTGGTCCGATCTGATGTCCCGTCTCGGGTCGGTGATCGCGAGCTATGGCACGATCGTCTGAGCGCGAGCCGCTGACGCCGGCCGACGAGACCGACGCCTCCGCCGATCCGCTGCGGCCGAGCGACCACGTCGATTCGGTCCGGGCTCCGTCCGAGGGCAGGGGCGGCGACGGGGTGACGCAGCCGCGACTCGGCCCGATCGGCTACCTCCGCTTCTTCTGGCGGCAGCTGACCAGCATGAAGACGGCGCTGTTCCTCCTCATGCTGCTGGCGGTCGCCGCGATCCCCGGTTCGCTCGTGCCCCAGCGCACCTCCGACCCGAACGGGGTCGTCCAGTACCGCACCGACAACCCCGATCTGTTCCCGATCCTCGACAAGCTCGGCGTCTTCGACACCTACTCGTCGCCGTGGTTCTCGGCGGTCTACCTGCTGCTGTTCATCTCGCTGATCGGCTGCATCATCCCGCGGACGAAGCACCACTTCGAAGCCCTCCGCGCCCGTCCGCCCAAGACCCCGGCCCGGCTGTCGCGTCTCGCCGGCTACCGGACGGTCACGATCGATCAGAGCGGAGGAGGCGCGGGTCGGCCCTCCGTCACCCCCGCCGCCGCCGTCGAGGCGGCCCGTGCGCAGCTGAAGCGCGCCGGCTACCGCACCGAGGTCTTCGCCGACTCGGTCAGCGCCGAGCGCGGCTATCTGCGCGAGACCGGCAACCTGGTCTTCCACGCGGCGCTGGTCGGCGTGCTGCTGACCGTCGGCGTCGGGGGAGGATTCGGCTACGCCGGTCAGCGCGTCGTCGTCGAGGGTCAGACCTTCACGAACGTGCTCGGTTCGTACGACTCGTTCAACCCGGGTCGGTGGTTCGACGACTCGCAGCTCGACCCGTTCAGCATCACCCTCGACCGGTTCACGACCGACTACGAGGAGCAGAACCGCGACGCCCTCGGGCAGGCCCTCGACTACACCGCCGACGTCACGACCCGCACGCAAGACGGTGACGACGACGAGAAGCGTCAGATCAAGGTCAACAGCCCGCTCGCCATCGGCGGCTCGAACGTGTACCTGCTCGGCAACGGCTACGCGGTCGACGTGACGGTGCGCGACGGCGACGGCGACGTCGCCTTCCGCGACACCGTGCCGTTCCTGCCGCAGAACACGAACCTCATGTCGCAGGGCGTCATCAAGGTGCCCGACTCGTCGCCCGAGCAGCTCGGCATGATCGGCTTCTTCTACCCGTCGGCGGTCGACACCGAGTCGGGCATGCTGGCCTCGAACTACCCCGACACGCTCAACCCGGTGCTCAGCCTCAACGTCTACACGGGCGACCTCGGGCTCGACGACGGGGTGCCGCGATCGGTCTACGCCCTCGACACCGTGGGGCTGACCGAGGTGGCGGGTGCCGACGCCGACACGAGCGCCATCCGCGTCACCCCCGGCGAGACCGCCGATCTGCCGAACGGGCTGGGCACCGTGACCTTCGACGGCGTCAAGCGCTTCGCGTCGTTCGACGTGCATCACGACCCGTCGCAGCTGTGGGTGCTGCTCTTCGCCGGCCTCAGCTTCGCGGGTCTGCTCACGGCGCTGTTCGTGCCCCGACGCCGGGTCTGGGTCAAGGCCCGAGACACCGGGTCCGGTCTCGTGCTCGAGTACGCCGGTCTCGCGCGCGGCGAGGATCCGACCCTCGAGAGGGCCGTGGGCGACATCACCCGAACGCATCTGACCGGGCTGGGCGTGCCCGCCGAGGCGGCGAAGGCGGTGGCCTCGGGCGAGACAACCGCTTCGACGTCGAGAGACGACGAGTCGTCGCCCGCACCCGACGGACGTAAGCTCTCCTCGTGACCGCCGACCTCGCCTACTACTCGCTCGTCGCCGTCTACTCGGCGATGGCCATCTACACGATCTCGTTCGTGGCCTACGCGCTCGACCTGGCGAAGCGCTCCGGCGACGCCCAGCTCGCGGCGAAAGAGGCGTCGAGTCTCGACGGCGGTCGCGCGCCGGTGGCCTCGGCCTCGACCGCACGCGGTTCGTCGACCGTGGTGCTCGACCGCCCGGCCACGACCGTCGGCGGTGACACGACCGACTCGTCGGGTCGTCGCCGCCCGTCGCGCTTCGAACGCGTCGCCACGTCGCTGATGGTCCTCGGCCTCGTCGTCCACGTCGCCTCGGTGATCATGCGAGGCGTCGCCGCCGAGCGGGTGCCGTGGGCGAACATGTTCGAGTTCTCCCTGACCGGCACGGCGATCATCGTAGGCGTCTATCTGCTGGTCAAGCAGTTCGTCGACATCTCGTTCCTCGGCGCGTACGTGATGGGTCTGAACCTCATCCTGCTCGCCATCGGCACGGTCAACTACTACGTCGCCGTCGTGCCGCTGCAGCCCGCACTGCAGTCCGCCTGGCTCGTCATCCACGTGCTCGTCGCGATCCTCGGCACCGGGTTCTTCGCCATCGCGGCCGGCCTGTCGATCGCCCAGCTGATCCAGACGCGTCGCGAGCAGGCGAAGCTCGCCGGTCTCGGCTTCATGCAGACGCTGCCCGGCGCCGATCGTCTCGAAGACCTCGCGTACCGCGTGGCGCTCGTCGGCTTCGTCCTCTGGACCTTCACCCTCATCGCCGGCGCCGTCTGGGCCGAGCGCGCGTGGGGCCGGTACTGGGGCTGGGACACCAAAGAGGTCTGGACCTTCATCATCTGGGTGCTCTACGCCGGTTACATCCATGCGCGGGCGACGCGCGGCTGGCGCGGTTCGCGGTCGTCGTGGCTGTCGATCATCGGCTTCGCGGCCGTCATGTTCAACTTCTCCGTGGTCAACGTCTTCTTCAAGGGTCTGCACGCCTACTCCGGCCTCTGACCCGCGCCGCGTCTGATCCGCGCCGCCGCCGACCCGCGCTGCGTGCGTCGATCGGGGTCGGGCGGGTTCCCGTCATCCCTGGCGGGTCAGCGCTGACCCGCCCCAAGTGACGGGAACCCGCCGCAGTACGTTTCTGCCACTGCCACTGCCACTGCCACTGCCACTGCCACTGGCGCCGCTGCTGCCGCCGCCGCCGCGCCGCCGCCCTCAGCCGGCCAGCACGGCGTAGGAGGCGCGGAGCCGCTCCAGCCAGAACTCCCGTCGGTCGTCGCTCGCCGCGTGCCGCCGCAGCAGGTCGACGTCGACGTCGACGCGGCGCACCTCGATCGCTCCGTCCACCGGCAGCAGCGGCGCTCGCGTCACGTCGGCCGCCAGCAGTGCGGCCGTTCCCAGTCCGCAGTCGTGCCGCAGCTCGGGCATCGCGGCGGCGAGGTGGGCGCCCATGCTCAGCCCCACCGAGGTGTCCAGGGCGCTCGACACGACGACCGGCAGCCCGGCGGCGGCGACGATGTCGAGCGCGGCCGTGATCCCGCCGAGGGGCTGCGCCTTGATCACGAGCAGGTCGGCGGCCCCGGCCCGGGCGACGGCGAGCGGGTCGGCGGCCTTGCGCACGCTCTCGTCGGCGGCGACGGGCACGCCGAGCCCGGCGGTGCGACGGCGCAGCTCCGCGAGCTCGGGCACCGTGGCGCACGGCTGTTCGACGTACTCCAGGGCGTACGGGGCCAGGGCGACCAGCGCCTCCTCGGCCTGCGCGACCGTCCATGCGCCGTTCGCGTCGATGCGCACGCGACCGGTGTCGCCGATGTACTCGCGGGCGGCGGCGACGCGGGCGACGTCGTCGCGCAGCGTCTCGCCGGGGTCGGCGACCTTCACCTTGACGGTGCGGCAGCCGGGGTAGCGGTCGAGCACCGTCCGCACCTCGCGGGGAGCGACGGTCGGCAGCGTCGCGTTGACGGCCACCGAGGAGGCGCGGGTCGTGTGCTCGACGCCCCACCCGAAGTCGATGGTCGCCGCCAGCCAGGCGCTCGCCTCGGCGGGGCCGTATTCGACGAACGGGCTGAACTCGGTCCAGCCGTTCGGGCCCTCGACGACGAGGGCCTCGCGGGCGTCCAGGCCTCGGAACCTCGTGCGGAGCGGCAGCCGCACGACGTGCGCGTCGTCGAGCAGATCGGCGAGCGGAGGGAGGCGCGGCGCGGCGTGCGGGGCGGGGCTGCTGTTCGACACGGGGCCAGTCTCGCACCGCGGGCTCGACCCCGGGCGGCCCCTGGCGTACCCGGGGGTTGGGTAGCATCGTGGGCCATGGCCGCAGCAGAGAACGACGCGAACGACCCGACCACCCGCCCGGCCGCACCGGAGGGCCTCGAGATCCTGGCCGACGACGCCTCGGGCGTCGAGGTCGGCGATCGTCCTGCGGCATCTCGGCGTCTCGGTCTCGTGACGTTCGTGCTGGCGCTCGCTCTGCTGGCCCTCGACGGCATCGCGGTGGCGCTGCTGGCCGGAGACCTGGTCACCCCGGCCGCGACGATCGCGCTCGTGACGATGCTGGCGTCGATCGTCGTCGGGGTCGTCGCGCTCGTGGCGGTCGTCCTCCGTCGCGGTCGCTGGTTCGCCGTGGCGGCCGTGCTGCTCAGCGTGCTGGCGAACCCGTTCGTGCTCGTCTTCCTGCTCGCCCGGGTGCTCCCCGCCTTCTGACCCGCGTCGCGGCCACCCGCACCCGGGCGTCGGCGCCCGGTCGTAGGCTGGGGCGCATGAGCGACGCCGTCTCCGACCTGTTCGACCCCACCGAGTGGCGAGAGGTCGACGGGTTCGACGGCCTCACCGACATCACGTACCACCACAGCGTCGACGGGCGGGTGGCGAGGGTCGCGTTCGACCGGCCCGAGGTGCGCAACGCCTTCCGTCCGCACACCGTCGACGAGCTCTACCGGGCGCTCGATCACGCGCGGATGAACAGCCGCATCGGCGTCGTGCTGCTGACCGGCAACGGGCCGAGCGCGAAAGACGGCGGGTGGGCGTTCTGCAGCGGCGGCGATCAGCGCATCCGCGGTCGCGACGGCTACAAGACCGAGGGCGATCAGGCGAACGTGGCCGACCCGGCGTCGGCGGGTCGCCTGCACATCCTCGAGGTCCAGCGCCTGATCCGCTTCATGCCGAAGGTCGTCGTCGCCGTCGTGCCGGGGTGGGCGGCCGGCGGCGGCCACTCGCTGCACGTCGTCTGCGATCTGACGATCGCCAGCCGCGAGCACGGCAGGTTCAAGCAGACCGACGCCGACGTCGGCTCGTTCGACGCCGGCTACGGCAGCGCCTACTTCGCGAAGCAGATCGGTCAGAAGTTCGCCCGTGAGGTGTTCTTCCTGGCCGAGGAGTACAGCGCCGACCGCGCGTACGAGATGGGCGCGGTCAACCGCGTCGTCCCGCACGTTGACCTCGAGCGCGAGGCCCTCGCGATGGCGCGCACCATCCTCACCAAGTCGCCGACGGCGATCCGCATGCTCAAGTTCGCGTTCAACGCCACCGACGACGGCATCGTCGGGCAGCAGGTCTTCGCGGGGGAGGCCACGCGCCTGGCCTACGGCACCGACGAGGCCGTCGAGGGTCGCGACTCGTTCCTCGAGAAGCGCGAGCCCGACTGGTCGCCGTTCCCCTGGCAGTACTGATGCCCGTCGTCGACGCCGGGCTCGCGGGTCGGGCGTCGCGAGGCCGGCACCGCGAGCCGAGGAGGCGCGGCGCATGACCCGCCCCCTCCGCCCGATCGACGCCCGTGACCAGGGCGCCGTGCTCGAGGCCCTCCGGGTCGCCCTGGCGGGTGGCCCGGCCGTCGCGCCCCGCACCGACGACCGGGTGCCCGACGACCTCCCCGCGACCGTCCCGGTGGCCGTCGCGCTCGTCGTCGAGACGAGCGGGTCGACCGGTCACGCGAAGCGCGTCGCCCTCTCCGCCGACGCCCTCCTGGCCGGGGCCGCCGCCGCCGACCAGGCGCTGTCCGGGCCGGGTCAGTGGCTGCTCGCCCTGCCCGCCCACTACATCGCCGGTCTGAACGTGCTCGTGCGGTCGATCACCGCCGGCACCGAGCCGGTGCTGCTCGGGCCGGGCGGCTTCGATCCGCGTGCCTTCGCCCGGGCGGCCCGGCGACTCGACCACCCGGTGCGCTACGTCTCGCTCGTGCCCGCGCAGCTGGCGGCCCTGCTCGACGCCGCCGAATCGGAGCCGGGGTCCGAGGCCGCAGAGGCCGGGTCCGCACCCGACGACGCCGGTGTCGCCGGGGCGCTGCGCGGGTTCGCGGCGGTCCTGGTCGGGGGGCAGGCGACGCCGGCGTCCCTGATCGCCCGAGCGCGCCTCCTCGGCGTCCCGATCGTCCGCACCTACGGGGCGAGCGAGACCTCGGGGGGCTGCGTCTACGACGGGGTGCCCGTCGGTCGCACCCGGGTCGAGATCGTCGACGGGCAGATCGAGCTGAGCGGGCCGTCGCTGTTCGACGAGTACCTGGCCGACCCCGAGCGGACGGAGGCGGCGCTGACGACGCGCGACGGCCTCCGCTGGTACCGCACGGGCGACCACGGCACGGTGTCCGACGAGGGCGTGCTGACCGTGACGGGACGCCTCGACGACGTCATCGTCTCCGGCGGCGAGAAGGTCTCGCTCGGGGTGGTCGAGCGCGTCGTGCGCGAACGACCCGGACTCGACGCCGCCGTCGTCGTGCGCTCCCCGCACCCCCGGTGGGGCGAGGTGCCCGTCGTCGTGACCACGGGCGCGGCGCCCGATCTGCTCGAGCTGCGGCGGGCGGTCGTCGAGCGTGCAGGGCGGGCGGCCGCGCCCGATCGCGTCGTCGTGCTGGCCGCGCTGCCGCTCCTCTCGAGCGGCAAGCCCGATCGTCGCGCCCTCGAGCGCGCGGTCGGGGGCGACCGGCCGAACTAGAATCGGGCCGTGGCGAAGACGAAGAGCAAGAAGGCACGACCCGGCGGACGACCCGGCGGGCGACCCGGTCGGCAGCCCGCGCGGCGGGTGACCGCCCGCGACTGGATCGGCGGCGCTCGTCTGCGCACCCTGCCCCTGGCCGTGGCGCCGGTCGCGCTCGGCACCGGCGTCGCCGAGGCCAACGGGTCGAGCGACCTCCTCCTCGCCGTGCTGTGCCTGGTCGTCGCCGTCCTCCTGCAGATCGGCGTCAACTTCGCCAACGACTACTCCGACGGCATCCGGGGCACCGACGCCTTCCGGGTCGGGCCGTCGCGGCTCACGGCCTCGGGGGCCGTCCGTCCCCGCAGCGTCCTCCGGGTCGCGCTCGGCTCGTTCGCCGTCGCCGCCGCGGCCGGTGTCGCCGTCGTGATTCTCTCGGGTCACTGGTGGCTGCTCGCCGTGGGGGCCGCCGCCGTCGTCGCCGCATGGTTCTACACCGGCGGCAAGCGCCCCTACGGCTACAACGCCCTCGGCGAGGTCTTCGTCTTCGTGTTCTTCGGCCTCGTCGCGACCGTCGGCACGACGTACGTCCAGCTCGACCGGTTCCCGGCCGACGCCTGGATCGCGGGCGTCGCATCGGGGCTCTTCGCCTGCGCGGTGCTGATGGTCAACAACATCCGCGACATCCCCCAAGACGCCGCCGCGGGCAAGCGCACCCTGGCGGTCGTGGTCGGCGACCCGGTCGCGCGGGCGCTCTACGCGCTCTTCCTGCTGCTGCCGTTCTTGATCCTGGCGTACTTCGGGTTCCTGTACTTCGATGCGCCGTACGTCTACTTCACGCTGATCGCGGCCATCCCCGCGGCCATCATCGGCGTCACCGGTCGCACGCCGCGCGAGCTCATCCTCGCCCTGCAGCTGTCGTCGCTGACGGCGCTGCTGTGGGCGTTGGCGCTGTCGGCGGTCCTGTACTTCTAGGCTCCAGCCCGGCTGCGGCCGGGCTGCGGCCCGGTTGCGGCCCGCTCGTCGCTCAGACGTCGTCGCGGTCGGAGCGGCGGATCTCCTCGTCCTCGGCGATGTCGTCGCCGTGACGCGTCTCGGGCTTCGATCGACGCTCGGCGAGGTCGAGGGCGACACGACGTCGGAGCGGTGCGAAGAAGATGTACGAGACGCAGAGTCCGACGATCGCCGCGACGATCGTCGCGATGTAGGGGTCGATGCGGATCACGAGCAGGACGGCCAGCGCCACTGCGAAGATCCCGAGACGGATGAACGTGTACTTGACCCAGGGTTTCACCCGGCGATTCTACGGCGGCGAGACCGTGCCCCAGCCGGGTGGATCACAGGTCGGCCACGGAAGGGCCCACGGTCAGGATCCGCACCGGGACGCCGCCTATAGTCGAGGAATGGTGAGGTTGTACGTCGTTGGCATCGTGATCGCCGCTGCCTTCATCATCTACGCCCTGGTCGACTGCCTCTTCGCGGACGCCTCCAGGTTCCGTGCTCTGAACAAGCCCCTCTGGGCGTTGATCATCGTCGTCCTGCCCGTGATCGGCGCCATCCTCTGGTTCCTCCTCGGCAAGAACCGCAAGAACCGGCAGCCCGAACGGCGCCGGTTCGTCGCTCCCGACGACGACCCCGAGTTCTCCGGTCGCTCGGCCTCCAACATCAGCGATCTCGACCGCGAGACCACCGACGAGCGCATCCGTCGCCTCGAGCAGGAGCTCTCCGAGCTCGACGAAGACGGCAAGACGGGCACGGCGTAAGCCGGCCATGTCCAGCGACCGCGACGATCAGTCGAGCGGCAGCCCCGCGACGGATTACGCCGTCGAGCTGCTGTCCGCCCTCGTCGACGTCGGCGTCCGCGATGTCGTCCTCAGCCCCGGCTCCCGTTCGCAGGCGCTGGCGCTGGCCGCCGCCGAGCTCGAGCGCTCGGGGCGGATCCACCTCAGGGTCCGCATCGACGAGCGGTCGGGGGCGTTCCTCGCCCTCGGGCTGGCCGTCGAGACCGGCGCACCCGTCGTCGTGATCACGACCTCGGGCACCGCCGTCGCCAACCTGCATCCGGCCGTCCTCGAGGCCCATCACTCCGGGGTGCCCCTGGTGCTGCTGACCGCCGACCGACCGACCGAGCTGCGGGGCATCGGCGCCAACCAGACCACCCACCAACCCGGTCTCTTCGGTCGCGCGGTCGCGTTCGTCCGCGACGTCGAGGCTCCCGTCGAGGGGCCGGTCGACGTCGACGCCGTCCGCGCCCTCGCGCACGACGCCGTCTCCGCCGCCCTCGGCCACCGGCAGGCGGCCGGGGGTTCGCCGTACGGCGATCTGCCCGCCCCCGGGCCGGTGCAGCTGAACATCGCCTTCCGAGAGCCCCTGTCGGCGCCCGTCGTGCGGATCCCCGACGCCCGCCCCGATGCGGTGACCCGCGCCTCCCCGGTGTCCCGTCTCGCCCTCGAGGTCGACAGGGTCCCGGCGACGATCGTCGTGGCCGGTCACGCGGCGACCGACGAGGCCGAGCGAGTCGCCCGTGCCCTCGGTGCGCCGCTCGTGGCCGAGGTCTCGAGCGGCGCGCACTTCGGCCCCAACCTGGCGCTGGGCTATCGGGCGCTGCTCGGCGAGCACGCGTTCGGCGGCGCGGTGCGACGCGTGATCGTCTTCGGTCACCCCACCCTCACCCGGCAGATCCCGGCACTGATCCAGCGGTCCGACGTCGAGGTGATCGTCGTCCGCGGCTCGTCGCCCGAGGCCTACGACCCGGGCCGCGACGCCCGCGTGGTCGACGCCGTCGATGTCCCCGAGGGCGCCGCGGCAGTCGAGCCACGGCGGCACGGCCGACACCAGGCCGACGCGGCGGCGGTCGACGACGCCGCGGCCCTGGCGACGGCCACCGCCACGGTGACGGCCACGGGTGCCGCCGCCGACGGCCCGTCGCCCGAAGACCGCCCGCATCGCGCCTGGGTCGGTCGCTGGGTCCAGGCCGGACGACTCGTGGTCGGCGACGACGAGTCCGCGCCCGACCTCGAGTCGGCCACGAGCGACGAACCCGCCGAGCGGGCCGCGTTCCTCCGCGGCGAGGTGGCGCTGCTGCGTCGTGAGGTCTCCCGTCGCGCCCTGGCCGAGACCCTGTGGCGCGTCACCTGGCCCCACGACCGACTCGTGCTCGGTGCGTCCCGGCTGATCCGCGAGGTCGACGAGGTCGTGCCCGGCAAGCGCATCCCCGTGCACGCCAACCGGGGTCTCGCGGGCATCGACGGCACGATCGCCACCGCCACCGGCATCGCCTACGCGAGTCAGCTCGACGAGTCGCGCCCGGGGGTCACGCGGGTGCTGCTCGGCGATCTCACCCTGCTCCACGACGTCGGTTCGATGCTCTTCGGCGACGGCGAGGTGAGACCCCGCCTGCAGGTGATCGTCGGCAACGACGGCGGGGGGACGATCTTCGACGGGCTCGAGGTGGCGGCCACGGCCCCCGCCGACGCGATGACCCGTGTGCAGTTCACCCCGCACAGCGTCGAGCTGTCGGCCCTGGCCGCGGCCTACGGGTGGCAGTACTCACGCGCGGGCACCCGGGCCGAGCTCGACCGTGACCTCGCCCGACGCTGGGACGGCCCTGTGCTGATCGAGGTCCCGCTCGTCCGCTGACCCGCCGACGGCGGCTCGATGTCCGGCCTCCGGGCGGCCGGCTCACGGCCTCCCGCGGTCTTGGTCCCCGCTTCACGCCCGAGTCGTAGGCTCGACCCATGGCCAAGACCTGGACGACCCCGCCCGCCGTGTCCCTCCGAGCCGACGACGCCGTCGACCTGGCGGCGATCGATCCGTCGTCGACGCCCGGGTTCGCGGGAGACAAGCAGTACGCCGCGCAGTCGCTCGAGTCCGGTCGTGACACTCTCGGCGACCTGCAGGAGAGATTCTTCGCCTCCAGCCGCCATGGCGGCGACAAGGGTTCCGTGCTGCTCGTGCTGCAGGGCATGGACACCGCGGGGAAGGGCGGCATCGTCCGTCACGTGGTCGGAGCCGTCGATCCTCAGGGCGTCGCGCACCACGCCTTCAAGACCCCGACGGAGGAGGAGCTCGCGCACGACTTCCTGTGGCGCGTCCGCCGCGAGCTGCCGGGCCCGGGCATGATCGGCGTCTTCGACCGGTCGCACTACGAGGACGTCCTGATCGGCAAGGTGCGCCGCCTCGCCTCGCCGGAGGAGGTCGAGGGTCGTTACGACGACATCGTCGAGTTCGAGCGCGAGCTGGCCGAGGCCGGCACGACCGTCGTCAAGGTGATGCTGCACATCTCGTCCGACGAGCAGAAGTCGAGGCTGCGCGAACGACTCGACCGCCCCGAGAAGAACTGGAAGTACAACCCCGGCGACCTCGACGAGCGCCTGCTCTGGAACGACTACCAGGAGGCCTACCAGACCGCGATCAGGCGGACGTCGACCGACTCGGCTCCGTGGTACGTCGTCCCCGCCGACCGGAAGTGGTACGCCCGGGTGGCCGTGCAGCGCCTCCTGATCGACGCCCTGGCGGCACGCCGCCCGGAGTGGCCGAGCGCCGAGTTCGACGTCGAGCTCGAGAAGACCCGCCTCTCGTCCACCTAGGCGCCGGAGGCCCCGCGGGTCGCCAGCGCGGGGCCGTCTCAGCTCGGGGTCGTCTCAGCGCGGGGCCGCCCGCAGCGACGCCCCCGTGCCGCGCGGCAGGCGGAGGCCCTCGACGATGCTGACCAGAGCCAGAGCCGCCAGCACGATCAGGGCGATGCGGTAGCCGGTCGGGTCGCCG
>Ga0265797_10010182_pt1 | contig 12021 bp, 18 predicted proteins | sample P2T30metagenome_FD_192433 | JGI IMG/M metagenome (GOLD analysis project Ga0265797, IMG submission 192433) | Plant litter microbial communities from East Loma Ridge, Irvine, California - P2 T30 | ecosystem: Environmental > Terrestrial > Plant litter > Unclassified | place: USA: California... | reverse complement strand
CAAGTGGCGAAGAAGGGCCGCAGAACATCGTTGACGTTTTGCATGGTTGCTGTCGTGCAGGCTTCCTCGAAGGCCGTTCTTTCAGACTGCTCTATGTATTCTGCCCTGCATGCGGGCATGTTAAGATTGCTACTGCTGATGAGGACATCGACTTGACCTACCATCTTTCTGCCAGCTTTGTAGGAAGCGGATCGCCCTCTGGAGCGGTCATCTTGCAGTGGACGTGCTTGTAAATTGACGTGAGAAGCGCGGAGATCCAGAACGATCTAAGCAACCATGTGGATTAACGGCCAGCACTGACCCGAGCTGGGAGTTTGCAAGAAAGCATGATCCAGCGAGGAGCGATGTGAACTTGTGATGCTTAGCACCGAAGGATCATGTACGATGACGTAGTGAGTACAGGTGTATGCCTTGTTCAGTAGATGTAGCACTAAGAGGCATCAGACTAAGCAGCTGTCAACCATTCCCTCATCCAGCCAACCGCAGCTCGAAGACCTCGATCCATCGCATCTCTCTCACCTTCCTTCCTTGGGTCACCCCTCACAAAACAAGCATGCTCTACACCAGGGAAGTGTCTGTATTCAAAAGGATTGCCTTTCTCCTGTAGCACTTTGAAAGTCTTCGCTTTCAGATATGGTGCGTACATTGCATCGAACTCCGGTGCCAATATCTGTATCGGCACCCGCGAAGAGACAGAGTCGAGATCGGCCTCTGTCAGCAGAGATGGATGCCCGACGGTGAGACAGTCCAGCAGTGGCGGAGAGCCGTCAGCCGAGTTTAGGTCTTCAGAGGCAAGATAAAAGCCAGCCCAGCCACCGTAGCAGTACCCTATAGCGCCGAGCTTTGGATACTGAGCTCTCAAGTGGCGCGCGCATGCCAGAATCTCGGGCGATCGAGCCTCGCGGGAGTTCGTGGTAAGGTATTGATCAAGATTTAGCTCAGGCCATGGAGGCTCGCGCGTGGTGAGAATGTCCGTCGGCAGAGGATCGTTGTTGAAGCTATACCGTCAGTAAAATCTACCGAGCAGAGGTATCTCTCGCCGGCAAAGCTTACAAGTCTGGTACGTAGACCGTGGCCCCAACTGAGCGGGCTAAATGGTCTGCGAGCAGCCTGTTGTTGCGGAACTCCCAGCCGAAGAGGTCGCAGATGAAAAGGATTGCGACCTCAGAAGAAGCGCCTGCCACGTAAGCTTGATTGGAGGTGGTCGGGAAAGGGACGGTATGACCAGCAGGCTCGCCGTTCCATTCGAATCCAGTAATGCAACATTTGGAGACAGACATCGTAAGTACGTTGTTAGGTGTATGGCAGGTAAACCAAATGTGCCCGGCAATTTATTGGGAATTCGCAGTTCAGGATGCTAACACTGTCAGCTACAAGGATGTGGTATATTGAGGATACATGCACGTCGTCACGGCCACAGCCTGTAGTAAGCCACTGACGCAGCCGTGCATGATAATGTTTTGCCCTCAGGTAAAGCAGCAATGACTCTATACTGGTAGTCAACCGATTTGTCTATACTATACCATGTCTTCTAGCAAAGCGAGTGAGACGACACAGTGCGCAAAAGCGTTCATGAACTCAAGCTTTGGGGACCGAGAATTCTTTTTAAGTGTATGCTACGAGTTGCGAATAGGCATGTTCACAGCAAGATGATCAGTGCCTATTCAGCCTTGCAACTTCAACATCACCATAGTCATACGCCTGAGCCAAGCGCTGTCCCCATCAGAGAAAGAAGATAGCCGACAATCCGAGTGGTGTAGCTTCATTTCGACTCGCGGCGCCACGAATGAGATGACTGCGAAGCCGGCACCGGCTTCTTCGTGAATGGCGCATTCGCCAGTGCTCGAGCCTGAATAGCCCAGATTGGCTTTCCCAGGCGGACTAGGGCAGGCCCGAAATCGTTCACCATCCCTTCAACCCACGGGTTGTCTTTGTGAACAAGCTGCTTGAATTCTCCCTCGCCGCCAAAGGTGGCAACATTGAACAAGTGCTTCCAAGACTGCACGGCTTTGACTGCTTCCGGATGCTCGACCTGCACGTTGGTTGCAACCATGTAGAACGCCGATCGTTTAGCGTGGGCTTTTGTTGACTTGAAGAGCTGAATGGACGAGAATTGAGAGAACAGGTGCAAGGTTTCAACAGTACCTGGCGCTTCAGGTTTGTGAAGAAGTACGATCATGGTGCCACCCCGTCGCAGTTGTCCGAGCCCGAGGGCAAGTTGCGTGACCGACAGCCGGTGGGTTTCGCTGAGTGCTCGATAGGCTGCACGGGAATGGCTGCGTACAACTGAACCGCCGCATGAGACGACGTCAAACTCCCAAATCCCATTGAAATGTCTGGGCAGGAAGTTTGCCAGGTCAGGGTGACCTTCTGGAATTGCGTCTGCATCCATGTCTGCGGCGAGCATGGTAACGTCAAGCATCCTCGTGTCGATGCCAGGAGATTGCGGCAGGAGCACCTCATACCCACCAGCTTCAACAGGAAGGCTGTAAGCTGTCGCACTTGCGTCAGGATTGTGCTCCATAGCAGCAGAGAGGAAGTCTCCTGGTGCCATGCCCAGTTCCAGGAACTTTGGATGTTTGCCAACAGGCTCCGAGACGGTGAAGGCTCCCGTAGACTTGTGAAGCTCATTGCCAACGTTTTGCATCATTCTGAAGAAGACTTGCGCGGCTCTTTTCGCTTCCTCCGAGTTACCCGCAGTAGCAAAATCCGCTTGAGCACGTTGCTGAGCGAAGAACTTGTCGCCTTCGGGGTTCTCCCATCCCTTGAGGTGTTGTCAGTGGTATGCTGGTGGTCATTGTCTGGAGAAGGGACTGACCTGTTGACGCAGCTGGCTCAACTGTTGAAACTCTTTGCTTTGCGCAAGCAGATAGGTTGTAATGACTTTGCTTGCCCGCACTTCGTCTGGCGAAGATGTCGTGTTGGTCGGCTGCGTTGAAACTTCAATTGCACCTTGTGAGTCGCCTTCGGAGGGTTTGCGATCCATCTCCATGGTGAGGTATTGCGGGAGTTGCGGAGGTGGTGCAATTTGAGTCCAAGAATTGCAAGAGCTCTTTTCTTGAATGAAAGGTGCTGATGCCTGTCTGTCTTTGTGACACTGCAAACGCCGGCGCCCTGCAGACTTTAGGGCTTTGGGCAAACGGTCGCTGGAGGCAGCCATCACTCTTCCTCAAGGGCATGTGAAGGAGCACCACTTGCGGCTTCCCAATGTCAAAGGCGTAGTCACAGACATCACCAACGTGAGAAGATACTCACATGAAGAGATGCAAATGCTTTTAGACACATGGTGATGATCGACCAGTTTCTGGCACAGAGTGAGGTCTGTATTCGAGCAAGAAAAAGACCGATTCCGATTGGCATGAAAGCTGAGCAAGCTGTCTTTCAAGGTGGCTTGCCGATCGTCTCAAAGGAAGTCGTGCATCGGTCGTGTCTTCGGGATAACTGCGAATGCTGCCATGTGAAGCACAAAAAGCAAGAGAGGATGCCGCCCGGCTATATCCTCGAAATTCGGGGCAACCTTGAAGCAATGCCCGTGTGCGTCTGAACGGAACCCAAATGGAATGTTGGGTAGAACCTTGCTCCCACGAGGCGCAAATGATGCTTGGTCACAAGTATCGAAAGCTGTGAACCGAGAAGCTGGAAGATGAGGCCCATATTAATCCATGTTGTGGGCATGGAAGTGCGCCTCTATCTTCCCAAGGTCGCGTGTGCGGTAATCCTCCTTCTCACGGCTATTCGCTGCTGACTTCGCCAACTGATCAGCCTGTTCGTTGTGTATTCTGCTGATGTGCCAGAATCGTACTGAACAGCCCTTGCGCGCTTGCTTGTTGACCAAGCGGAGGAGCATCATCCAAAGGTCTTTGTTGGCGACGTCTTCGCCTGTCGCTTTGGTCCACTGACGAGCCTTCCATTTGGGCACCCATTCAGTGATGCCATTGACTACATAAGTGCTGTCTGTAGCAATGGTGACATGCGTCCAGCCTTCTGTGCCCCAGAATCGACACTCCAAAGCCGCTATTGCTGCACGCAATTCTGCACGGTTACTAGTTGCCACATGATAATTTCCTTGCCTTGATCGTCGTACACCTCATCGGCTCCGATAGCATAATAGAGGCCAGCCATGGTTCAGAAATTGCAGGAAGGTCATCAAAGTGTAGATGAAAAAACGTGAGTTACTCTTATCGACCAAGGAGACTTGACGAACGGGAGGAGATGCAACCGCCGAGATTCGGTAGATTTCGGCAATTTTGAGAACAGGCCACTGCTAGAAATAACACCAACACTGGCAGCAGCATATCTCCTGCACTTATCATCAACAGGTTTTCATGGTCATCGGAACCCCAATGAGAAAGCGGTCGGCACGCATCTAACGCCCTATGGAAGGCGCAGTCGTATCACAGCCTGTTCCGGGCTTACTTCGAGCGCAACGATGTACTGGGTGCTGTTCCTTGGGGAAGTGGCACATTGTAGTCTGATGGTTCGCGTGTCCGTGATAGACAGATGAAAAGGCGCAGGATCATCTAAGACGCTTGTATCTGTCGCGTTGTGAAGTTGCCATCTCGACCTTCCTCTTCAGGCTGTTGTGCGCTGATCTGGCCTTGTCTCCAGGCCAAGACCCAACATGATGCAATACCCAGCCTATCCGGCGTGATAACAAACATGGTATAAAGACGGCTGAACGCAGGTAGTCCCAGCAGCTTTCTTGCAATCATACCCAGGATAACTTTCAATGATGAAGCTCTCCCAGTTCTTCCTCGCCGCAGCCACGGCCATTGCATCTCCGATCTCCATCAACGACACCACTCTAACCTTCGTCGGTCCCGAGAATGGACACCTTGTGATTGTGGGCGGCAACCTGCAGAGCGAAAGCATCTGGCAGCGTATCATCTCTCTTGCTGGCGGACCAGACGCACCCATTGTAGTCGTTCCCACCGCAGGTGGCGAACCTACCTACGGTGCCAACTTCTCTTCCGCGGTGACTTTACGCAATCTAGGAGCCACCAATGTTACCGTGCTGCACACTTACGACCCTGCTGTGGCCGACACAGATGAGTTCATAGCACCGCTGCTCGCGGCCAAAGGCATCTTCTTCGGCGGAGGCAGACAGTGGAGACTCGTCGACGCTTACGCCGGCACCAAATCTGAAGCTGCTTTCCAAGCTGTTCTGGACCGCGGAGGTGTGATCTCTGGATCCAGTGCTGGAGCCAGCATCATCGGCAGTTTCTTGGCCAGAGGCGATACTGCCAACAACACGGTCTTGATCGGAGATCATACCGTCGGCTTTGGGTATCTGAAGAACGCAGCAATTGATCAGCATGTGTTGGTCAGGAATCGTCACTTCGATATGTTTGAGATCACCAGGGCGTATCCGGAGCTGCTTGGCTTGGCGATCGATGAGGATACGGCATTGGTCGTGCATCGCAATGAGGCTGAGGTCGTTGGGCGCACATATGCCTTGATCTATGATGGTGGGTTCTGGTCGAGAGAGGGAAGCTGGGAGCGAGAGCTGCCACCGCCGGACTCAAGGTTCTACTTTTTTGAGAGAGGGCGACAAGTATGACCTCGGGAAAAGACGGGTGATTGTGAACGATTCTACAACCGCCCTTGATGGCTATTGAGAATACAACTCCCTGTGCGTACCTTGATAGTACGATCGATCATGTATTTGAAAGAATTCATGTACTTCCGAGCACATAAAGGTGCATGCGTACCCAACCGATTCCGTGTAACTTTCTCCAAGCTCATCTTGCATTCCAGGTTATGCGAACGTCACCCCTGGACCTGTAAGCATTCGGTGCTTGTCCAGACTTTGCCGCTGCCCGGGCTGCCGATGCTGCATCTTCAACTTCTGCTTGTTTGATGAGCCAAACTTGCACCTCGCATCCACGATACGCATGTTCGTTAACAAGGGAGATTGCACGCGCCCAAAGATCGAAGGCTTGAAGCTGCTTGCCATGCTGGTAACTCCCTTGCAACTTTCCCTGAGAATCCCAGGAGGCAATTTTCAGGGTTATCCCTCGGTGCACGTATGTGCTCGATGTCGCAATAGTCACCTTGTCCCAACCCTCTGCGCTCCAGTCTCTCAGCTCGAGAGCAGCCACCAAGGCGCGAAGCTCAGCATTGTTTCGGTTCATGTCGTGGCGTATCCCCTCTGGACCAATCTGTTCAAGAAGGAACCTTCTGGACTTGACTCCTTCCTGGCCCACAGAACTGGAGATCACAGCGCATCCGGCGTGGGCTGGCTTCTTTTTGGATTTGCCAAAGCATTGGCCACTGGTGTAGATGAGAATCTCTTTCTCGGGGTTGTCGCGCCTGACCATGCGCGACTTGTGATCTGTAGCGGCATGTGTGAAGACCTTGCGGGGAACAGCTTGTGGTGGGCAAATCATTGCTTTGGCAGTGCGCCGGAGTTCAAATGCCGGCTTCCGCGTCTCTGGCTTGTCGTGAGGTTCCTCGTCTGAACTCTCCTCGTCGGAAGTGTCGTCGAGAGATCTATTGCTGGAAGACTTTTCGTCTTGAGATTCGTCATCGGTATCTTCGTCGTCGGTGTCTTCGTCGGAAAGATTCGTGGTGAGGCGGTTGTTCATCACTAGCTGTGATGGACTTGTCGCATGCGCGTGGTGGGAACGTGTAGTCTGATCTTCTTCTTTGATCACTGTCTCGCTACGTCGGTCTTGGTCGGTGAGTGCGACTCGTTTCCTTGCCACATTTGAGCCCGGGCTCGGGGACTGATGTCACAAATTAGCTCGAGTCGCAAATCAGTGTTTGCGTCCTGTGGGATATTACTGACATGCTGCCTTTTCGAAGAGGCTCGAACAATGCCTGGCTCAGTGTCCTCCGAGCATGTGCTTGTTTTTCTCCAGGAGAGCTTTGCGAAGCTCATGGATAACGTGCTCGGCTTCTTCGTAGCGGACTCCCGATGCCTGTGCGTCAGCATCGCATTGGATTGTAGCCTCTCTGTGTCTCTCAGCTTCCTGTCTACCCGCAAAGGCGTTACCTAGCGCTTCTCTGCTGTATGCTTCTTGCTGTGCAAGTGACGCCTCGAGCTGGGCGAGACTCAACGTGCTGATGTGAGGGATCTCTTCCGGCTCTGAGCGATTGGCTGCGGACTGCTCTCGCTCCATGTTGAATAGCGGCGACGCCAATGGGTGTTGGTGGTATTGTTGTTTCGGTCGTAGCGCGTTGATGGTGGTAAGTTGGCGTGTTTATTTACACTAGTGGAGCCTGAGTGGGTTCATTAGCACATCGGCCCGGAGCCGCTCTGCACTCCACTCCAATTGCCGCCACACACCCATAGCTCTGCGTACGGGATCAATACTTTACGACCGGAAGTCGTCAAACTCCCTTTAGATTTCTTACACAGATGTGCAAGTGCTTCCTAACGATATAGAACAAGGTCTTGAGAAGTTTCTAGAACCAGCAGTGCAGCAACATTGTTCTCACTGATACCCCTGTAGCGAAATCTCATTGAAGTACATAGACATTCGATTTAATTAACCACAATGATAGTCTGTCACATACATCTCTACGGTGTGGAGTACCGACGCCGTGCTCTTTCTTTTAGTACAAACCCGTGAGGTTGTACCGTCCCACCTGGTTCGTGAGAACCGATGTAAACCAGACTGCATCTCCTGGTCCGTAGTTCACAGCAACGTCAACCGCCGGAGGAAGTCCGCCCAAGACTCCCGTGGCACCCAACGCACCCAAGCCGATCGGAAGGGTGACATAATCGTACTTGAAGGTATTGGTGTCGAGGCGAGGCAACACGTTGCCGGTGAACGCGCTATACTACACACCACCTTTCGAGTCGATGGTGTTCTCCGCCCCAACGAGGAGTGGCTGGTCGGTGTGGTAGATGTCGATTTTGTACGTCTTCATGTTGATGCGGCCGATACCGTTTCCGACGAACAGGGCAAAGTAGACGTAGCCGTTGCGCTCTGCTCTGACGACTGTGGGGAACAGAGCTGGCTCGGGTAAAGGATATTCGTCAATCCGCTTAGTCTTTGGGTCGAAGACCAAGATCTTGTTGGAACCAAACTCTGCGAGATATACTCTTCCATCGGAAGCGACAATGAGTCCTAGAGGCAAGGAGGCCGGTGTTGGGACGGTGTAGGTGGTGAACTCTTCGGTGGCGGAACTGAAGAGAGAGAAAGTGTTTCCAGTCGTTGCCGTTACATACATGCCATCGTCGGCAGAGGACAAGTCGTTAAATGGCTGCAGGTTGCCGGCAACGTTGGAATTTGGGTCTTGGAAGATGTCGATCTTCTTCGTGTAAGGGTTGATACGAACAAGCTGGTTCCTGACACCATTTGCAGCGTAGAGATTGCCGTCTCGGCCCTTCCTAATCGCACAGCTCAACGCGGTGCGATCAGTAACCGACTTGGCGACTCCTGGCAGTTGGATGGGCGTTGGGCTCAAGGGGGTGGTAAAAGGAATTGGATATTCGTCGATCTTGCCCGTGTCGGGGTCGATGCGGAAAATGATATTTTTGAGAATGCCCTGGATCATCATATCAGCTCTTGCGTCTGCCGGGACGCACACACGTACACGCCAGTAACTCATACCTGACCCCAAGACGCACCGTCTTGCCCCACCTCCAAGTCGCAAGGACCGGTCAACGCTGTTGGCAAATCATACAGCGTGAAGCGATCGCTGACTGCTCGGTCTTCAAGTACAGGAGCTGTCAAAGCAACCTTAAGTAGTGTCGCAAGCGACAGCAACATGGAGTAGCTAAGCGTCTTGAAGTGAGAGGATGACATCTTGTGTTCGGAGGACACAGCCCGTCGTGCTGCCACAGGGAAATGCGGTTTTATAACTCAATGCCAGACGGGTACAGCAGTCTCTAAACAGCAAGTGAACTTGGCTATTGGCTACTGCTACCTTCACACCCTCGGCTCACTCGGACTTGCGATCGTAGCGCTGAAGATCATGTCTGTGGGTCTGGCGATCAGTGTGGGGGAGCATGGGCGCATGAAAGGAGGACCAGGCGTTCCATCACCACCAATCGAACTTGATCTTTCGTTGTGCATGAGAACACCGCATGCGTGGAACGCTCAGAAAGCTGATCCGCAAGATGCCAAATCCGAGAGAAGCCTAAATTGCGGATCCTCAATCCATATTCAGCGAGGCGCATTGTACAGGATCAATATGCTATTGAAAGTCAACGTAGGTCTACAAGTGCTTGATGTCCGGCGAGCAGATTCGCCCCAGTGTTGCACATGTGCATGAATCAGAAAGTACATATTGCATTTCTGCACCCAGCATATCATGCGCATCAGCACAGCAATTTGTTGTACAATTCATGTCGACTGGTAGATATGAAGATTGCTCTCCAACAGTCCGCATTCCATTCAAGACGGATTTGGATCAAGCATGCTTCGTCTCCCCAATCAGGGCTCAACGGTCCATGAAGGTCAAACCCACATTACCAAGCGGCTTGTATTTCCCCGGAAGCGTAGGATCGCTCTCCCTCGCCAACCACCGAGTGTAGTCCTCTATCCGCATGCCTTGATCCCGCGCAAGAAGCCAGAACTGCATTTCGCAGCCATGATATGCCTGCTAATTGACAAGGTCAAGAGCGCGAGTCCACAAATCCGCATTCTCCACCTTTGAGGGGGGTCCCTGCCGTGACCCTGCAAGCCACTGACCTGATTTCCACCTCCCAACGAACCGAGTCATGCCATTGAAAACATAGCTGCTCTTCGTCGCGATGGTCACCTTCTTCCAGCCCTCCGAGCCCCAAGTCTGGCATTCGAGCGCAGCGACAGCGGCCCGGAGATCCGCACGCTTCTGAGCATAAGAAAGATCTGTCCCCTCCCAAAATTTGCCACTGGGCCCAGTCTTCTCGAGCAAAAACCCCTTGCACCGGGAAGATACATGTTCGTCACGGCCGCCTGTAGTCAGAATGGCGCAACCAGCTCGAGGGTACTTGCTTCCCTGACTGTGGGACAGAGAAGCGTTGGTGTATATGAGGAACTCGTAGGGATTGTCATGCCTGACCATGCGCGACAGCTTTGATGAATCGTTTGATTGCCGCCAAGGATGGTCATCCCAATCGTGTGCGAAGACGTCGCGCGGCAAAGCGCCTGGGTGCGGGAGTTGGATGCTGTCGGCTGTGTCTCGAATGTAGAACCCGGCTACTGGCGCGCCGTTGTTGCCCGCACGCTCTCGGGGTTGACGAGTGTTGATTGTAGCGTGTATTGGGATGTTGGTCAGTGAGAGGTTGTTCATGTTTGTGGTCATCGTGTTGAGAGCTGGTGTCGGTGGATTCCTCTTCGTCGTCGTCTTCGCTGTCGCTGTCAGCCTCGTCGAGAGACTCCTTGTCTTGATGATTAACAACTGAGTCGAGGGCCGGTTGAGCAGAGGATGATTCAACCTTGACTACGACCTCACTTGATGGCTCTGGCGCCGCAACCGTCACTCTTTTGCGGGCGGCGTTTGATCCTGAGCTCTGTGACTGACATCATGGTCAGCTCGAACTACAACACTGGTTTTGGGTATAGCAACACGTTGCCGCTTCTCTGGAGCCCGAACAGGGCTAGGTTCATATTGCCTCTCGAGGACCAGCTTGGTTCGGTCCACGGTGGTCTTCCTAAGCTCCTGCACGACCAGCTCAGCTTCCTCGTAAAGACGCAAAAAAGACTGAGCTTCGGCTTCGCGTTCTCGCGTAATTTCGTAGTGGCGCTCGGCACTTTGCTTCTTCAGCAGAGCACTATCGAGCGCCTTCCTGCTCGAATGCTCACGTTCTGCCAACAGTGACCTGAGCTGCCCGAGGTCCTAGGCTGCTTGTATCGACTTGCTGAGGCGCCGCTGGCCCAGAGCCTTCGGCAAGGGATCGATGCGACTCCATAACCGCGTGGTATTGATCCTTGAAGGGTCTCGGGGAGCACGGCTCGGGGACGCGTGTGAAGATTGTTCACGTTTTCCTGGCAGCGCACGGTTAGACACTCTCTTTTGGCTTGTTTGTCACCGAAAGTATGTTGCGGTGCGTTGACTGATTCTGGCAGTATTAGTGTCGAAATGAGAAACAAATTATCAGAGCTCGAACGTTTAAAAGACACAGTCCGACCTTGCACCGCGAGACTTTCTCCGACGCGCCGGCCGCCTGGGTTCCGTCGTCGCTCACCACCACTTTGACTTTTGAGGTGTGATACTTTCGTGATCCTTTCACAACAATACCAGCATCGCAACCGGGTCCGGACTTTTGGTATGTGTCGAGCCGGTCAAAGCAACAATGACGATGAGAAGGCGAGCTCTTCGAGGCACCCAAGTGAACATCTAAGCGTCTAAGGCGACAGGCATTTGACGTGACGAGAAATATGTCGTTTCCGCAACATTACACAGTGCGCAGCGAAGCGAAACGAAAGGACTACGAAAACTTACTCGCCAACACTATACACCACACAATGAACCGTATAGTGTACGAAATCCATACTTGGAGAACAGTTGCTGGATATTTCCTCCCTGTCCCCTTGAGGATATCATGCCAGATTTCAAGCAAAACATTCGCCTCCTTCCGGCATACTGCGAATGACCTGGCTCTCAACGACAATCGCTTCCTCCGAAATCTCATGTGGGTCTGCAAGTTCAACGACTAGACAAACCGTCGTGCCCTTCTCTGCTGGGTTGACACGTGGCGAGTTCGCGAAGGGGTCCTAGATTTCTTCCATGTCTTGCTTGGCGATGTAAGCATCGCTGCGTTCGGTTGTCATGTTGATGTCTAACTTCAAGGCTCTTTGGTTATGTATGGCAGCAGTCTAGAAGGTTTGCTGAAATGTGAGTATTTGATCCGTGACCACAAGTGGAGGGACGGCGTACGTGGATTGGATGGATGGGTACCTGCAGCTTCAAAGCGGGACGGTGGTAGGTTCTGATTGCGTTTTCAGACATTGAGGAAATGAACCGCTTCTAAAATGTTCACACAAGACTCAACTTGATCCTAGCCACTCAAGTCATGCTCAACTCTCAATCTCGCAGTATAGAGGCGCAATAGCTCTTGCATAACTGTAGTGTCGCCCAAGC
>Ga0265797_10010178_pt1 | contig 12024 bp, 11 predicted proteins | sample P2T30metagenome_FD_192433 | JGI IMG/M metagenome (GOLD analysis project Ga0265797, IMG submission 192433) | Plant litter microbial communities from East Loma Ridge, Irvine, California - P2 T30 | ecosystem: Environmental > Terrestrial > Plant litter > Unclassified | place: USA: California... | reverse complement strand
TGGTGGACTTACCGGACGCTTGCCCGGTGCTGGTTCCACAGACTTCTTCTCAGCGCCAGCTCGTGCTGGGCAAGCAAACTTGATCATGCACTTGCGCTTCGGTGGTGAGGCCGGCTTGTCTTCTTCAGTCGAAGGTGGTGGAGTGGGTGGCGAAGTAGGCTTAACTGCAGCCTTGTTGCCACAAGCGAATGTGATACAACGCTTGCGGCCAAGACCTGCTTCCACTGACTTTTCTGGCATTCCACCCTTTGCCTTGTCCTGAGTAGCAATGGCATCCAGTCCAACTATACGTGGCTCGTTGGTGAGAGACTTCTCAGGAACCGGTAGGCCATTGTGAATCGGACGCAGTGGTGGGCTGGTGGTCGGGCTCGCCACGCTTCGGCCATCGTCGCTTGTAAGTTCAGCAGTTGAAGCCGTGCTTTGGGTGCTCCATGCTGAGGCAGCGCTGAGGCCACGAGTAGGCTGGATTTGTTCATCTTCTTCCGTAGAGTTTTCGTTCTCCGAGTTCAATTGGCGGGTCAAGAGGGATTCGCGGCGCGACGCTTGTAGCAGCTGTGCTCTCGTGTATATGGGTGCATGTGAGGTGTGCTTCATGGTTTTGCTGAAATAGCTCTGATCATCAGGCGGTTCGTCCATTTCTGCAAGCATCTCTTCGCTGTGATCGAGGCCCGCACTCATGCGGACCCTTTGTGAGTCGTGTCGGACATCCATGGTTGTGTGTTTGGTTCCGGTGGAAGGATTTTGCAAAGTTTTTGGTGTTTTGGGCGTGCGGTTGTGGTTGACAGGCGGAGCGTCTGTCGGATAGCACGGTCTTCACTGAAGAGTGCAGGCGTGATATCGTGACCCGAGGGCCTACTATTGCTATAAGAGCAGGGACATGTTGTGTGATATAAGAACGCTGGTGTGAATGCGATCGGTCAAGCTGCGCGGTCCAAGTCGCCCGACTGCGGTAAAAGTAAAAGGGTCAGCCAGAAGACACGAGAGAGAGCGTAGCGCAGGATGGGTAATGTCAGGTCAGGCAAACGGGTACAGGAATAGCAGGGAGTGGTCGGGGCTGTACTGCTTGGACTTGACCTACAAGACACAGGTTGTCCGGGGCGCTGACGATCAGCGTGGCTAAGCCGGTGGCGTTGCTTCTTGGCTGTCTGGCAGTTGATTCAGTAAGCAGGTGTGGCAGGCCGGCAAGCGCGCAAGACCCTGCGACGAGCAACAGTGCGACGCGAGGAGATATGTACGCGGCAGGCAGCAGTGGTGAAGTGAAGTGAAGTGAAGTGAAGGTGGGCTTGCGAGACGGCCGGCCACAAGGCTGCTGATGAGGAGCAGAGTGCCTTTGCGCGCGCACACACAGTTTGGCCCGGCGTGGGGTGTGCGGTGGGCGGCAGCAGGCGTGGCAGCTGTAGCGCGAGCGTGCAGTAGTTGGGAGATGAGCGCTTGGGACGCTGGTGCCAGCTCAAATCCGGCGGGATGTGCAAATTCATGCCGCTAGCTGCTTGGAAAAGGCTTGTTCACGCGCTCTTGCTCCCGGGCGATTCACGGCCGGTGTGAATAATGTTAATGGCCTACCCTGATACGCAGAGTGCGAAACACCATTGCACGATCCGTGGTGTTGTACTCCCGTTTCACCAGCGGCTCCTATCAATTCTACTGTTCCCGTGGTAGCCTTGCTGCATCGCATCTCCTCCCTATGCTTGGCTCTCACCACCAGCCCTCATGTCGTTAGCAATAGGCTGGGCACTGTTTCTTGTGCTCCTGTGTGCATGCGTGCGAACATACGCCGGCATCGCTCGACGTCATCCCTGCGGTGAATCCTGATCGCGATGGCTGTCTCTGCGAGTCTGCCCAGCGATTTCCACCGTCACAATCTCGCCCGTCATTTCAAGCCTCCCCGAAGCCAATAGAAACCATACATGTAGTGATGACACCGCTTTCCTTTCTTACCAGCCAGCAAGCATCTCCCTCTCCCGGCTCCATCCGCCCTCACAAGGCAATTCACCTCCATTTCCCACGGACTGCTCTGAGATCTGCCGCACGCGTCGCGCCGCCGCTACTGCACAGCGCAGATGCAGGTTCAGTGCAAGCGTTGGCTCCCCGAGTCAAAAAATCCCGCAAAACGCTGCGAAGAGAGGAGAAAACCACTGCAAACCCCCCTGTGCTGTGCTCACCGTCCTGCAAGTGCAACCTCGTCTGAGCTTCACACCGACAGCCGACAGCTGACTTCGCCGGCTCCACCACCGCGTAGCAGCAGTCACATGAGCGTAGTCCCAGGTACTGAGTGTGCTGTACATGCGCTGTTGTGGGTATCGCCGATATCGACTTGTCGTTGGGCTGCAGAAATTATTCATGGAATTCCCAACTTGACAGCGTGCGATGGGTCCCCAGTGGTAGTCTCGGCTAGTTGTTCTCACAAGGATTTGACAGACCCGGTAGACGTGTCACTAACTAGCTGGTGTGCTGTCGATTTACTCTCCGCAAAGCGATCGCTGTCTATCGATCTCGCCTCCGTTGTAGCGGTGTCGCGAATGCAACCCCCAAACGCCTCTTTGGAGCTGATTGCGCACGAGCGGAGGGCCAGCTACAAAGGTACAGAGTACCTACCAGCAGCGAGGAGTAACGCACCCCTGCCTCCGTATTCTTCCTGCAGCCTGCACATGCTCGTCATCTTGCCGACCGGCACCAATCGCATGAATTCATGCAGGTGGACGGCAAATCATGAGCACCTCACATCCGCGCTGCGCTGCAAGCGGTATGCCGAACAATCGCCAGAGACCCTCCTGCAGCACAGCAAGCAGCTTGCCTGCAGCACCTCTCAAGGTGAGGTGAGGGAGCTGTTCAAGGTCAGACTGGTCAGACACACACCGTCACAACAAGCTCCCACAAGTCAGGTGTTCGCAGCAAACCCCACGAGAGGCGCGGTATTAAACAGCGCTGCAGCCGCGCTGCATGCCTCTGATGAGACAGTGGTGCAGACGCAATCATGCAACGCAGAATAGCCGCGGCCATAACCCCCACGACATATTGTTTTACCCCATTTCCCCCATATCGTCGTGCGTCTCAAACGACTACTATCGGTGGGGAAATTATGGGGGTTTGTTGCATGTGTGATACGCAACGACAACGGTCTAGCCTTGGAGTGCAGTTGGCACGCCTGACGCCCGCGAGAGAGTTCATGTTTCCCATGGGGTTTCGATTTGATCAAAGACTTTCTCTCGTGCAGTGCATCTGAAGCTTCATGGTCGAATGAGAGTTTCCGCGGGAATGACGTTATTGAAGTCGAGCGAAGTCTAGGTTGCGCAACTCGAAGGTAACCAATCACTCGAGGGAAGTATGTGAAACCTGCGTCTGTATCTGCGTTCGTCACTGTGAGTGGCTGTCGGGGATTGCGTAGGCATATGTTTGAGTGATATGGAAGTACTTTTACTATGTATCGTACATCATCGATAGTATACGCGCGGCTTGAGAGGTGTGGATGTCGGTGTGCTTGTTGCGTATATTCTGTTACAATGACACGAAGAGCCGACAACACATACATCGTTGATCAAATACATCACGTCCTGCGCAATATTGTTAAGATCAGCTTCTCTATGCATGACCTATCATTAAATTACTGCAAGGCATCGCAATAATGTCTGCTTTTCTGTCGACTGGATGTTGAAGAGCCCCAACCCCAACCCTCAAGATGTCTTGCTCTCAAGTTTACGTACGTGCAGTGCATGTACATGAAGCTGGTACTTGATGCTTCTACCAGGGACCTCAAAACGCCAAAGATGATGGCGTTAGCACTGGAAAATTGGATCATGGATCTGTTGTATATATAGTTCCGTAGTTAATCTTCACCAGGTAGAAGCCATGGAAAGTTGCATGTGGTCAGCTAAAATCTGTCATATGTAGACTTATCGAATACCAGTCTGAGGATGCCCAGCGTTCCTGCCGTGACTGACTGACTGACTCCAGCTGTTCCAACAGACAACCTCCTTGCTCCAGGCTTTCACCCCAAGCATGCAACTCATTTCTGGACAGGACGCAAGCAACTGTTCTATGTGGTCTCAGCAGTACGCGCATCTTTGCAAGATCCAGTAAGTCATTGCCACTGGTCTATGTCTTTTATGGTATTGAGTTGGAGTATGGGCTTGACTGCACGCTCCAGTGGAACGCTCCCCGATGCCCAGACGCGACCAGCGAGCCAACCTGAGCCGCAATATTTTGTAGTATGAATCCGGCTACACGGCTAGAGCAGAACCTATAGGCCTTCTCTATTGAGTGTATAGTGCTCACTGTGCTCCCGACAACGTGGACGACGATCCATCCCTAGTCCACCTCTTCGGTATCAGGAATGCAATATCATCCCGTCCCATGCACGTTGCGCCCAGCAACAACATCAATCAATCAATCCCTGCCTCATCTCACCTTACTCCTCGCCTCCATTTGCCATCATCACAAGTCGTTCGTTCTCCATCGGCCGGCATCATGGCAGGCGCCACATTCGTTTTCGCGTGGCTCGTTTACGCAACTCTATTTGCATCGCAGGTTCAAGCAGGATGGGAAATGCTATCGCCGGGCGGTATGCCTAACGATGTGGCGAAACGCCAAAATCCGCCTAATCCAAACGGCCCAAGGACGGTTATCGATGCTGGTTTTGGTATGTTTCCAACTGAGGACGTTGCACCGCAATAAACTCTTAGACTAACACGATCGATATCACAGGCTTTTCATGGTACGCTTTAAGCCAAACACAGTGCGCCCACAATCGACCGGATGTGCTGATTCTGCCCGTAATAGGATTGGATGTTACAGGGAGGTGACACCGAGGGCTCTTTCCGACAAAATCTACCCGAGCGCCGATTTAAACGTCACGGTCGAGTTGTGCGCAGAGTTTGGTTCGTCTACAAAAGTCGGTTGTCGATGAAACATGAGCTAACATGAGTACAGTATGTACTGTCCCTCGCCTTCGATGCCAAGGTCAAATGGAATCCCAGCGGCAATTCTCGATAGCAACTGTGTCGCACAAGATTATCACACAGATTCACTGGTGTTTGTGTCCGCCTACTGATCTGAACTGCCCTTTAGTGCGCAGACTACAATTTCTTTGGTGTCGAATATGGTCGAGAGTGTGAGCCTTTTAGATGTCTGTACATGCCGATGACCACCAATACTGACAACTGCGATTCTCTAGGCTACTGTGGTAACAAGTTGAATGGTAACTCCAGGCAAGTCAATACGGAGTCTGCCCTCCGTTGTGATGACCCAGCCTTCGTCTGCGCTGGAGACAGTACCGAATTCTGCGGCGGCTACCAGACATTTGGATTCGTATGTCTCTGACACATATTTGAGCACGCAGAAGCTGATACTTAATTCTACAGTACGCCAAAGCGGGTCAGACATCAACAGCCTACGATCCGTATGCTACCGGGTTTCAATATATTATCGATTCCTACATCTCCCCGAAATACGGCGATTACATTTACATCGGATGCTATCTCGACACGTACGGTATCCTGCTGGAAGACAGAACCCTCAACAATAAGACTGCCAATTATGGTGTTGGGTCAATAGAGAAGTGTTCGGCCTTCTGCACTGGTTTCACGTTCTTTGGTTTGGAGAACGGCAATGAATGTAGGCAGCGGCATCTCCGCACATCGGTTCAGGGCTGATTGAGAACAGGCTACTGCGGAAACGAAATCCAACACAATGCTCAGCAAGCAGACTGCCAAAATGGGTGAGCATTGAGACCGGACCAGGGCCGTGAGCGCTGTGCTGATGATATGTAGTGAGCCGTGTCCATTGTTAAGAGAGTCGACCAGTGATCGATCATGACGGAGCCATGTGCTGAAGTACAGGATGTGTCATGCTGTGACTTGTGCTAACTGCTGTGAACTACAGACTGCTTTGTTTGTTGTGCGGACGATGGTACGCAGCGCTGTGGTGGGTATTTCCGCATGAGCGTGTATCAGCTCAATGGAGCCCAATTCAGTCCAAAGCCGCAACAGTCCGCCTGCACGTACAATGGTGTAGCTCGTGCTCCAGTCACACAGGTAGTCACCACAGACTCGACTGGAGGCATCACCGAGTACAGTAGCACTGGCCCGACCTATTACGGTATGAGATCCAAGTTTACAAGCAAGAATTCCGTCGGAGAAGCTTTGCTGATCTGAACACCTCGCCCTCAGGTCCGATCACCACCGGCAGCACTGTCATCCCGATCACAACTACCGACTCTGCTGGCGTGACCACAGTAATTTCGTCGACAGCACCACTTTGCTATGGCGGAAACTGCAACGCGAACCAACACACTCCTGGAGGCTCAGTCACAACGACACACATGCCGACTTACTCTCAAGCACTCGAGACACCACTCGTCGTCAGCGGTTGCAGCTGGCAAGGTTGCTACGACGACGATGGAGGCGACAAAGCTCTGAACCCTCGAGTCCTCCCTGACTCTCGCGATACGATGACCATCGAGCTCTGCGTAGGCGAATGTCTCCGGCTGGGCTACGTCTTCGCTGGACTCGAGTACGGATCCGAATGTTATTGCGGCCCTCAAATTACGCCGCCGCACGCACCGGTTTATGGAAACACGTCTACGGAGGACATTATCATTACATGCTCTAATCCGGAATTCTTATGCCGGGGAAACAGGGCGCAGATGTGTGGTGGTTTTGCTGCAATCGGCATTTATTCTTGCCCGGCTAACAATCCTACCACAACGACGGTACGTTTTCGCTGTTTGGGAGGTGTCGAGTAGGCTTTCTTGTTCATGGAAGTTGTGTTCAGACTTGGAATGGCCACTGTTCACCTTGAGCGAAATTGTTAGCAAAATTGTACACTGACATCTCCGCAGACTGTCACAAGTACTACAACGACTTCGACGTAAGTTCAGAATTGCTAGAGTCATGCATGGTGATCACTTACTAACATGATTGTCCAGGTCTTCTGCGTTTGCGACGACGGTAACAACGTATGTTGTATCTGGAGCGAGCAATGCAACAGTACCAGGTACAAGACCAAACTAACAGTCGATCATCGTAGGACTACAACGACCTCGACCACATCGACGACCTCGACAACATCAAGTTCCAGTGCTGAGAGCCTGCTGCAATACCCTTCTCCCACGGGTTGCGCTGGACTTGCGGCGCTCGGAGGCGAGGGAGCAACTTACGTGACCACCGACGGAGTAGCATATCAGCTCTACTGCGGTATCGTGCCGCTGCCTATATTCTACAACGCTAGATCCGGCGACGCAAGCATCGTCAATTGTCTGTCAAGCTGTGACTTGGATCCTGAGTGCGGAGCTGCCTATCTCCTCAATGAGATCTGCTACTACAGCGAGACCCCTCAGTCCTACCAGGCAGCGGATGACCCAGAAACGATTCTCGCCATCCGAGCATCGTCTCCAGACCCTTACCCGGATGTTTCATCGTCTTCAAGTAGCTCCAGCTCGACGATAGCCTCCAGCTCCAGCAGTACGGAAGTGCCGCCGATATATCCTGATGTTACCACGTAAGCCAGACGTTGGAGATTATTACATACCAAACCTATACTAACGACACCCTAGAACCACCACAACAACTCAGACCACATCCTCAAGCAGCGTAGAGGTTCCGCCACAGTATTTCGACACTACTACCACCACTAGCACCACCACGTAAGTTGACCAGATCCACAAAATGAAATACACTAACTCTACTACAGAACAACAACCTCGAGCAGTCTGACATCTTCCACAAGTAGCATTGTATTGCCAACTACTACTAGTACGACCACAACTACGACAACCACGCCGACGCCGACGACGTAAGTATCAAATATGCCACAGACCTCATACGTGAGCCATTTACGGCTACGCTTCGGTGGAAGCATAAGTTTTTGAGTACCCATGCCTGATGGTACTAGCATGCCAGCCATTGAGAGAGCAGTGTGAACACCTGGGCTCTCAATGGATGGTCTCGCTAGCTCACCACTCATTGCTCTGGGAAACAGCTTGCCACCCAATGTATGATCGCGGAGAAGCACGCGACCTTGTGCGCAGGGACTACACGGGAATGATATCATGACATCACTGACGGATCTCTGATAGAACTACGACCTCGACAACGCAAACAACTACTACATCCACGTATGTTCCTGAACCCTGATTAACATGAAAAGCTGCTGACTCGAGAAAGAACAATCACGACTACCTCGACCTCGTCTTCGTCCAGCAGTGAAATTCCTCCGCCTTATCCAGACGTGACGACAAGCACAACGACAACGACTACAAGTACAACCACAAGTACGACCACCACGAGTTCGAGCCCACAGAGTTCCTCTTCTTCCAGTTCTCCGTCTTCTTCGATTCCGTTCCCGACTACGACGACACCTTCTACTACGGTCACCACGACCACTTCCACGACGACCACTTCGACTTTCTCTTCGCCGATCAGCCAGGTCCAATTCTCGACCACTGTGACTTCAAGTTCAAGCTCTTCCAGCTCTTCTTCGAGCCAAAGTCCAACGCCACCACCCAGCCCGAGCCCGTCGCCCAGCTCGAGTTCATCGCCTAGTCCATCGCCTGGTCCATCACCCAGTCCGAGCCCATCCTTGAGCTCCAGCTCCAGTATCAGCTCAGGGTCAAGCAGCCAAATTTTCAGCACAACGTCAACGCCATCAGGCTCGACCACGTCAAGCCCTTCGTTGTCGAGCTCGCAGGCTCCGCGAAGCGGCACAATCTCAAGCTCAAGCTCGAGTTCCTCATCGAGCAGTCCAGGACCTAATTCCAGCACACCTCTGCCGAGTAGCTCTACTCCCCAGCAAAGTCCGATGTCAAGTGCGCCTCCGACAACTAGCTCTGTCATACCCACCGTGACACAGGCTACGACGAAGAACGTGTGCTCAAACTCTGCAAGCTGCCACCAGAACCCTCCTCCGGCTGTGACGACTACCAAGCGTATCTGCAAGCACTCCACAGGGTGCCACCACGATGACGTTTCTCTATCGACACGTTATGGATCGGTCTCAGGAAGCGTCTGTGTAAGGCGCACAACAGTCATGCCGATCTATTGAACGACAAGCTTGACTTACGGCCGAATCGATTCAACGTCCCTACCGACAGGATAGATGAACGCCACACTAATAGATGGCGAAGGTGCTTTACATTCTAGATTGAGATGTTTTCTTTTGTCACGTGTTATCAGTTGAGAAGGGCTATTGGATAGGCGTGTGTATTATGTATGCGACCGAATTGATGATTATGCAACGACCTGGCTCGATGATATGGCGATTGGCGTAGAGGTCATGTTCAATATTGCTGATGCTGTCAGCTCCGATAGGCATCTGCATCTACGTTACTTGTAGTCCTATAGAGATAGAGGTGAGTCTATGGTTCGTAGCGTGCCATACTGGCTACTGGCATACTGACCATTTCCTGCTCGCAGCAATGCAGCACCTAAAAGAAAAGAAAATGTGCTGTGAATGACAGATGCGTTTGATGCGGAAACCTGGTTCTCCGGACAAACGCAAGTAACATGAGTATCACACCACCCCACCCATCACAACAAACCGGTCGATTAGCTCAGTTGGTTTAGAGCGTGGTGCTAATAACGCCAAGGTCCTGGGTTCGACCCCCATATTGACCATCATTGTTGTTTTGTCGTGATAGCATCATCACATTTTTGCACATAGGTTAGCTCTTCGTGTGATTGGGCGCCCTTCATATGGAGTGAAGTCATTAGGCTTCTATTTTGATGTCAGAAGGCTTTCGTGTGTCAAGGCTATGCAAATACGATCATGAAGCCAACTGAAGATTGATGTTTGACATGTGCACATTGCTAGCTGTTATTCATATCTATGTTCGTTCCGTAATCGATCAGCGTCCCAAGATTCGAAGTGATAGTTCCATATCCTCTCAGTTGAGATCAACCCGTTCTCATCAAAAACATCGGAACCCTTGCCTCGCCATTTTGAGCTCCTTGAGCCGATGTGCTGGAACACACTTGGTGTTAGCGCCCATCGTGTGAGCCCTTTCTGATTGGCGTGTGTCTCGATGAGCTCATCGCGAAGACCAGTTCTCTTCTTCTTGAAGTAATCCAGTAGTGGAGGGACTTGATCCCTTGGAAAAAGTAAAGCTTGCGAACAGCAGCCATAACTGTTCATGCGGTGAATGCCAGTCGGATTTGGGTGTACTGTCAAACGTCCGGCAGCGAAGTAGAGTGCTACGCAGGCCGGCGAGCAGATGAAGAGGATTACGATTATTGTCCGAGGGGTCAGGAACTTCGCGGCCGCCGCATTACTACGGCGAAGGAACCATAATACGCCCACGAGGAGGATCTCAAAGACAACCGACCAGAATAGGTAGTGTGGCCAGAATTCGCTGTTCCAGCCTTGGATCCTGGTGTTATAGAAGAGGCGCAAATAGACACTGCTGCTGTACTCAGAGCGACTCTCCATATCTGCAAGAGCTGCCTTCGTACGACGATACCAGCCATCTGCAGCGATCACGTCGTCCTCAAGCATGAGCATGTATGGTGCCTTCGAATCGAGACATTTCTGGAGCATGAACGAGTAGTCGAACAAAGCTTTCTTCATGTGGCCCTTGGGTGTCTCCTGTGAGCGCATCCGAGCTTTGTCCCGTGCTGAGGCATTCTCGTATGTTATGACCTCATCGGCGAGGCTGGGAAGCCACGATTCGTTGTATGCGTAGTGTGTTTGTGGATCGATGTTGGCGATGAAAGGCAGAAGGAGTATGTCGCTGCGCTCAACGTCTGAAAGCCCGTCTAGGAGGGAGCCAACAAGAAGGTCGAAGTATTCGGCATCATCTCTTTGGACTGTCGCGATGCCGACGCAGATGCTAGGATCTAACGAGGCCTTGACATGATCTCCGTTGTTTCCTGACGTTGATATGAAATCGCTGGCCTCTTCGATGCGGGTTAATGAGTATCGTCGTTGATATGCGCGCTTGGCGTCGAAGAAGAACGATGAAGGATCTCGTGATGAGACGGCTCGGAAATATTGTGTAGCAACGCAGTATGCGATCGCGAATACCACGAAGAGCTTGATCTGTGGTGAAGCCGTGTAGGGACGAGCAGAACTGGCGAGAAGCTTCATCGGAAAGTCGACTCGGTCTACTGGTAGGACGAAAGGAATCTAGTATTAGTATGCCGAGCGCAAAGATCAGACGACGAGGAGTAACCCATGCAGAGAATGGTGCGTCAGAAGGTACAAGGCCATCAACGACAGCGCCAGTATTTCTGAGCTGCGTGAGGACGCGCCACGGTGGCTTCCGAATACTTGCACAGACGCTGACACTGCATCTGAGCCCCATGCGTAGCTTTCTAGCATCTGTAGAACAACGGTTATTCTGCGCCTAATAAAGTGGGTCAGCTCGGTGTGAGTAGTTCTCGTAGATCGCAAGGATCAACTTTGTACGCGACTCAGGATATCTTTAACAATCGTCTCTTGTTGATTGATAACTTATTGTGACAAACACTGCATACGTTTGCATGTTGTGACACGCTTGGCTGCAACATTGCCCAACCATTGATCGCCAGTTTGACTGTAAGACGCGCGGCTCTGCCTGGCCTGATAGTCGGAATGTGACCGAAGGATTGGGAGCCTTTGTTAGGACTTACTAGCCTACATAAGCCTCTGTCGGCACAGTCCGACATACTTGTTTTACGAACAGTATTCATTAGCGTTGGATCCTTCGCGAATGGTGTTGTGAGCGACGGAGGGAGAAGTTGTCAGTGTGATGCCCTGCGCCCCACGGAGATGCTGCCAAGCAACACGCTTGTCTGATCAAGGCGTCGGTGAAACACTTAGTGCACGATCGCAAGCTTATGCCAGAACCTCGTGTCCGGGCAAGGCTGCGTCTTATACGCGGCTGTACTCTCGCACTTGGGTGCTTTACAGACCCACAGGTTCGGAATGTGCTATTTCTAGACTTGAAAAAACGGAGATCCTCGCGCTCGTAAGATATGAAGACTGCTTGATGACCTCTGGGGTTTGCCCTGCACGCCTTGTATTTTCGGGCTGAAAATAAGCTCGCCGATACCT